>Ga0310697_10000923_pt1 | contig 36809 bp, 33 predicted proteins | sample 172DNAGHGlowgp2_FD_203883 | JGI IMG/M metagenome (GOLD analysis project Ga0310697, IMG submission 203883) | Sheep rumen microbial communities from Palmerston North, Manawatu-Wanganui, New Zealand - 1728 DNA GHGlow gp2 (v2) (version 2) | ecosystem: Host-associated > Mammals > Digestive system >... | reverse complement strand
GGGTCTTGCCCCCTCGAGCTCCCCCGCGGCTCTGTTTTCCAAAGCGATCGCGGTAGTTTTTTGACAGTCTCAGGGAAAAGCGGGACGCATCGCGTCCCGCTTTTCCCTTTGCAGGGCCGACGCCCTCGTCAGCCCGCTTGTTATGGCCTGTACCTCTTCCGGCGGGAGCGCGATGTGCTCCCATCCTTGACGCTAAATGCCTGCTCCCGTGGGGCCGATCCGCTCATCGGCCAGGGCCATCAGCTGCCGCTCACTCTCAATGTCCGCGGGGCTGGGATAGCTTCGAGCCACCTTTTCAAAGTGCTCCCGGAGCTTTGCGGCCTTTTCCGTGTCGCCAGCATGCAGGGCCAGGGCATACTCGGTGCGCAGCACGGAAGGAAAGCTCTTCATGCTCTTCATAAACTGTTTGAGCTCTTTCGTGAGCATCGCGGCAGGGTCCTCCCCGCGCAGCAGGGCGAAAAAGATCCGGTCACAGGTCAGGAGGCTGCGGTACACGCCCTGGAGGCGGGCGTCCCCCTCCAGCAGCGCCCGGGCGGCCTCATCCGCCTCGTCGATGCGCAGCATGTCGGTCAGGCGCCCCTCCCGCAGCACGGCCACCGAGGCGGTGATGCCGTTTTGCAGTTCCCTTTCGTCGGGGAGCGTGAACCACTCCTCCGGCATGTCCTTTAGCCGCACGCCGCGGGAAGCCAGTTCATTGGCCTTCAGCTGCACCCAGAAGGCGCGCACCGCGGCCGGGGATTTCCGCATGGAGACGATGTTGGACCCGTCGTTGTCCACCTCTGCGAGGTGTAGCGGCAGGCCGTTTGCCAGCGCGAAAACAAGGCCGATCACGGCGGCCATCTGCAGAAAGAGGCAGGCGATCGTCCCGGGCCAGAGCAGGGAGAGAAGGAAGCAGGCAAGCGCGCTTACCAGATTCATCAGCACGCCGCCCAGGTTATACAGGACGAAGGGCATGGCGCCGTCCTTGAGTTCCGGCGGGGTCATCAGGCACTGGCCGCCTGTCCCGGCGAGGGAGAGGCGGCGAAAGCGCAGGCCCTCTTCCGTCTTCTGCAGCATCAGGCTCCCCACCCGGAAGGAGGAGAAGCCGTAGCCGCTCAGCAGGCCGAAAAACAGGTGTCCGCCCTCATGCAGGATGATCTGCAGGTACATCACCAGATACATGCCCGCCAGCATCAGCGCAAAGACGAGCAGATAGGAGCCGAGGCCGTGCAGCTCGGCTGCGTCCAAATAGCGCATGATCAGAATGCCGCAGAAGCCGCCCACCAGTAGATAGAGGAGCATCATCAGGATACCGCCCCAGGCGGTTTTTTTCTTTTTCTTCATCGGAATCCCTCCGTCACTTGTTCGGTCACAGTATAGCAGGATGTATCCCCAGACGCAAGCGCAGCTGCGGCGAGGACGCAGCCCGGCTTGTTTTTCACCCCATTTTCCTTGCCCCTCAGTCCTTGCATAATGACCCGGGGCATGATATACTTAAATAATTCCGGAGTTCTTTTAGAGAAGAAAGGCGGAGAACGAACATGAAAAACGAAAAATTCAAATTCTATGTGGAGCGCACCGGCTTCTGGACCGAAGCGGCGCTGATCTTCATGACCTTGGCCATCGTGTTCCGGGTCATCGGCTGCTGGGGCCTCTGGGACGATCGGTATTTCCTGATGACGCAGATCCTCCTCCCCATTGTGAGCGGCCTGCTCTTTATCCTGCTGCTGGCCCTGCTGGGCAAGCATGCGCTCTGGACAACCTTCCTGCCCGTTCTGGGCGGCGTGGCCTTCTTCGTCCTCAAGGCGCTGACCTTTGAAAACACCACCCAGATGCTGCTCTGCCTGCTGCTTTACGCGGCGGTGGCGGTTTTGTACTGCGGCACTGTGTTTACCCTGATCCGCACCAAGTGGCTGCTGGTCCCGCTGTTCTTGCTGCCCTTCCTGTATCATGTGGGCGTGGAGGACATCGCCCGCCTGCGCGACACGGTGAACCCCGTCACCTTTACCGCCGGTATGCAGGAGATGAGCGTGCTGTGCATCATGCTCTCGCTGCTCTTCACCTCTCTTGCCATGAAGAAGCTGGTGAAGAAGGCCAAGAAGGCCGAAGAAGAGCCCAAACCCGAAGTGCCGGCCCCTGCTCCGCAGGAGCCGCCCGCGGCGCCTGCCCCGGCACAGGCGGCAGAGGAAGTACCCGCATACCCTGAAAACGAGGATACGGAAGAGACTGTATGAACAGAATCACACGCACCGGCGCCCACGCGTCCGGCAGACGCCGGAGCGCGCCGCGCCATGCGGTGAAAAGGAGCCGACCGGCGAGGCGGCAGCTTTTGCCGCAGGAAAAACGAAAACGCCGCTGGTTCCTGATCGGCACCCTGACGGCGGTGCTGCTGCTGGCTGTTCTGGCCGCGCTGCAGCTGCACTATACCCGGACCGACGCCTATGCCGAAAACATGGCACTCGCGGCCGAGAGCCGTGAAAAAGGCGACTATGACAGCGCCCTGCGCGCCCTGCGCAAGGCGGCCGCGGAGCGGGAGAGCGAGGAGTGTCTTCTCCTGATGGCCGACTGTTATGAGGAGCAGGGAAATCTGGAGAAAGCGCTGGAGATCCTGCGCGGCATGGATTTGACCCATGGGCCGGTCTCCGAGCGCATCGCGCGCATCGACGCGCAGCGTCAGGCCCTGCGGGAGACGGAACGCGTCACCGTCCTGGGGGAGCGCCTGGATTTGGGCACGGAGGGCCTCGTGCTGGACGACCGCGGCCTGAAGGACACGGATCTGGAAGAGGTGTGCCAGCTCTATGCGCTCAACAATCTCTCCCTGATGAACAATAAACTGACGGATATCACGCCGCTCGCCCGACTCGGCGGGCTGGACATCCTGAATCTGAGCGGCAACCGCATCCGGGATCTGAGTCCGCTTGCGGGGCTTACGGATCTGCGCACGCTCTATCTGGACGAAAACCCCGTCGAAGATCTGAGCCCGCTGTACGGCCTGTTCAATCTGAGCGTGCTGAGCCTGCGGGATGTCCCCATCACGCAGGAGGCGCTGACGGCGCTCTCCGAGGCGCTGCCCACCTGCGCGATCTACAGCGACGTGGAGAAGGGCGAGGCGATGGACATCAGCCTGGGCGGCGTGACCTTCAAGTCCGACGTGAGCCAGCTGGATCTCTCCAACCGGGAGATCCGCGATATCTCGGCCCTGTCCGTCTGTAAGGAGCTGCGCTGGCTCAAGCTGGGCGGCAATCAGATCAGCGATCTCCAGGCCCTGATGAACATTCCGGGGCTGGAGCTGCTGGATCTGGCCGACAACGAACTGACAGACCTGCGGCCCCTGATGGGCCTGAGCCGTCTGCGCAGCCTGAACGCCGCCGGCAACCAGCTGACGGATACGGTGCCTCTGGGCACTCTGAGCACCCTGACGGCGCTGGATCTGTCCGACAATCCGATCTCGGATTTCTCCGGCCTGGAGAAGCTCAGCAACCTGCAGAGCCTGAAGCTCAAAAACACCGGGATCGTGGATATGGACCTGCAGTATCTGGAGAATCTGACCATGCTCAAGGGCCTGGCCCTGGAGGAAAACGATGGCCTGAGCAACGAGGCCGTCAGCTACCTCAAGTCCATGATCCCCTACTGCACCATCATCCATTCCGACCTGGTCTATTCTGCCCGGATCGGCGGCAAGTCCTATCCCAGCGATCTGACGGAGCTGGATCTGAGCGGCCAAAACCTGACGGATCTGGGGGAGATCAACCGGCTCGACAACCTGGTGACTCTCCGGCTGAGCCAGAACCAGCTCACCACGGTCTATCAGCTGGAATACTGTCCCAGCCGCCTCACTCTGCGGGATCTGGATCTGAGCTATAATGAGCTGACGGATATTTCCGCCCTGGGCGCCCTCGCGGCGGTAGAGACCCTGGATCTGACCGCGAACCGCATCAGCTCCCTGCAGCCGCTGCAGCGGCTGAGCGGGCTGAAGCTGCTCAAGGTGGGCGGCAACCTGCTGACGCAGGAGCAGCTGGACGAATTCCGCGCCGCCATGCCGGACTGTGAAGTGATCACCGACTGGTGAGCTTTCCGCTTGAAGCAAAAAGAACTGCCGCCGGGAACGATTCGTTCCCGGCGGCATATTTTGTATAACTATACAAAATATGGAGCACAGTTCCGTCGCTTGTGACGATTTCACAAATGAGACTTCTTTTTTTCGGTATTCTGTGCTAAAATACCCATAAGGAAAGCGGGCGACCGCTCTCCAGTACGAGACACTGAAAGGAGTTGGCACAAATGAAGTTCACTTTCACCGAGAAAAAGATGGATTCTTCCGAGGATCTGAGAGCCTATGCCGAGCGCAAGATCGGTAAGCTGGACCGTTTCTTCAAAACGGAGGCTGAGGCTTTTGTGACCTTCAGCCTGGAGCGCGGCCGCTTCCGGGCAGAGATTACCATCCACAACAACGGCCTGTACTACCGTGCAAGCGAACTTACGAACGACATGTACGCATCCGTCGATTCCGGTGTGGCCGCCATCGAGCGGCAGATCCGCCGGAACAAGACCCGTCTGGAGAAGCGCCTCCGGGACGGTGTGCTGGTGGAGCGTGACGCCGTGCCTGCCTTTGCGCCTCAGGAAGAAGAGGCGGATGAAGAGTTCAAGATCGTGCGCTCCAAGCGCTTCTCGATTAAGCCCATGTCCCCGGAGGAGGCCATCCTGCAGATGAACCTGCTGGACCATGAGTTCTTCGTATTCCGGAACATGGACGCCGAGGATGCCATCGCGGTGGTGTACAAGCGCAAACAGGGCGGCTACGGCCTGATCTGCGACGACGGCGAAGAATAAGCAGCAAACGGAATCATCCCATGCGGTGAGAGCAAAAGCTCTCACCGCATTTTTTTTGACGAAACGCCTCTCTTGCGGTATACTGATAAAAAAGAGCAGGGGGGCGGCTTCATGCAGAAATTATACACCGAAGAGGGGAAAAACCTGCCTGCTGTCCCCTGGGAGCGCTACCCGCGGCCGCAGATGCGGCGCGCAGACTGGCTCTGTTTAAACGGGGACTGGCAGATCACATACAGCGGAAAGACGCGGACGATCCGTGTTCCCTTCTGCCCGGAGAGCCTCTTGAGCGGCGTAGAGACGCCGCCTGCCATCGGGACGGAGATGCGCTATCGCCGCGCGTTCGCGATCCCGGAGAGTTGGCAGGGCAGGCGCATCCTGCTGCATTTCGGCGCCGTCATGCGCGACTGCCGGGTGAGCGTCAACGGACGAGAGCTCTGCCGCCACGAAAACGGCTACCTGCCCTTCACGGTGGATGTGAGCGAAGCGCTGCGCGCGGGGGAAAACGAGCTCATGGTCGCGGTCACAAATGATCTGGATCACCGCTGGCCCTGGGGCAAGCAGAGCGTGAAGCGGGGCGGCATGTGGTATACGCCCTGTTCCGGCATCTGGCAGACGGTGTGGCTGGAGCCGGTTCCGGAAACCTATATCCGCTCGCTGCGGATCAAAACCGGCGCGGACTGGAGTGAAATCACGGCGGAGGGCGTCACCGACGGGGAAGTACAGTTTAACGGGGAGCGCTGCCCACTCACAAACGGCAGCGTGCGGATCCCCGTCGCGTCTCCCCGGCTCTGGAGCCCGGATGACCCCTTCCTCTATAACTTTTCCCTGATTTCCGGCGAGGACAGAGTGGAATCCTACTTTGCCCTGCGCACCCTCTCAACGGAGACGATCAACGGCGTCCCGCGGCTTTGCCTGAACGGGAAGCCCTATTTCTTCAACGCCCTGCTGGACCAGGGCTACTGGAGCGACGGGCTCTATACGCCCGCCGGGCCGGAGGCTTTTGAGAAGGATATTCTGGCCATGAAGGCTCTGGGCTTCAACACCCTGCGCAAGCACATCAAGATCGAGCCGGAGCAGTTTTATTTCGACTGCGACCGCCTGGGCATGATCGTGTTTCAAGACATGGTCAATAACGGCAATTACGCCTATATCCGCGACACGGTGCTCCCCACCCTGCATTTCCAGAAACACGAAGACCGCCGGCTGCACCGCAATCCCGAGAGCCGCCGCATCTTCCTTGAGAGCATGGAGGAGACGGTGGGGCTTCTCGGCAATCACCCCGGTATCTGCCTCTGGACGATCTTCAACGAGGGCTGGGGCCAGTTTCTGGCGGATGAGGCCTATGCACGCCTCAAAGCGCTGGACCCCGGGCGCTGGATCGATACGACCTCCGGCTGGTTCCACCAGAAGAAAAGCGATGTGGACAGCCTGCACATCTATTTCGATCCGCTGCATCTGGGAAAGCTTCCGCTGCCGCAGCTTTTGAGCGAGTTCGGCGGCTATGTCTGGAAGGTGCCGGAACACAGCTACAACCGCGAGAAGACCTACGGCTACAGGAAGTACGAGACGCGGGAGGACTTTGTCGCCGCCCTGCGGGAGACCTACGGAAAAGAGCTGCCGCCCCTGGTGCGTGACGGGCTCTGCGGCTGTATCTACACCCAGGTGTCCGACGTGGAGGATGAGACCAACGGCTTTTTCACCTTTGACCGGGCCGTAATGAAGCTGAAACCCGAGGAACTGGCGGATCTCGCCGCCGGACTGCAGACAGCGCTGGAGGAGGCCTGCCGATGAAGAGCGAAAACCGCGGCTTTTGGCCGCTGCTTCTGGTGCTGGTCCTGTGCCTCGGCGTGGGCGTCGGCGTGCTGGCCGCCAGGATCCAGCTCTCCCGGACGGCGGTGACGCCGGAACCCATGGCGGTGATCGTGACGCCGGAGCCCACCGAGGAACCGCTGCCTGTGATATCGCCTGCGGACTGCGGCCACCCCGCCTTCGAAAACGGCGTCTGCGTTCTCTGCGGCTACGTCTGCGAGCATCCCTTCCACAGCACGGAGGGGGAGTGCCTGCGCTGCGGCGAGAAGGTGGTACACCATTACGTCCATGCCCTCTGCAGCTGCGGCCGCATCCCGGACTATCACGAGAGCCTGCTGCCGGATCGCTTCTACGAGCCCTGCGAGGAGGCCGGGACGATCCTGAGCTGGAGCTTTGAGACCACGGACTGGAGCCGCCAGATGCCGGTGACCATGAAGGTCGGCTTCTACCTGCCCTACGACTACGACCCGGGGCAGAAGTACAATGTGCTGGTGCTCATGCACGGGCTGCGCACCACGGAGGAGTCCTGGCTCGGCCTGCCGCTGCTGCTGGAGGACGGGCGGGAGATCCAGATGCGCTGGATCTACGACCGCATGATCGCCGAGAAGATCATCGATCCGCTGATCATCGTCTCCGCCTCCCAGTACCTCTACCACGGCGAGGATTTTTACAAGTCCAAGTACGAGCAGATGGCCTATGAGCTGCAGAACGTGATCCTGCCCTACACGGTGGAGAGTTTCAGCACCTGGGCGGAGGATTCCTCGCCCGAGGCCATCTCCGCTGTTCGGGAGCATTTTGCCCTCGGCGGCAACTCCTGGGGCTCCTACTACACCTATGACACCGGCATGTGCCAGAGCCTGCCCTATTTCTCCCGCTTCCTCTGCTTCTCCGGCGACGCCAACACCGGCTGGATCGTGGAGCAGCTGGAATCGCAGGCTCTGCGGAACTATTCCGTGGATCTCTACTATGCCGCGGCGGGCGACTATGACGTGGCGCTGAAAGGGGAGCAGTCCGTCTTCTACACGGTGGTGCCGCTGGTGGAGCGTCTGGTAGACGGCGAGAACGCCTTCTTCCACGTCTGCCAGGGCGGGCACGACTGGGCTACCTGGTCCATTGAACTCTATAATGCCCTGCAGCTCGTTTTTTAAAAAAACAGGGTGAAATTCGGAAAATACAGTAGTATACTGTTTTTAGCGACACAGACAAAAATACTTAGGAGGTAAACCATGAATCTGCTCAATGTACTGCTCAAAGCCCTGCTGACGGACGGCGCGATCAGCGCGCTGGCCAAGAAAACCGGCATCGGCAGCGCCGCACTGAAAAAGCTGCTGCCCCTGGCGATCCCCCTGCTGCTCAAGGCGCTGACCAACAACGCCTCTTCCCAGAGCGGCGTCCAGTCCCTGCTGGGTGCGCTGACCCAGCACACCAGCAAAAAGTCCATGGCCGATCAGATCGCCGAGGCCGACCAGGTCGACGGCAAGAAGATCCTGGGCCACATCCTGGGCAGCGGCGCGTCCAACGAGTTCGGCAGCCTGGCGGCTCAGACCGGTCTGAGCGCCGATCAGGTCAGCAGCGCGCTGGCTGGCATCGCCCCGGCTCTGCTGAGCGGCCTGTCCGCAGCGACCCAGTCCTCCGGCGCGGCCGGCAAGGTGGATCTGTCCGACGGCCTGGATCTGGGCGACGTGATGGCCATGCTGGGCGGCGCGCAGAGCGGCTCTTCCCCCGTGAGCGGCCTGCTGGGTTCGCTCCTGGGCGGCGGCCAGAGCAGCGCTTCCCCCGTGGGCGGTCTGCTGGGCTCCCTGCTGGGCGGCGGCATTCAGGAAAGTGACAACAGTCTCAACGGCAACGCGCTGTTGGGCGCGCTGCTGGGCGCCAAAAAGTAAGGAGCGATCTACATGGCAGCAAAGAAAGTCGGCGAACTGATCAAGGAAGCGCGCACCAATGCGAAGCTGAGCCAGACGGCCCTGGGCGAACTGGTGGGCCTGAGCGGCACCGACATCGGCAAGGCCGAGCGGGGCGAGAAGGAACTGAGCCAGACCGTCCTCAAGGCAATTGCCAAGGCCACCGGCGTCACGCAGAAGTCCCTGCTGGAGGCACCGAAGGGCGGCGCGTCCGCAGCGGGCACGACTACCGCGGCAAAGAAGCCCACGACAGCGGCCAAGAAGACCACCACGGCCGCCAAGCCCGCGACCACCGCGAAGAAGACCGGCAGCACTGTCAAAAAGCCCACGACCACGGCCAAGAAGACCGCCTCCACCTCGGCGGAGGAGCTGACGAGCGTGGAGAAGACCATGCTCAACGCCTACCGCAAGGCCGATGCGGAGACCCGCAAGGCGGCGCTGAAGCTCCTCAAGGGCGAGCAGGATCCCGATATCCTCTCCACCCTGCTCCAGGGCTTTATGGGCGGCAGCAGCGGCAGCGGCAACGGCACCGGCGCATTGGGCGGCAGCCTGCTGGATCTGCTGGGGAACCTGGGCAAGAAGTAAGTGGCACAGCGGACGATCCACTATCTCCTCGGAGAACTGCTGCTGCGGGAATGCCCGGTACGCGACCGGAAACGCTTTCTGCTGGGCTGCATCCTGCCCGATGCCTTTGCCGAGCGGGAACACCGTGCGCTGACACACTTTACCAACCGCTCGATCCCGGGCTATATGTACTTCGATTTCGACGCCTATCGGGAGCGCTTCGGCAAAAAGATGGCGGAGGACGATCTGTATCTGGGCTACTACATGCACCTGGTGGAGGACAACTTCTACCGCAACTTCTTCCGGGAGCGGGTCGGCATCGCCATCGACAATCAGAAGCCCGAACAGGTGCAGCGCCTGCATCTGGACTACAGCCTGCTCAACGCCTATATTGTGGAGCGCTACGATCTCCGCAATGAGATCGAGCGCCCGGCGGACTTCGAGGCAGAACCGCTGGCGTCCCTTGCGATCTTCGATCTGGACGGTTTCCTTCGTGAGTTCGCCGGAGATTTCAGCCAGCCGGTCGAGGGGCAGACCCGGTATCTCACCGAGGCCGTGCTGGAGGAATTCCTGGCCCGGTACTATGAGCCCTGCCTGCGGGAGCTGCGCATTGTGCAGCGCGGCGGCCGCGGCCTGGTGGCCAAGGACATGGCCTGGACCAGACCATAAAACAAAAGGACGGTGAAAATGCTTTTCACCGTCCTTTTTCTCTGCAAAGCATGCGCTTTGCAGAGAAAAGGAAAAATAACGCGGCCGGTCAAGGCGGCAGTATGTGGCTGCCGCCTGACCTGTCCGCGTTATTTTGACGCTGCCATGCAGCGCAGGGCGTTGAGGATCGCGAGGATCAGCACACCCACGTCGCCGAAGACGGCAAACCACATGTTGGCAAGGCCCAACGCGCCCAGCACCAGGATCAGCACCTTGACGCCCAGCGCGAAGACGATGTTCTCGCGCACGATGCGCATGGTCTTGCGGGCAAGCTTCACGGCCAGCGGCAGGCGGGAGGGCCGGTCGTCCATCAGCACGATGTCCGCCGACTCGATGGCGGCGTCGCTGCCCAGAGCGCCCATGGCGATGCCCACGTCGGCCCGGGTCAGCACCGGCGCGTCGTTGATGCCGTCGCCCACATAGGCGAGCTTGCAGCCCTGCGCCAGCAGCGCCTCCACCTGCACCACCTTCTCGGCGGGCAGCAGCTCCGGCAGGCATTTGTCGATACCCAGCTTCTCCGCCACATGCTCGGCCACGCTCGCCTTGTCGCCGGAGAGCATGACGGTCTGCTGCACGCCCAGTTCCTTGAGCGCACGGATCGCCTCCGCGGCGTCCTCCTTGAGCTGATCGTTGATGACGATGTGGCCAAGGTACTCGCTGCCGCGGGAGATATGGATGATCGTCCCCAGCAGGTGGCAGTCATGATAGTCGGCGCCTATCTTTTCCATGAGGCCGGCATTGCCCACATAATAGGTCTCGCCGTCCACCTCGGCCCGGACGCCGAGGCCGGCCAGCTCCTCGATTTCGCCCAGGCGGCTCTTGTCGATATCGCCCTCATGGGCGCGCAGGATGGACTGGGCCAGGGGATGGCTGGAATAGCTCTCCGCCGCTGCCGCGATGTCCAGCAGATCGTCGGGGCTGAGCTCCTTCGGGTGTACGGCCTCCACGGCGAAGCGGCCCTCGGTCAGGGTGCCGGTCTTGTCAAAGCAGACCGTGTCCACGCTCGCCAGCGCCTCCAGGTAGTTTGCGCCCTTGATCAGGATGCCCTGCCGGGACGCGCCGCCGATCCCGCCGAAGAAGGAAAGCGGCACCGAGACCACCAGCGCGCAGGGGCAGGAGACCACGAGGAAGATCAGCGCGCGCTCGATCCATTTGCCCCATTCGCCTACGAAGAGCGGCGGAATGATCGCGAGCAGCAGCGCGCCGATGACGACGACAGGCGTGTACCAGCGGGCAAAACGGGTGATAAAGCTCTCCACCTTCGCCTTTTTCTCGGCGGAGTTTTCCACCAGCTCCAGGATGCGGGCCACGGTGCTCTCGGCATACTCGCTCTCGGTGCGCACCTTGAGAAGTCCCGTCAGGTTGATGGAGCCGGAGATCACGCGCTCGCCCTCGTTCACGTCCACCGGCAGACTCTCGCCGGTGAGGGCGGCGGTGTCCACACTGCTGCTGCCCTCCACCACGATGCCGTCCAGAGGGATGCGCTCGCCCGGGCGGATGAGGATGGTTTCTCCCAGGGCCACTTCCTCGGGGTCGACCTCCTCCTCCGCACCGTCCCGCAGGACAGTGGCGCTGTCCGGCCGGATGTCCATCAGCGCGGCGATGGACTTGCGGCTGCGGCCCACGGCGATGGACTGAAACCACTCGCCGATCTGGTAGAAGAGCATGACCGCCGCGGCCTCGGGGTATTCACGGATGGCGAAAGCGCCAAGCGTGGCGATGGCCATGAGAAACTTTTCGTCAAAGACCTGGCCATGAAGGATGCCCAGAGCGGCGCCCCGCAGCACGTCATAGCCGATGATCAGATAGGGCACGGCAAAGGCCAGCGCCTTCCATACCCCCTCCAGCGGCAAAAGCGCCGCGACGATGCAGAGCAGAGCCGCGGCGATGATGCGCAGGAGCGTCTTTTTCTGCTTCCTGCTCATGGCGCTTATTTCAGGATCACCCGGCAGTCGGGCTCCACCTTGGCGATGCATTTGACGGCGGCCTGGACGACCTGGTCAAAGACCTCATCCGCGGCCTCAATGCTCATCTTCTGGGTCATGAAGCTGACGGTGGCGTTCTCCACACCGGGCAGCTTTTTGACAGCGGCTTCCATCTTGGCGGCGCAGTTGGCGCAGTCCAGGTCCTCCAGCCTGAATGTCTTTTTCATGTTTCCTTCTCCTTTTCCATATAATCTTCGATCAGATGCTCAAACCCCTGGGCGATGATGGTGCGCACATGGTCGTCGGAGAGAAAGTAGTAGATCGTCTTGCCGTCCCGCCGCTTGCCGACCAGGTCCGCGTCCTTCAGAATGCGCAGCTGATGGGAGATGGCCGACTGGGTCATGCCCAGCAGCTCCGCGATCGCGCACACGCACATCTCCGATTCAAACAGGGCGTAGAGGATCTTGCAGCGGGTGGTGTCGCCGAAGATCTTGAACAGGTCGCTCAGATCGCTCAGCAGCTCATCCGTGGGCAGATCCCGACGGACCTGCTCCAGGATCGCGTCGTGATTGTGCTCCATCAATTGCACCTCCATTCATATGAACCACTATTCATATGTTAGCACGCTCATATGTTTTTGTCAAGCCTGTTTTCAGGAAAAAATGCCCCGCCGGATACGGCGGGGCAAAAATGTCTGCATTGCTTTCACAGCAGCGGCGCGATGACCTTCATCACGGCGCCGGCGAGGCGGACGGTCCAGCTGGTTTTCTGCAGCGTGTCCGCGCTGATTTCGCGGCAGAAGCTCTGGGTCTCCAGAAAGTCTTCCTTGATGGCGGGGATGCATTTGACGTCCCGCATCCAGGCGGCGCACTCAAAATGGTGGTACAGGCTGCGGTAATCGAGGTTGATGGTGCCGACCACGGCCTCCCGGTCATCACAGACAAAGGCCTTGGCATGCACGAAGCCGGGGCGGTACTCGTAGATCTTCACGCCGGATTTCAGCAGTGCGGCGTAGTGGGTCTTCGCCAGAGTGAAGACCAGTTTCTTGTCCGGGATACCGGGCAGGATCAGGCGCACGTCCACGCCGCGCTCGGCGGCGAATTTCAGCGCGGTCTCCAGCTCGCCGTCCAGGATCAGGTAGGGCGTCATGATATAGACGTAGTCCCTTGCGCGGTTTAAGAGATCCATATACACCCATTCGCCGACGCGCTCCTCATCCAGCGGGCAGTCCGCATAGGGCATGACGAAGCCGTTTTCCCCGCCGCACTCTTCCCCGGGAAGCTGCAGAAACTCCGCCTCGGGGAGGGTCTTGCCGCCCAGGTGCCACATCTGCAGAAACATCAGCGTAAAGCTCTGGGCAGCGCTGCCGCGCAGGCAGACCGCCGTGTCCTTCCAGTGACCGAAGCGCTTATACTCGTTGATATACTCGTCGGCCAGGTTCACGCCGCCCGTGAAGGCGACTTTGCCGTCGATGACAAGGAGCTTCCGGTGATCGCGGTAATTGTAATGGGTGGAGAGAAAGGGCATGATCGGAGCAAAGGGGCGGCACTCGATGCCGAGCCGGGCGAGGCGCTGGGGATAATCCCGCGGCAGGGTCAGGAACTCACAGGTGCCGTCGTAGATCATGCGCACCGTGACGCCCTCGGCGGCCTTGCGGGCCAGGATCTCCAGAACACTGCCCCACATCCGGCCCTCATCCACGATGAAGTACTCCAGGAAGATGAAGCGCTCCGCCTTCTCCAGCTCCTGCAGCAGCACGGGGAACATCTCATCCCCCAGCGAAAAGTACTGCACGTCGGTATGCTCGTATACCGGGAAGCGCCCGGTCCGATTGACATAGTGCGCAAGCCCCGCGGCGTCTGGTGCAGCCTCGCAAAAGCGCGCTTCGGTCTCCGGGTCCTGTGCAATGCTGTCGCGGGAGGCTTCGCTCACCTCGGCAAAGCGGCGGCGCAGCAGGCGGTGCCCGAGGTCGCTGCGGGTGTAGAGATAGAACAGCGCACCGAAGGCCGGGAGCACCATGATCACAATGATCCAGGTGAGCTTGGCGCTGGGGTCCTGGCGGCTGTTGAGCATGTAGAGCGCCATGACGACGGAAAAAAGAGCCGAGATACTCACATAATGTGGCAGAAAGCTGCGCAAACTGCCAAAGAGCGTGAAGAGCAGCAGAAAATTCAGGATGAGCAGGATCAGGATCAGCCCGGTGCGGCTGAAGACAGCGCGCCAAAGGCCGCGGCGTCCCTTCTTCAGCAGACGGATGCCGGTGCGCCGGTCGGCAGGCTGTGTCATGGAATCCTCCTTTCATCTTGACGAAACATGGAAAACGTGCTATGCTCTCAGCATATCCAAACGCTTCCACAGGAAACAAAATCGGCTGACGAGATTATTATACTGTTTTTCAGTATATGCGTCAAGGCAACGGGCTATGTGAGCCGGACCGGAGCCTGTATTCCCTGCAGCGTTAAGAGCTAAACAATTTTTTGCAAAACATTCGCAATTTTCTAATTTTTCTTAATATTTAGCGTTGGATGTTGATTTCTTTATCATTTCATGTATAATGGAGACGCAGCATGCTGAGAAAGCAAACTGCTGCGCGGGAGGGTGGCATGAAGCTTACCAAAAGTGAATTGGAAATCATGAATGTACTCTGGAATGCGGAGCGCTCCCTGACCAGGAGCGATATCCTCAGCCTCTCAGAGGGAAAAAGCTGGAAGGACAATTCGATCCATATTCTCCTGAACGGCCTGCTGAAAAAGGATGCCATTCGGGAGGACGGCTTCGCGCGGAGCGGAAAAGTCTGGGGCCGCCTGTACGCCCCCAATATCAGCATCGATGAGTATTATGAGGAGAACGTTTTTTCCCAGAGCAGCCTGGAGACGGTCCCGCGGCTGTTTTCCGCGCTGCTGAATCGCAGCGATCTGACCCCGGAGATCCTTGACCAGATGCGCATGATCCTGGATGAGAAAGCGGAAAAGCTGTACTGATCTGAACATGATGAAAAAACCAAGCCTGCACAGAGCTGTAGGCTTGGTTTTTTACTGTTCTGCGATTATTTTGCAAGTGCTGCTGCCGTGAGGGAGGCGACGCGGGCGTTGTTGAGCACCAGCCGGATGTTGGACTCCAGGCTGTCCCCGCCGGTGAGCTCCACCACTCTGGCAAGCAGGAAAGGCGTGGTCTCCTTGCCGTGGATGCCCTGGGCTTTGGCATCCGCCAGCGCCTGCTCAATGGCGGCGTCGATCACTTCCTTGTCCATGGAATACTCCTCGGGGATCGGGTTCGTGACCAGCATGCCACCCTTGTAATTGAGCGCCCGCTGGGCCGCGAAGATGGCGGCCAGCTCTGCCGGAGAATCGACCCGGTAGTCCACGCCGAAGCCGGACTTGCGGGTGTAGAACGCAGGCAGCTCCTCCGTGCCGTAACCGATGACGGGGACGCCCTTGGTTTCCAGGTACTCCAGCGTGAGCCCCAGGTCCAGGATGGACTTGGCGCCTGCGCAGACCACCATCACCGGGGTCTGGGCCAGCTCCTCCAGGTCGGCAGAGATGTCCATCGTGACCTCGGCCCCGCGGTGCACGCCGCCGATGCCGCCGGTGGCGAAGATTTTGATGCCGGCCATGTGGGCGATGATCATGGTAGTGGCGACGGTGGTGGCCCCATCGACGCCTCTGGCGACCAGAGCGGGCAGATCCCGGCGGCTGGCCTTGGCGACGGCGCGCCCGGCCTTGCCCAGATGCTCGATCTCTTCATGGCTGAGTCCCGCCTTCAGACGGCCGCCGATGATGGCGATAGTGGCCGGGACTGCGCCATTGTCGCGGATGGTTTGCTCCACCAGCAGCGCGGTCTCCACGTTTTTAGGATAGGGCATGCCGTGGGAGATGATGGTGCTCTCCAGCGCGACGACAGGCCGGCCCTCGGCCAGGGCCTGCGCCACTTCGGGAGCGACGTCCAGATACTTGTTCATAGTGTTTCCTTTCGTTCGGATGGGCCAGGCTTCTGCCTGGCCCATCGCTTTTTCGTTATTTGACCCGGTATTTTCCTTTCCCGGCCGCGCGCACCCTGATCTCGGTCCCGTGATAGATGCGCACCAGATTGGCCCGGTGCTTGTAGATGATGACCAGGGAGGCGATGCAGAGCAGCAGCGCCAGCACATAGTGCTGATTGACCGCGCAGAAGACGGGGAAGGAGACGACGGTGGTCATGGTGCCGACCACGATATAGTCGGTGATGAGCACCAGGATCGCGATGGCGACGAGCAGGGCCACAAAGAATTTCCAGTTGAGCATCAGCGTCATGCCGAGGTAGGTGGCAAAGCCCTTGCCGCCGCGGAAATTGGTGTAGAAGGGGAAGATGTGCCCCAGCACACAGGCGACGCCCGCCGCGGCCCCGCAGTAGGGTAGAGCGGGGAAGAGCCGGGTACAGAGCCAGACGGCAAGGATGCCCTTGCCGACATCATGCAGGGCGACCAGCGCACCGGCCTTCCAGCCCATCAGCGTCACCGCGTTGGAGGCGCCGGGATTGCCGGAGCCGCCCGCACGGATGTCCACGCCCTTGAGCCGGGCCAGCAGCAGCGCCAGATTCAGCGAACCCAGGAGATAGCCGATCAGAACGACCAGCATATAGGAAGCGACAGATTCCATATGCATGCTCCTTGTATTCCTGTGTCCTCCGCCGCAGCCTCGCGGCCGCGGCGGAGGGACATGTTAACGGGTACCCTTGTCGTAGGGGATACCTTCCGCCTTGGGGGCGCGGGAATTCTGGGAGGTGAAAGCCAGCACCACCAGGGAGATGATGTAGGGCATCATGTTGTACACAGAGCCCGGCAGGTTGAGGGACATGAGGAAGGGGAAGCCGAAGTAGACGTTGGAGAGTGCGCGGAAGAAGCCGAAGAGCAGCGCCGCCAGGGCAATACGGGTGGGCTTCCACTGGCCGAAGATCATGACCGCGAGGGCCAGGAAGCCGAAGCCGGCCACGCCGTTTTCAAACTTCCAGAGGCTGACGCCCGCCAGAATGTAGCAGATGCCGCCCAGACCGCCGTACATGCCGGAGATGAGCACGCCGGCCCAGCGCATCTTGTAGACGTTGATGCCCACGGAGTCGGCTGCCTGGGGATGCTCGCCGCAGGCCATCAGGCGCAGGCCGAAGCGGGTCTTGTACAGCACCACATAGGCGATCACCAGCATGATCACGGCGATCAGCATGAACCAGTTGAACTCAAAGCCGCCGAAGTTGACCAGGAAGGCCCTCTTGGCGCCCGCGTACTGGATCTCGGAGGAGACGTCGTCGGGATTGGCAGCGGTGTTGATGGCCTTCACGAGAACCGTGGCCGCAGCCACGCCCAGCATGTTCAGCGCGGTGCCGACGATGGTCTGGTCCGCCTTGAAGTTGATGCAGGCCACGCCCAGCAGGGCCGAATAGGCCACACCGAAGACGATGGCGCCCAGCAGCACCAGCAGAATCATAAAGAAGGCGGGGGTGGAGGAGGGCAGGTAGCGCATCATGAGCGCACCGCCCAGGGCGCCGATGACCATGATGCCCTCAAGGCCCAGGTTGATGACGCCGGAATGCTCGGAGAAGCAGCCGCCAAGCGCGACGAGCAGCAGCACCGAGGCGAAAATCAAAGTGTACTGGATCAGAAGCAGCATTACTTCTCGCCTCCTTTCCCGGAATCGGCGGCAAGAGCCGCAGCTTTTTGCTTCTGCTTTTCTTCACTGCGGGCAATGCCCTGATTCATGGCGTACTTGATGAAGAGCACAAAGCCGCAGAGGTAGATGATGATCGAGCTGATCAGATCCGAGATCTGGGAGGAGTACATGGTCTTGTCCACGAAGGCGCCGCCCACCGTGATGTGCTGGATGAAGTAGGAGGCGAAGATCGTGCCGATGGGGTTCAGACCGCCCAGGAAGGCGGCGGCGATGCCGTTGAAGCCCATGCCGGGCACGGAGGACTGGGTGACGGACCACTGCTCAAAGTCGGTCAGGTACAGGAAGGCGCCGCCCAGAGCAGCCAGCGCGCCCGCGATCATCAGGGTCAGGATGATGTTGCGCCGCTCCGCCATACCGGCGTATTTGGCGGCGTTCTTGTTGTTGCCGGTGGCCTTGAGCTCATAACCCAGGCGGGTCTTGTCCAGGATGATCAGGATGATCACCGCGGTCAGCACGGCGAGGGGGACGGCGATGGTCACGTTCTTGTTGTTGAAGAGCTCTTCCAGACCCAGCGTCGGCAGCATGGCCTGCGGGGCCGCGTTCTTCAGATGCAGCGTGTAGGGGCTGGTGGACTCCTTGACGCTAGCCAGGATCATATTGGTGGTATAGAGGCCGATCCAGTTGAGCATGATGCCGGAGATGACCTCGTTGACGTTGCAGAAGGACTTGAGCAGGCCCACGATCGCGCCGTACAGCGCGCCGACGACCATGGCGAACAGCAGGCAGGGCAGCCAGCTCCAGCCCCAGGCCAGCGCGGCAAGCAGGGAGGCGCAGGCGCCGACCACGTACTGACCGGCGGCGCCGATGTTGAACAGGCCCACCTTATAGGCAAACAGCACGCTCAGCGCGCACATCAGAAGGGGAGCGGTCTTGACCAGGGTGCTGCCGAAGTTCTTCAGCTGCAGATTTGCGCGGGAATAGTTCCAGAAGTTTTTGATGACCGCCAGGATGGCCTCGCTCGCACCGGCGGGGTTGATGAACAGCAGGACGATGTAGCCGATCAGAAGTCCCAGAATGATACAGATCAGCGAGGCGATCAGAGACTGGACGGCGTTGTTTTTCAGAAATTTCTTCATGCCTTCACCTCGTCTCTCTTGGCGCCGGCCATGTAGAGGCCCAGCTCCTCCTGCGTGGTCTTCTTCGGGTCGAGCTCACCGACGATCTCACCCTCGTACATGACCAGGATGCGGTCAGGCACGTCCATGACCTCGTCCAGCTCCAGGGAGACCAGCAGGACGGCCTTACCCGCGTCACGCTGGGCGACCAGCTGCTTGTGGATGTACTCGATGGCGCCCACGTCCAGGCCGCGGGTGGGCTGCACGGCGATCAGCAGATCGGGGTTCTTGTCGATCTCACGGGCAATGATGGCCTTCTGCTGGTTGCCGCCGGACATGGCGCGGGTGGTGGTGATGGCGCCCTGGCCGGAGCGAACGTCGTACTGCTCGATGAGCCTGTCGGCGTATTCGCGGATGCTCGGGCGGCGCAGGAAGCCGATGCGGCTGGTGAAATCCTGCTCGAAGTAGCGCTGCAGGATCATGTTGTACTCCAGCGGGTAATCCAGCACCAGGCCGTGCTTGTGCCGGTCCTCGGGGATGTGGCTCATGCCGGAGGTGGAGCGCTTGCGGATGGAGGCGTGGGTCATGTCCTGCCCGTTCAGGAGCAGCTTACCGGTCTTGAGCGGCTCCAGACCGGACAGACCGTAGACAAGCTCCGTCTGGCCGTTGCCGTCGATGCCGGCGATGCAGACGATCTCGCCCGCCCTCACCTTGAAGCTCACGTGCTTGACGGCGTCGTTCTTGTGGACCTTGGAGGCCACGCTCATATCCTGGACGTCCAGGATCACTCTGCCGGGGTTGGCGGGCTTCTTCTCCACGTGGAAGTTGACATTGCGGCCCACCATCATGGCGGAGAGCTCTTCCATGGAGACGTCCTTGGTGTTGACGGTGCCGATGTACTTGCCCTTGCGCAGGACGGTGCAGCGGTCGGCCACGGCCATGATCTCGGCCAGCTTGTGGGAGATGAACAGGATCGATTTGCCCTCGGCGGCCAGATTCTTCATGATCTGCATGAGCTCATCGATCTCCTGCGGGGTCAGCACGGCGGTCGGCTCGTCAAAGATCAGAATCTCATTGTCGCGGTAGAGCATTTTGAGGATCTCGGTGCGCTGCTGCATGCCGACGGTGATATCCTCGATCAGCGCGTCGGGATTGACGGCCAGCCCGTATTTTTCGGACAGGGCCATGACCTTTTCCCTGGCCTCCTGCTTCTGCAGGAAACCGTGCTTCGTCGGCTCCACGCCCAGGATGATGTTGTCCAGGACGGTGAAGCATTCCACCAGCTTGAAATGCTGGTGCACCATGCCGATGCCGAGCGCATTGGCGTCGTTCGGGTCCTTGATCTGTACCTCTTTGCCATCCTTCTTGATGATGCCCTCCTCCGCCTGATACAGGCCGAAGAGAACACTCATCAGGGTGGACTTGCCAGCGCCGTTTTCACCCAGCAGGGCGTGGATCTCGCCCTTTTTCAGCTGAAGTGTGATGTCGTCGTTGGCGATGATGCCGGGGAATCGTTTCGTGATGTGAAGCATTTCGATCGCGTATGGACTCTCCAAGCGTATCAACCTCCCTCTTCCGATTTCTTGACGAAACTCTAATACCAATAATACTACAAAAGGGGTGGGGTTGTAAATATGAAATGGATTCTGCCGATAGAAAAAGAAGCCAGAGAATAGGAAAAAGGACATGCCGGAGGCATGTCCTTTTTCCTATGCGGTAGCTTAATTACTTGATGTTGCCCAGATCGTTGACAGTGACAACAGTGGCGTTGTCGGCAGCAGCGATGGTGGTGTCGTTGTTGACAACGATCTCGCCCTTCAGCATGGCGCCGACCAGAGCGGTGTAGTCCTCAACGGTGAAGTCGTCAGAGAACTGGGTGGAGCCGGCCAGCTGCACGTAGTTCTCTTCGGGAACCTCAGACACGAGACCCAGGTTCTCGACCTTGCCGCCCTCGAAGGAGCCGTCCAGAACGGCAGCCAGCTCGGTGTTGACGGTGGCGGCCAGACCCTTCATGGCAGAGGTGATGGTCATGGAAGTGTCCTCAGCCTCGGCATAGGTCTGGATAACGCCGGCCTGGTCAACGTCGACGCCGATGACCTTGCCGTCGACCTTCTTGGCAGCGTCAACAGCGGAGGTGTAGATACCGCCGCCGCAGGCGAAGACGACCTCGGTGCCGTCGGCATACCAGGTATCCATGGCAGCGGTGATGTCAGCGTCGCCGTAGAACTGGTTGCCGTAAGCGTACTTGATCTCAACGTCCTTCAGCTCGAGCTCGACAGCGGCAGCGTCAGCGCCCTGCACGAAGCCATAGCCGTAGCGGACAACAGCGGGAACAGCCATGCCGCCCAGGAAGCCCAGCTTGGTGTAGCCCAGCTTCACGGCAGCGTAGCCGGCCATGTAGCCGCAGAGCTCTTCCTGGTAGACAGCGGAGTAGAGGTTGGCGGGCAGCTCTTCCAGACCGGCGGAGGTCAGGTCGAACTCGGAGACGTCCAGCGCGATGAAGGTGACATCGTCGTAATCCTCGACGGTGGCGGCGATGGCGGGGGCGAAAGCGAAGCCGGGCATCACGATGACAGAGAAGCCGTCGTCGATGGCCTTCTCAATCATGGAGACACGGTCCTCGTCAGAGTCGGAAGCGGGCTTGTAGTAGGTGAAGTCCACGCCGTTCTCCTCACAGAAGGCCTTGCAGGCTTCGTAGGTGGTCTGGTTGAAGGACTGGTCGGTGATATCGCCGTAGTCGGTGATCATCGCGACTTTGACATCGCTTTCGGCAGAGGCGCTGGTGGCGCACAGAGCGAAGACCATGCAAAGAACCAGAGCGAGAGCAAGAATCTTTTTCATGTTTTTCCTCCATTAAAAAATTTTTTTCAGGACGTGTTATCCTTGTCCATTACAGATGCATTATAGCATGTCAAAGCGTGACAAATCAAGCGCTATGTGATCGAAAAGGGACCATGCAAATCTTATAATTTCTTATGTTAACAACTGACGGCGTCTGGTGCCAAGCGCCTTGCTTTTAGCGCTTAGCGCCTAGGAGCCAACGTTTCTTCTCCTAAGCGCTAGGCACTAGGCGCTTAAACCTGGGCCATCTTGACCGCAGTATCAAGGGCGATTTCCATCGCGTCAGAAAAGCGCCGAGAGGTCTGCTGCCAGTCCGGGGACTGTCAGCATGACCGCCGGCACTTTTCTTCCTTTCAAATTCAAAGCCTGTGGCTTCGAATTTGTTATAGAGCTGCCATTTTGACCGCAGTGTCAAGCGCAATTTCCATCGCGTCAGAAAAGCGCCGAGAGGTCAGCTGCCAGTCCGGGGGACTGTCAGCATGACCGCCGACGCTTTTCTTCCTTTCAAATCCAAAGCCTGCGGCTTCGGATTTGTTATAGAGCGGCCATCTTGACCGCCGTATCCAGCGCAATTTCCATCATTTGAGTGAAGCTGTTCTGACGCTCTTCGGCGGAGAGATTGTCCTCCGGGCGGTAGATGTGGTCGGAGATCGTGCAGATGCAGAGCCCGCGCTTGCCGGCGTAGGCTGCGTTTGCGTACAGGGCGGCGGATTCCATCTCCACGGCCAGCACGCCCATGCGCTTCCACTCATCGTTCTTCCCGGTGCCGGCGGCCGCATAGAAGGTGTCCGAGGCCAGCAGATTGCCCACGCGCATATTGACGCCGTGCTCCTTTGCAGCCTCCACGGCCTTGGAGAGCAGCGTAAAGTCTGCAATGGGGGCGAAGGTGGCGGTGTCGCCCAGACCGAAGCTCTTGACATAGCTGGAGTTGGTGCAGGCGCCCTGCCCGGCCACCACGTCGCGCAGCTTCAGATCGTCCTGCAGCGCGCCGGCGGAGCCGATGCGGATGATGTTGTCCACGTCGTAGAAGTTGAAGAGCTCCCAGCTGTAGATGCCGATGGAGGGGATGCCCATGCCGGAGGCCATCACCGTCACGGGAACGCCCTTCCAGGTGCCGGTGTGGCCCTGCACGCCGCGCACGTTGTTCACGAGGACTGGATCGGTCAGAAAGGTCTCGGCGATGAACTTGGCCCGCAGCGGGTCGCCGGGCATGAGGACAGTTTTTGCGATATCTTCTTTCTTGGCGTTGATATGGGGAGTGGGGATCATAAACGAGCCCTCCTTTATTGTTCTTGCAAAAATTATAGTGTAGAAAAAGCGAAAAGTCAAATTGAAACAGAGGGAAGCTTATGGTATGATAGCAGAAAAGAGATAGAAACTGCCTCCCCTAAGGGGAGGATGCCCCGGAGGGGCGGAGGGGTCATTATGAGCGATATTATGGTCATCGGCATCGCCGGCGGCACCGGCAGCGGCAAAACCACCATCACCCGCAAGCTGATCGAGTGCTTCGGGCCGGACGTCTCGGTCATCCATCACGACAATTACTACAAGGCCCACCACGACATGCCCTACGAGGAGCGCGCGAAACTCAACTACGACCATCCGAATGCCTTCGATACGGACATGCTGATCCGCGATCTCAAGCAGCTCAAGCGGGGTAAGGCCATCCAGTGCCCGGTCTATGACTACTCGATCCACGACCGCACGGACAAGACCGTCACGATCCGGCCCACCCGGGTCATCGTGGTGGAGGGCATCCTGATCTACGAGAGCCGGGAGCTCTGCCAGGAGATGGACATCAAGATCTATGTGGACACAGACGCCGACGTGCGCATCCTGCGCCGTATCGTGCGCGACGTGCGGGATCGCGGCCGCAGCCTGGAGAGCGTGATCGACCAGTATCTGACCACGGTCAAGCCCATGCACGAGCAGTTCGTGGAGCCCAGCAAGCGCCGGGCCGACGTGATCATCCCCGAGGGCGGGCAGAACAAGGTGGCGCTGGAAATGGTCATCGAGCGCGTCCGCGCCCATCTGACGCAAAACTAGTAGGGGCGATTCACGAATCGCCCGCGACAAGGAGACGCAGGAAATGGCAAAGCTTTACTTTAAATACGGGGCCATGGGCTCCAGCAAGTCGGCCCAGGCGCTGATCACCAAGTTCAATTACGAGGAGCGGGACATGTCCGTCTGGCTCATCAAGCCCAGCGTGGACACCCGCGACGGCGCTGATCTGATCCGCAGCCGCATCGGTCTGGAGGCCCACGCCCGCATCATCACGCCGGAGGAGAACATCGTGGAGGCTTACCACGCGGCGGGCCGGCACCATGTGATCATTGCCGACGAGGCCCAATTCTTCACCCCGGAGCAGATCGATCAGCTGCGCCAGCTGGTGGATGAGGAGGATCTGCCGGTGCTGTGCTTCGGCCTGCGCACCGACTTCCTGACCCACTTCTTCCCGGGCGCCCGGCGGCTCATGGAACTGGCCGATTCTCTGACCGAGATCAAGACCGTCTGCAGCTGCGGCCGGAAGGCCACGGTCAACGCCCGCATCGACGGGGAGGGCCGCATCGTCACCGAGGGAAGCCAGGTGATGCTGGGCGGCAACGACAGCTATGTGGCCATGTGTCACCAGTGCTGGATGCGCCGCATCCGGGAGCAGAACGGGGCCGCGGGCAACTGATATATCAGCCTGAATTGCACAAAAAGTCCGTTTTCCGGGAATGAAAAGCCGGAGAACGGACTTTTTTACTGCGCTTAAAGGAGAGATAACGCCGACGGAGCGGGGGAAACGGACGAGAAAAAAGCCTGTCCGTGCTTGGGTATTGTGCACAATTTCTCTTGACTCTTTTTGTGCAATGAGTATAATACGGAGCAACGACAGGGGTACAACACGCCGGCCCAAAATCCCAAGCCGGGCCGCAGGCGGGTACCTGGCGAAGAACCGGCAAAGGGCCGGGGATCGCATCTGTCGGGAAAGGAATCAAGACCCATTATGAAGAACAACAAGACTTTTTCTCAGTCCCTGCGCCAGCACTTCCGTGAGGGCATGCTCCTCTACGCTGCCGCCAATTCCCGCTATCCCGAGAGCCTGACCATGATGCAGATGTATCAGCAGGCTGTCGAAGAGGAATGATCTGAGAGACACAACTGAATATATTATGAAAAGGACGCGGTTCTCCGCGTCCTTTTTGCTTATTCGACCTTGCCTTCACTCTTTGCCGCTTCCGCTTTGGCGGCTTTCTTTGCCGCCTTCTTTTCCTTCCGGCGGGCGATGGCCTTCTTCACCGGCAGACGCAGCAGCAGTACCAGAACGGCCAGGACCAGCAGCGCGGGCAGCGCGCCGACCAGCCAGACCAGCAGCTCTTCAAAGAACTCCGCCACGCCTGTGAGGCCATCCTTCAGGCTGTGCCAGAGGCGCTGGCCGTAGCTGAGCTTCTTTTCCGGCTCCGGCGTATACTCCTGCACCTCCTGCAGCTCCAGGTTCACGGTGCTGTAGCTGACGCGGCGGTCCCAGTTGTTCAGACTGGACTGCAGGCTCTCGATCCGCCACCGGAGCTCGGTGAGCCGATCCTCCAGGATCACGATGTCCTCCACGGTCTCGGCCTTCTCCATCATCTCGAGAAGCCGGGTCTCCTGGGTCTGGTAGGCCTTCAGGTGGGCCTCGGTGTCGTAGTACTGGGCGCTGACGTTCTCGGTGTAGGTGTGGGAGTAGGGGACGTTCCCCAGACCGGAGAGACTGTTCATCAGCCCGTCAAAGCGGTCGCTGGGGATGCGCAGGGTGTAGCTTGCATTGCGGGTGCCGGCATAGCCGCGGGACTTCTGGTAGAAGTTTGCGCCGCTGATGCTGCTGGACTCCACCCAGCCGCCGCAGTCGCGCAGCAGCTCCTCCAGTTTGGCAAGGCTTCCGTCAAAATCCGTGGTCTCCACGGTGACGCTGGCGGAGTAGATGATCTTCTCCGGGTTTTCTTGCGGAACCTCGCCGCTTTCACCCTTGGCGGCGGTTCCCGAGGCGTTCATGGCAAAGCCATAGTCGGCCTCTTCGGCGTAGGCCTCCGTCGGTGTGGTATCGGCATAAAAGGCGCCGGTCACGGCGGGCGCTGCCTGCGGGGCCTTCGCGTTTTGCGAGCCGCAGGCGCAGAGCGAGAGCATCAGCACGGCGGCAAGCAGAATACAGCAAATCTTTTTCATGGTTTCATCCTCCATGGTCGTTTTCCGTTTTCGGTGCGGAAAGCACCTGTCCTCGACAAATAAGACGAAGCTCCCGGGAAAAAGTTCCCGGGAGCTTATCATTTAATTTTTTCTTTTTGTTTTTTCGCTCTTAGCCGACCAGACGGGTCCAGAAGGTCTCGGTCGGGTTGTAGGGAAGCATCAGGTCGGTCATCCAGGCGCTGACGTCGTCGCTGCGCATGGCGTTCTCGGCGATGACATTGCTGTACAGATCGCCCTCGCCCACGTAGTACATCACGTGGTAGCCGGCATAACCGGAGCTCTCGCCGTAGACGATGCCGGTGTCGCCGCTCTTGTGGCCCTCAAAGCAGAAGGCGTCGAACTCGGGGACCATCTGGCCCTTGGCCACGTTCTCGTACAGGCCGCCGTTCTGGTTGGAGCCCGTATCCTCGGAGTACTGCTCGGCCAGGGCGGCAAAGCGCTCCTCGGTCTTCTCGCCGGCTTCATACTCGGCCAGGATCTCCTCGGCTTTGGCCTTGGCAGCGGCCTTGGCCTCGTCGGTGTAGTTGCCGTCGGCGTCCTGCTCGGCGCGGACCAGGATGTGGCGGACGTTGGCGGTCTTGTAGTGGTTGTCGTTGTGGGACAGGAACACGACCACGGAGGTGCCGGTGCCGTCGGAGTCGGGCACCACGGTCACATCGCCGGCCTCACGGCTGCCCTGGAGCCAGGCGCTGTAGTCGGCGTTCAGGCTGCTGCCGGTCACATTGCTGCGGCTGGTGGGCAGATTGCCGGTCTGGGACTCCACCGCGACTTCAAAGCGCTCGGTGATGTCCTCAATATCGTCGCCGTCCTGATAGGCCATGGAGATGGCGTCGGCGGTGGCCTTGGCCTCGATCAGCGCGGTCTCAGTGGCGGTTTCGGCGCCCTCTTCCACAGCACCCTTCACGTCATAGACCAGGAAGGAATACAGATCCTGGGCGCCGTTGAGATCGGCGTAGTACTGTTCCAGCTCCTCGTCGGTGTAGGTGAAGGTGTCGGAGGCGTGGTTATAGGCTTTGCTGGCCAGAGCGCTGTCGCGCGAAGCCTGCTTGACGATCTTCAGCGTCACGCCCTTGCCGTAGTTCATGGCAAAGAGCGCGTCGGCGCTGCGGTAGCCCTGGGCCTTGGCATAGTCGTCAATGCCCTCGAAGCTGGCCTCGGCGTTGGCGATCTCTTCCTCGGTCAGCGTGATGCCCTGCTCGGCGGCGTAATCCGTGAGCGCCTTGACCTGGGCGGCGTCCTGCTCGGCCAGGTTCAGGAAGTAGTCACGCCAGGTGCCGTTTTCCAGCATGGAGCAGGTCTGGTTGCGCAGACCGTTGACGCCGTTGGAGGTGTCCAGCCCCAGCACGGAAGCGTAGTTTCCGTAGCTGTTGACCATGTTGACGTATTCGTTGCCGTAGTAGTAGTTGAGCTCGGCAGGGGACAGGTTGTAGTCCCCGACCTTCAGAGCGGTGGTGCTCTTGTAGAGGATGCCGGAGTCAAGCAGCAGGATCGCCGCGATCAGCAGCGCGACCAGAATCGTGCCGATGGTCCAGTTCCGCTTGTTCTTGGCGGCCTTCTTCGCCGCTTCCTGGGCGGCGATGGTCTTCTTGTCCGTGCCGGCTGCACGGGCGGCCTGCCGCAGTTTCTTATCAGTAGATGCACTCATGTGTCTTTCATCCTTTTCCAGTAATTGTAATAATACATATGCTGTGCAACAAAGCCCAACTATTATAGCGCAAACAAAAACAGCTTGCAAGACATAATATACAATTGAAGAGCATATATTTTTGGCATACTGCCAAAACGGAAAGGAGGGATTTCGATGGAATCCGACATCGATGATCTGATTTTCGGCGCCTTCGACCCCGGCCCCAGCGATCGATAAGTGGTCAGTGGCCAGTGGGCAGTAAAAGTGGCCAGTAAGAATACTGACCACTGATCACTATCCACTGACCACTCAGTTCGCTGCTTTCATGGACAAAAAGGCGTTGATGAAGCCGTCCAGGTCGCCGTCCATCACGTTCTGGATGTTGCCGTTTTCATACTCGGTGCGGTGATCCTTCACCAGCTGGTAGGGCATGAACACGTAGGAGCGGATCTGGCTGCCCCATTCGATCTTCATCTGCACACCCTTGATGTCGCTGATCTTCTCCAGGTGCTCGCGCTCCTTGATCTCGGCGAGGCGCGCCCGCAGCATGTTTTTGCAGTTCTCCAGGTTCTGGAAGTGGCTGCGTTCCACCTGGGAGGAGACTACGATGCCGGTGGGCTTGTGGATCAGGCGGACGGCGGAGGAGGTCTTGTTGACCTTCTGGCCGCCTGCGCCGGAGGAGCGGTAGACCTGCATCTCGATATCGTCGTCCCGCAGCTCGATCTCACTGTTGTCGGTGATTTCGGGCATGACCTCCACCGCGGCGAAGGAGGTGTGGCGGCGGCCGGCCGCGTCAAAGGGCGACACGCGCACCAGACGGTGGATGCCGTGCTCGCTCTTCAAGAAGCCGTAGGCGTTGTCGCCCTCGATCATGATGGTGGCGGACTTGAGGCCGGCCTCGTCGCCGTCCAGATAGTCCATGACCTTCACCTTGTAGCCGTGGCGCTCGGCCCACATGTTATACATACGGTAGAGCATGGAGGCCCAGTCCTGGGCCTCGGTGCCGCCGGCACCGGCGTGGAAGGTGAGGATGGCATTGTTCGCGTCGTACTCGCCGGTCAGGAGCGTCGACAGACGGGTGGACTCCACCTGCTCCGAAAAACTGTCATATTCGCTCTTGAGCTCCTCCAGCATGGAGTCGTCGCCCTCTTCAATGGCCATTTCGCACATGGCCATCATGTCGTCCCAGGTGCTGCAGAGTTTCTCATAGTTCTCCACCTTGCCCTTGAGGGTCTTGAGGCGCTTCTGCACCTTCTGCGAGTTCTCCACATCGTTCCAGAAACCGTCGCGCTCACTGGCGGCCTCCAGCTCTTCGATCTCTTTTCTGGCGCTCTCCAGCTTCAGCGCGCCTTGCAGCAGATCCAGCGCGGGCTTCGCGGCATTGAGCTTCGCCTTATATTCTTCAAATTCCAGCATAGAAACAATTCTCCCCTAATTATATTGACAAGACATTATAATGAGTATCGCATGGCGAAATCAATCGGTCTTTCGATTGATTTCGCCGCCAAACGAAATGTTTGGCAGCGAATGATGCAAATCATCATTCGCGCGATGCTCATTGCAATGATCATCCGGCAAAACAGCACAGCTGTTTTGCCGTGCAGCAGAGCTGCACGGCAAAATGCGGAAGCGCATTTTGCCAATGGATAATCATTATATACAAAATCATTGGGATTGTAAATCGTTTTTTTCTCCCGATTTCAGCGATTTGTCTTCAATGCTTCCCCTTCCCAAGGAGCGAAAAGTGTGCTATATTCTATAGTTGAACAAGGACGCCATGTTTTCGATGGCTTTATGGAGGAAAAAGAGAATGATTTCACACGGTAAGGAAATTAAGGTCTTCACCGGTAACTCCAATCCTGAGCTGGCCAAGGCGATCTGCTCCGAGCTGTATATGTCGCTCGGTAATGCCAGCGTGACCCAGTTTGCCGACGGCGAGTGTTCCATCTCGGTCTATGAGCCTGTCCGCGGCAAGGACGTTTTTATTGTCCAGTCCACCTGCAAGCCCGTGAATGACAGCCTGATGGAACTGCTGATCATGTGCGACGCCATGCGCCGCGCTTCCGCCGGCCGCATCACCGCCGTCATCCCCTACTTCGGCTATGCCCGTCAGGACCGCAAGGCCAAGAGCCGCGATCCCATCTCCGCAAAGCTCGTCGCCAATCTGATTACCGCCGCCGGCGCAGACCGCGTCCTGACCATGGACCTGCACGCGGCACAGATTCAGGGCTTTTTCGATATCCCCGTGGACAACCTCATGGGCGGCAACCTCTTTGTCAAGCACTATGTGCGCCGCTTCGGCAAGGGCAATGAGGACGTCATGGTCGTCTCTCCCGACGTGGGCAGCACCGCCCGCGCCCGCAACTTCTCCATGAAGCTGGGCGTCAACATGGCCATCGTGGACAAGCGCCGTGAGCGCGCCAACCAGTCCGAGGTCATGAACATCATCGGCAACGTGGAAGGCAAGACCTGCATTCTGCTGGACGACATCGTGGATACGGCCGGCTCCCTCTGCGGCGCGGCCAAGGCCATCAAGGAGATCGGCGGCGCGAAGGAAGTCTTCGCCTGCGCGACCCACGGCGTGCTCTCTGGCCCCGCCATCGACCGCATCAACGACTCCTGCATCAACGAGCTGCTGCTGCTCGACACCATTCCCTATCCCTCTGACAAGCCCGCCAGCGACAAGATCCGTTACCTGTCCACCGCCTCCGTCTTTGCCGAGGCGATCCGCAGGATCTACGAGGAAGTCTCCATCGCGAACATGTTCGAGAACTGATATGTTATTCTCAAACTCCGGCGGCGTGAGCTGGCTGGTCGTCTTCCTGGGCAATCCCGGCCCCCGCTATGAGGGCACGCGGCACAACGCGGGCTTCATGGCCGGGGACGCGCTGGCAAAGGCCAAAGGCGCCGCCATCAACCGCGCCCGCTTCCGCGCGCTGACCGGCACGCTGGAGGTCGGCGGCGAAAAGGTCATGCTCATGAAGCCGCAGACCTATATGAACCTTTCCGGCGACGCGGTGAGCCAGGCCGTGAAGTTTTATAAAATCCCGCCCGAGCACGTGATCGTCGTCTCCGACGAGGTGAGTCTGCCCATCGGGAAGCTGCGCGTGCGCGCCAAGGGCTCCGCCGGCGGGCACAACGGGCTCAAGAGCATCATCTCCTGCCTGGGTACCGATCAGTTCCCCCGCATCCGCATCGGCGTCGGCGCGCCGCCTCACCCGGATTACGACATGGCGGACTGGGTGCTCTCCGCGTTCAAAAACCAGGACGCGCTGGACATGGCCAAGGCTGCCGAACGGGCGGCGGAGGCCGTGGAGTGCTACATCCGCAGCGGCCCCGAGCGGACCATGAACCTGTACAATTGAATTGCCCCCCCCTGATGGGATACGCTGTAAGTCTTTTCCCGATTCTGGAATCGGTTAATAAGAAATTATATAAAGGAGGCTGCTTATGAAGAAAAGCTGCATCGCGATGCTCCTGGCCGGCGGTCAGGGCTCCCGCCTGTACGCGCTGACCCAGAGCGTCGCCAAACCCAGCGTCCCCTTCGGCGGTAAGTACCGCATCATCGACTTCCCCCTGTCCAACTGCGCAAACTCCGGCATTGACACCGTGGGTGTCCTGACCCAGTACAAGCCCCTCCAGCTCAACAGCTACATCGGCATCGGCCAGTCCTGGGATCTGGACGTGTCCGACGGCGGCGTGTACATCCTGCCCCCCTACCTGGGCGCAGGTGAGAAGGGCTCCTGGTTCACCGGTACGGCCAACGCCATCTACCAGAACCTGGCCTTCATCGAGAACTACGACCCCGACACCGTGCTGATCCTCTCCGGCGACCACATCTACAAGATGGACTACGCCGACATGCTCCGCGAGCATAAGGAGAAGGACGCCGCCCTGACCATCGCCGTGCAGGAGGTCTCCATGGACGAGGCCACCCGTATGGGCATCCTGAACCCGGGTCCCGACGGCTATGTGGAGCAGTTTGAGGAGAAGCCCAAGCAGCCCAAGAGCAACCTCGCTTCCATGGGCATTTACATCTTCGACTGGAAGAAGCTGAGAGAGTACCTGATCGCCGATGAGAACGATCCCAACTCCTCCAAGGACTTCGGCAAGAACATCATTCCCGCCATGCTGAACGCGGGCGAGAAGATCTGGCCCTACCGCTTCGCCGGCTACTGGCGCGATGTCGGTACCATTTCCTCCCTCTGGGACGCCAATATGGACCTGCTGTCCAACACCGCCATCAACCTCTACGACGACGAGTGGCCCATTGCCTCCCGCAGCCCCGTCTGCCCGCCCCACTATGTGGGCGAGAGCGCCAAGGTGGTGCACTCCATCGTGACCGAAGGCTGTGAGATCGACGGCTATGTGGACAATTCCATCCTCTCTCCCAATGTGGTCGTGGAAGAGGGCGCGGAGGTCGCCTACAGCGTGCTGATGCCCGGCGCCGTTGTGGAAAAGGGCGCTGTCGTCAAGTACGCCATCATCGGTGAGAACACCGTGGTCGAAGCCGGCGCCAAGGTCGGCGCGGAGCCGGAGAACGAGGGCGCACCGTCCATCGCCACCTGCGGCCCCAACATCCGCATCCACAAGAACGCCACGGTTGCCGCCGGGGCGATGATCTACACCGGAGAGGAGGTCTGATCCATGAGAAACTATCACGGTATTATTTTCGCATACCAGGCCACACCCGAGCTGCGTGAGCTCGTCAGCGCCCGCAGCGCCGCGTCTCTGCCCTTCTGCGGCAGATATCGCCTGATCGACTTCCCCCTGTCCTCCATGCGCAATGCCGGCATCCTCGACTGCGGCGTCATCATGCAGCGCAACTATCAGTCCCTGCTCGACCATCTGGGCAGCGGCAAAGCCTGGGATATGAGCCGCGCCACCGGCGGATTGCGCATGCTGCCGCCTTTCGGCCTGCCCGAGTACCACACCGGCAACTACGTCGGCACCATCGAGGCTCTCAACGCCGTCTCCACCTACATCCGCGACATTCCGCAGAAGCATGTGGTCCTGATGCTGGGCAGCATGGTCGCCAACATCGACCTGGACGCCGCCATCCGCAGACATGAGGCCGGCGACTCCGACATCACCGCCATCTGCGGCGAGATCACGCCCAGAGGCGCGCACCACCGCTTCATCGTCGGGCCAGACGGCTATGTCCGCCGCATCGACCTCTACCGCCACAGCGACGGCGAGGGCCTGCCCGGCCTGGAGGCCTATATCATCCACAAGGACACCCTGCTCGAGCTGATGGACCGCTGCCAGGCCATGAACCTGTACGCCTTCCACAAGGACGCACTGAACCTCTTCCTCTCCGCCGGCGGCAAGATGGACGTCTATGTCCACCAGGGCTATGCCAACGCCATCCGCACGGTCGAGGAGTTCTACCGCGCCAACAAGGACATGCTGGATCCCGCCCTGCGCCGCCAGGTCTTCCCGGCCGAGCGCCCCGTGCGCACCAAGATCCATGAGTATGCCAGCACCTACTACGGCGAGAGCGCCATTGCCCGCCACTCCCTGATCGCGGACAACTGCCGCATCGAGGGCGAGCTGGAGAACTGCATCGTCTTCTCCGGCGCGCGCATCGCCAAGGGCGCCAAGCTCAAGGACTGCATCGTCATGCGCGGCGGCGTCGCCGAGGAGAATGTCCAGCTCAGCTATGTCATCGCCGATAAGGATACCTCCTTCTCCGCCGGTACCGTTCTGGCCGGCAACGACAAGCTCCCGCTGGTCGTCCCCAAGGGCACCAAGATTTGAGGAAACGCCGACCAAATGCCCCTGCGGCGCTTTGTGGTCCTTTTTGGCCACGATTTTGTCTCGAAATCTTGAAATACACAAAGTATTCCTGCGATTTCTTGCCTTCATCGTGACGAAAAAATCCTCGCAAATCGCTCTTGCGGATTTGATCGTCGTCTCCTTAAGCCACAGCATCCCCCTGCATGCTCCGGCATGCAGGGGCGACCCTTGCGGCCGCGCCTTACAGGCTTCGCACGCCCCGCGGCCGTGAGGTTCACCCCTGCATTTTTTGTTATTTTGATTATTCTAGTGGAGGTATTTTCCCCTATGATTGGACAGATTTCTCGCGACGAGATGCGCAGCGCCATTGAAGACAAGCTCTGTGCCCATTTCACCACCACCGGTGAAGCCGCCACCGACGAACAGATCTTCCAGGCGACCGCTATCGTGATCCGCGAGCTTATGAGCCGTATCCTCACCGCCGAGGATCCGCATCACGCAGATAAAGAGATTCACTATATGTCGATGGAGTTCCTCATGGGCCGCAGCCTCATGAAGAACGCCTTCAACCTTGGGATCGGTGAGGCCATTGTGGGCGCGCTCGAGGATATGGGCCGCAGCGCGGCGGATATTTTTGAGGAAGAGCCCGACGCCGGCCTCGGCAACGGCGGCCTGGGCCGTCTCGCCGCCTGCTACATGGACAGCATGGCCACCCTGGGCCTGGAGGCCACGGGCTACTCCATCTGCTATGAGCTGGGCATTTTCAAGCAGAAGTTCAAGGACGGCAAGCAGACCGAGGTGGCCGACAATTGGCGCACCGCGGCCGAGAGCTGGCTGGTGCCCCGCTATGAGGACGCGGTGGAGGTCCGCTTCGGCGGTCACATCACCCCGCAGTGGGACAGCTTCGGCCGCTACCACGCCGAGCATACCGGCTACGACGCCGTCGTCGCCGTGCCCCGCGACATGCTGATCGCCGGTTACGGCGGAAAAGAGATCAACACCCTGCGCCTCTGGGATTCCGAGAGCCGCAACTTCCTGGACATGTACCTGTTCTCCGAGGGCGAGTACGTGCGCAGCATGGAGCAGCGCACCATGGCCGAGGTGATCACCAAGGTCCTCTACCCGGCGGACGATCATATTGAGGGCAAGACCCTGCGCCTCAAGCAGCAGTACTTCTTCGTCTCCGCCACCGCGCAGGACGTGGTGAGAAAGCACATCAAGAAGTGGGGCGACATCCGCTCCTTCGCCAAGCACCACACCATCCAGATCAACGACACCCACCCCACCATGATCATCCCCGAGCTGATGCGCATCTTCATGGATCAGTACGGCCTGGGCTGGGATGAGGCCTGGAACATCGTCAAGGAGAGCGTGGCCTACACCAACCACACCGTCATGAGCGAGGCCCTGGAGAAGTGGCCCCAGGAGCTCATGCAGCAGCTGCTGCCCCGCCTGTGGGAGATCATGTGCGAGATCAACCGCCGCTGGTGCGATTACCTGGTCTACAACTTCAACTGGGACGAGCGCGTGGGCCGCAACCTGATCATCCGCGACGGCCAGGTGCACATGGCCAACATGTGCCTTGCCGCCTGCTACATGGTCAACGGCGTCTCCCGCCTGCACGGCCAGATCCTGAAGGACGACCTGTTCCACGACATCTACACCCTGCGCCCCGACCGCTTCACCCACGTCACCAACGGCATCGACCACCGCCGCTGGCTGGCCCAGATCAACCCCGGCCTGCACAAGCTGCTGGTTGACACCATCGGGGGCGACTATCTGCTCAAGCCCGAGGAGCTGATCAAGTTTGCGGACTTTGCCGATGACAAACAGGTCCGTGAGACTGTCAACGCCATCAAGCAGCAGAACAAGGAGGCACTCGCCGCTTTTGTCAAGCGCAACCAGGGCCAGATCCTGGACACCGACGGCATCATCGACGTGCAGGTCAAGCGTCTGCACGAGTACAAGCGCCAGCTGCTGTGCGCCATGCGCATCGCCTCCCTGCAGATGCAGCTGCACGATAATCCAAACCAGGAGTTCCTGCCCCGCACCTTCGTCTTCGGCGCCAAGGCCGCCGCGGGTTACCGGGTCGCCAAGCGCATCATCGAGCTGCTGCTGTCCATGGCGGACGATATCAACAACGATCCCGTCTGCAAGGGCCGCCTGCAGATCTGCTTTGTGGAGAACTACCGCGTCTCCGCGGCGGAGGCCATCGTGCCCGCAGCTCAGGTTTCCGAGCAGATTTCCACCGCCGGCAAAGAAGCCTCCGGCACCGGCTGCATGAAGCTGATGATGAACGGCGCCGTGACCATCGGCACCCTGGACGGCGCGAATGTGGAGATGTACGAGCGCCTGGGTGACGACAACATGTTCCTCTTCGGCCTGCACACGGACGAGATCGCCAACTTGCGCCGCCACGGCTACGACCCCAACGGCATGGCCCAGGGCGACGGCGAGATCATGCGCATCATGAACCGCTTCCGCGAGGGCTTCCGGGACGGCAAGTGCTATTCCGACCTGGTTTCCAACCTGCTCTACGGCGGCGACCAGTACATGCTGATCGCGGACTACCGCGCCTATGCCGACTGCCAGACCCGCCTGTACGACCGCATCAAGGACGACGACGAGCGCGCACGTCTGGCCATTATGAACACCGCCGAGAGCGGCATCTTCGCGGCCGACCGCGCCATCGAGGAGTACGCCCGCAACATCTGGCACGTAATGTAAAAATGAGAAGAGCCTGTGAAAAACAATGTTTTTCACAGGCTCAGTTTTGAGTCGTGAGTTTTGAGGAGAACAACGTTTCTTTTACTCAAAACTCAAAACTGAAAACTCAAAACTTGTGAAGCTATGGCAGATTACATCGCCGTCGTGGGCGGCATGAACGTGGATATCGGCGGCAGGCCGCTGAAGCGGCCCGTGGCGAAGGACTCGAACCCCGGCAAGGTCAGCGTCCGCCCGGGCGGCGTGGGGCGCAACATCGCCCACAATCTGCGCCTGTTGGGGCTCGATGTGATGCTTTTGAGCGCCGTCGGCGCGGATGAGCACGGGGGACTGCTGCTGCAGAGCTGCGCCGTGCACGGGATCGACACCTCGCTCTGTCTGCGCGCCGAGGACGAGAACAGCTCCACTTACCTCTATATCACCGACGAACACGGGGATATGCAGCTCGCCGTGGCGGACATGGACGTGACGGCGCGTCTCACGCCCGCGGTCATGGCAGAGCGCCTGGAGGCCCTGAACGCGGCCTGCGCCGTGGTGCTGGACGCAAACCTCCCGGAGGAGACGCTTTGCTATCTGGCCTCCCATGTGACGGCGCCGCTGTACGCGGACCCTGTTTCCACCGCCAAGGCGGGGAGAATGCAGGCGATCCTGCCGCGCCTTGCCGGCTTCAAGCCCAACGCCCTGGAGGCGGAGGCCCTGTCCGGGGAATCGGACCCGGAGCGGGCGGCCCGGGCGCTGGTAAGCGCCGGGGTGCAGCGGGTGTTCCTGAGCCTCGGCAGGCAGGGGATGCTCGCCGCCGACGCGGAGAATCTGCTGCAGCTGCCCTGCGAAGCGGCCAGGGTCCTGAACACCACCGGTGCGGGCGACGCCGCCATGGCCGCCATCGTCTGCGCGGGCGTGCGGGGCTGGGATCTGGAGCAGAGCCTGCGCTTTGCGCTCAAGGCCGGAGCCATCGCCTGCGAATGCGTGGAGGCGAATAATCCGGCCCTGGCGGGATTGGTGGCCAGTGATTAGTGGCTAGTTGATAGTGAAAAAGAGAACGGATTGCCTGCTGTGGCAATCCGTTCTCTTTTTGTATGCCGAAAACCACAGGCTAGGCCTGTGGTTCAAAGAAGCTTAAGCGATAAGAAAGACATAAAAAACTCCTTTTGCTATACTAAGAGTGCGGTCGGCCAACTGCACAAGGAATAGCAAAAGGA
>Ga0310697_10000921_pt1 | contig 36844 bp, 20 predicted proteins | sample 172DNAGHGlowgp2_FD_203883 | JGI IMG/M metagenome (GOLD analysis project Ga0310697, IMG submission 203883) | Sheep rumen microbial communities from Palmerston North, Manawatu-Wanganui, New Zealand - 1728 DNA GHGlow gp2 (v2) (version 2) | ecosystem: Host-associated > Mammals > Digestive system >... | reverse complement strand
GCCGGCAAGCAAGTCGTATTGGCAGGATGGGTGCAACGCGTGCGCGACAAAGGCGCCCTCGTGTGGATCGACCTCCGCGACCGTTATGGCATCACCCAACTCTTCTTGGATGGCAGCAGCGATCCGAAACTCATCGAACAGGCCCGTTCCTTCGGCCGTGAATACGTGATTCAGGCCAAAGGCACCGTCATCGAACGCGAATCGAAGAACCCAAATATGGCAACGGGAGAAATCGAACTGAAAGTCAGTGAGTTCTGCCTGCTCAACGCTAGCAAGACCCCGCCTTTCACCATCGAAGACGTGAGCGACGGTGGCGACGACCTCCGCATGAAATACCGTTATTTGGACATCCGTCGCAACCCCGTGCGCCAAAACCTTGAGCTACGCCACCGCATGGCCATGCTCGTGCGCAACTATTTGAGCAACCTCAACTTCCTCGAAATCGAGACCCCGATGCTCATCAAGAGCACTCCTGAGGGTGCCCGCGACTTCGTGGTGCCGAGCCGCATGAATCCTGGTGAGTTCTACGCCCTGCCGCAAAGTCCGCAACAATACAAGCAGCTGCTGATGGTGGCCGGCATGGACCGCTATTTCCAAATCGTGCGTTGCTTCCGCGACGAAGACCTCCGCGCCGACCGTCAGCCCGAGTTCACGCAAATCGACTGCGAGATGTCGTTTGTAGAACAAGAAGATGTGCTGAACACCTTCGAAGGCTTGGCCAAGCACCTCTTCAAGGAGATGAAAGGCCTTGAGTTTGGCCAGTTCCCGCGCATGACGTGGCACGACGCAATGAAATACTACGGCTCCGACAAGCCTGACATCCGTTTCGGGATGAAGTTTGTGGAACTCAACGACGTGGTCAAAGGCAAGGGCTTCGGCCTTTTCGACAACGCCGACCTCGTGGTGGGTATCTGCGCTGAAGGTTGCGCCGAATACACCCGCAAGCAGCTCGACCAATTGACCGACTTCGTGAAGCGTCCGCAAGTGGGCGCTGGCGGCATGGTCTACATCAAATACAACGCCGATGGCTCGTTCAAGTCGTCCGTCGATAAGTTCTACACGCCCGACGACCTGAAGGTCATTGCCGACAAGTTCGGTGCCAAGCCCGGCGACCTGATGCTCATCCTCTGTGGCGAGGCCATGAAGACCCGCGTGCAACTCAACGCCTTGCGCCTTGAGATGGGTAACCAACTCGGCCTGCGTAAGCCTGACGAATACGCGCCGCTGTGGGTCATCGACTTCCCGTTGCTTGAATGGGACGAGGAGACGCAACGCTACTACGCCATGCACCATCCTTTCACCGCTCCCAAGCCCGAAGACGAAGCCTTGCTCGACGACCCAACGAAGTGGGGCGACATCCGCGCCAACGCCTATGACATCGTGATGAACGGTGTGGAGGTGGGTGGCGGCTCCATCCGTATCCACGACCGCACCTTGCAGAACAAGATGTTCCACACGCTCGGCTTCACCGACGAGAAAGCCCAGGAGCAGTTCGGCTTCCTGATGGGTGCCTTCGAGTATGGCGCACCGCCTCACGCTGGCTTGGCCTTCGGTTTCGACCGTCTCTGCTCTTTGTTCGGTGGCGCCGACAGCATCCGCGACTTCATCGCCTTCCCGAAGAACAACGCCGGTCGCGACGTGATGAGCGGCAGCCCCGCCCCGATTGCCCTGGAGCAGTTGGACGAATTGCAGATTGCGCTGAATTTGAAATGATTAGGATTTAATTGTAGAGACGGTGCATGCACCGTCTCTACATAATCAATAATCAAAGGAAGAAATATACAAAAAAGTAATAATATGAAAATGAGATATTTGAAATCCATTGTGACGGTAGTATTTCTGTCAATGGCAGTCTTGTTGGTCTTTGATTCTTGCTCGACAAGCAAAAAGACGGCCACTCGAAAAGGCGATGCAAGCATTACCGCAAATACTCCAGATTATAAAAGAATAAAGAAAGAAATCAACACTAAAGGAAGCGAATTCTATTATCCTGAATTGTTGAGACGCTTTGAAGCAGCGGATACCACATTGACCGTCGAGCAGTTGCACTATTTTTATTATGGAACGGCCACTCGATCTGATTATAGCCCATATAAGACATCTAACTACGATGCTTTACACAAGGCGTTAGAAAAGGAAAACCCTGAGGAGAAAGACTGGAAAGAAGCCGCACAGGTCATTGACGAACAGTTGAAGACCGACCCGACAAATATTAGGTTTCACTTGTACAAACACATTGTCTACGATAATTTGTATGGTCCGGATTCAGAAAAGACCTTCGATGCCTATAATCAGGTAGTAATGCTTCTTTCGGCGGTGACCTCCACGGGCGACGGGCGCTCGAAAGAAACGGCGTTTCATGTGATAAGCGTCACTGACGAGTATGGAATTATGGATGTTTTTGGTTTGTCGCCCAAGATGCAGTCATTGGTTCATGGTGACCATGGACAGTCTTATGATGTGATGGAATTGGAGGAGAATGAATTTGGGCTGGAATCCATGTATTTCAATATTACTGTTAGTATGGAAGCACTGGACAAGATGTTTGGTTTTTGAGTTTTAAATAATAACACTTTAAAATATGAAAAGACTACTCGTATTAACCGGTGGCGGCGACTGCCCAGGCCTCAATGCCGTGATTCGCGCCATCGTCAAGAGAGCCGCCCAAGAGAAGGATTGGGAAGTGCTCGGAAGCATACAGGCCTACAATGGCATCCTCTGGGAACCCACTGAGGTGGTCAGGATGACGCCCGAAACGGTGCGCGGCATCCACTTCCGTGGCGGCACCATCATCGAGACCACCAACTCGGGCGGCCCGTTCAACTGGCCCGTCAAGAACGCTGACGGTACTTGGACCACCGTCGACCGCAGCGACGAAATGCTCCGCAAACTGCAATACATGGGCATCGACGCGGTGATCAGCATCGGCGGCGACGGCTCGCAGCGCATCTCGCAAAAGCTCTACGAGAAGGGATTGAACATCATCGGCGTGCCCAAGACCATCGACAACGACCTTTCGATGACGGAATGCACCTTCGGTTTCCAAACCGCTGTGCAAATCGCAACGGAGGCCGTCGACAAGCTCGTCACCACGGCGGCTTCGCACAACCGCGTCTTCGTCCTCGAAGTGATGGGCCGCGATGCTGGCTGGATTGCCTTGCACAGCGCCATCGCTGGCGGTGCCGAGGTGTGCCTCCTGCCTGAGTTCCCCTACGACATCAACGTGGTGAAGGAGCGCTTGGAGCAACGCTTCAACCGCGACCGTGGCTTTGCCGTGGTGGTGGCTTCGGAAGGCGCACGGCCCAAAGATGGAACGCAGGTCTACGAAATCAGCGGCGAGGTCGGCTATGAGAACAAGAAATTAGGCGGCATCGGTCGCCGGTTGATTGAGGAACTGAAGGCTGCCGGATTCACCCATGGTATGCGCGAGACCACCCTCGGTCACCTGCAACGCGGCGGCGTCCCGATTGCCTACGACCGTGTGCTCAGTGCCGAGTTTGGCGTGAAGGCCTTCGAGATGGTCCTCAACAGACAGTTTGGCCAGATGGTGGCCTACCAACACCCCAACGTGGTGGCCGTGTCGCTCAAGGAAGCCGTGGCCCAGCCCAACTTCGTCACCATCGACAGCGACTTGGTGCGCACTGCCCAGGGACTTGACATTTCACTGGGAATATGAACATCAGCGTCATACCTACCGCTCAGCAAGCCCAAGACATCGATTTCGGCGGAAAGATTGCCGTTGTCATCGATGTCTTGCGGGCTACTTCGGTGATTACCACAGCCTTGGAAAATGGCGCACGCGAAGTCGTGCCCGTCAAGACTATCGAAGAGGCACAAAGCCTTTATGCCCAACTTGAGCCCACGATGACCTTGCGCGGCGGCGAACGCCATGCCGTGAAGATCGAAAGCTTCGATTTTGGCAACTCGCCGTTGGAATACACCAAGGAAAGGGTGGGAGGGAAGACCATTATCCTGACCACTACTAACGGTACCAACGCCATTAATAATGTAAAAGGTGCCGACGATGTGATTCTGGTATGTTTCCGTAATGCCGAGGCGGTGGTAGATTACGTTTTAGAACGGTTGTCGCATCGGGACAGCCACGATGTTGCCATTGTTTGCGCCGGCACCGAGGGCCGTTTTTCGCTCGACGACGGTCTCTGTGCAGGATTGCTGATTGATTTATTGCAGCAAAAAGCTGAAGTTGAGTTGGACGACTTGGGCATTTTGGTGCACCATTATTACCATGAAACCAAAGCCAATCGTTTGGCTGCCCTTTCGGGCTGTTTCCATCTGAAACGCTTGATTTCCTTAGGATTTGAAAGTGATGTTCGGTTCTGTCTCGAAACGAATTGCGCTTCGGCTGTGCCCGTTTTTGCCGATGGCAGACTTTTCCTTGAAAACAAATGATGGCGTTATGAGAACAATACACTGTTTCTTCTTGCTTCTGCTTGTTTGCGCCGCTTGCAACAAGCCCGAAACACCACAAGGCGGTGAGCCTCATGTGCCTTTCCAAACCACTTACGATGTGGGCGATTATTTCAAGAACGACACCTTGGAAGGCGTGGTTTTCTATACCTATGGTGCGCATAACGGATTGATGGTCAGCTTGGAAGAGACGTTTTTGCCTTGGTGCAATTCCCAACATGTCGTTTGCGAAACGGGAGCCACCAACCCCTATGATGGCTGGAACAACACCAATATCGTTTCATCCAATTACGACCTTTACAACTACCCTGCCATCGGATGGAGCTATCGGCGAAACACGTGGCATCTTGTTCATTATGAACATCGTATGATAGGCTTGCATCAATGGTATGTGCCTTCAAGCTCGGAGTTGGGGCATCTTTTGGCGAACCAGGATGCGGTGAATGCCACCTTGGATTCTCTGGGCTACCCGACTTTGGAAGACAAAACCTATTGGTCGAGCACCGAGACGGGCACACGTGGCGCAGCGGCGGTGCGCTTGCAAAACGGACAAATCGTCATCAGCGACTCGCTGAAAGACCAAGAGTTTTACGTGAGGGCAATACGAAACTTTTAGATCATTTCTTCACCACAGGGTCACAAGTCAGATCAATTCCCAGTTTCTTGAAAATCTTCTGGTCAACTTCGCTGAGCATCACCGTGCTATGCACTTGGCAGCCCTTCAGTTGCGGCAGGCATTCGAGGGCTTTCTTGCAGTTCTCGTCCCAAAGGCTGAGCATCGAGAGGGCCACCAAAACCTCGTCGGTGTGCAGGCGCGGGTTGTTGCCGTGCAAAAAGCTGACCTTGGTCTTCTGAATCGGCTCAATCATGGCTTGCGGGATGAGTTTCACGTCGTGAGGGATGCCTGCAAGATGCTTGGTGGCATTGAGCAGCAAAGCCGCGCTGGGGCCAAGCAAGTCGCTGGTGTGGGCCGTGATGATGGTGCCGTCGTCAAACTCAATGGCCGACGAAGCCACACCTTCCACCTCCTTGCGCTCCTTGGCGGCAAGGGTTGTCTTGCGGTCGGCAGTGGTGATGCGGGCTTGCTTCATCAGCAGGGCGATCTTGTTCACTTCGTTTTCCGAGCCTTTGCCTTTGGCAAGGTTGCAAAGTGCTGTGTAATAACGGCGTATGATTTCCTGCTTCGAGGCTTCACAACAAATTTCGTCATCGCTGAGGCAATAGCCCACCATGTTGACACCCATGTCGGTCGGCGACTTGTAGGGATTTTCGCCGTAGATGCTTTCGAAGATGGCGTTCAGCACGGGGAAAATCTCGATGTCGCGGTTGTAGTTGACGGCGGTCTTGCCGTAGGCTTCCAAATGGAACGGGTCAATCATGTTGACGTCGCTGAGGTCGGCGGTGGCGGCTTCGTAGGCCACGTTGACGGGGTGCTTCAGCGGCAGGTTCCACACAGGGAAGGTCTCGAATTTGGCATAACCGGCTTTGATGCCGCGTTTGTTTTCGTGGTACAACTGGCTGAGGCACACGGCCATCTTGCCGCTGCCCGGACCTGGAGCCGTGATGACGACCAACGGGCGCGTGGTTTCCACATAATCGTTGCGGCCAAAGCCTTCTTCCGAGTCGATGAGGGCGACGTTGTTGGGATAACCCTCGATGATGCGATGGTAATACACCTTGATGCCCATGCGTTCCAGACGCTGGCGGTAGGCGTCGGTGCTGGCCTGGCCGTTGTAGTGCGTCACCACCACCGAGTTCACCATGAAACCACGGTTCATGAATGCCTCACGCAGGCGGAGCACGTCCACATCGTAGGTGATGCCGAGGTCGCCGCGTACCTTGTTCTTCTCGATGTCGACGGCGCTGATGACGATGATGATTTCGGCCTCATCACGAAGCTGCGAGAGCATTCTCAGCTTGCTGTCGGGCTGGAAGCCGGGCAAAACGCGGCTGGCGTGGAAGTCGTCGAAGAGTTTGCCGCCAAATTCGAGGTAAAGCTTGTCGCCAAACTGGGCGATGCGTTCTTTGATGTGTTCTGACTGGATTTTGAGGTATTTCTCGTTGTCGAACCCGTATTTTTTAGTGGTTTTCATAGTGCTTGGAATTAAAAATACGGGATGCAAAGATAGGCATTTTTCAAAAAAGCAAACGAAAAAAAAGTGATTTTTACGAAAAAAAGTCGCCCCGACGGAGCGACTTTTTGACATTTTTGGACTTTTCTGGGTTTACCAAGCGAAGAGCGGATAGTCCTTCATCATCTTGTTGACTTCGGCCTTGACGGCGTTGATCTTGGCCTCGGGGGCGGTCTTCGTGGCAGGGTCGATGGCGCTGATGACGTCGTCAATCAGGTCGACGATGACGGCCATCTTGTCTTGCTTCAGGCCACGGGTGGTGATGGCAGGCGTGCCAACGCGCAGACCCGAGGTCAGGAAAGGCGAGCGGGTGTCGAAGGGCACCATGTTCTTGTTGACGGTGATGTCGGCAAGGACGAGGGTGTTCTCCACCATCTTACCGGTGATTTCCGGGAACTTGCCGCGCAGGTCGATGAGCATCGAGTGGTTGTCGGTGCCACCGCTGATGACGTCGTAGCCTTTGTCCATGAAGGCGCGGGCCATGAAGGCGGCGTTCTTTCTCACCTGTTGGATGTACTCCATGTACTCGTCGCTGAGGGCTTCGCCGAAAGCAACGGCCTTGGAGGCGATGACGTGCTCAAGCGGTCCGCCTTGGATGCCCGGGAACACGGCGCTGTTGATGAGTGCCGACATCATCTTGGTTTCACCCTTTGGGGTCTTGCGGCCACGCGGGTCTTCGAAGTCGTGACGGATGAGGATCATGCCGCCGCGAGGTCCACGCAGGGTCTTGTGGGTTGTGGTGGTGATGAGGTGGCAGTACTCAAGCGGGTCGTTCAGCAGGCCCTTAGCGATGAGGCCAGCGGGATGGCTGACGTCGGCCATGAGGACGGCGCCCACCTTGTCGGCGATTTCGCGCATGCGCTTGTAGTCCCAGTCGCGGCTGTAGGCCGAAGCACCGGCGATCATGAGTTTAGGCTTGCACTCAAGGGCGATCTTCTCCATCTCGTCGTAGTCGACGCGCCCCGTTTCCTTCGAAACGTGGTAAGCAACGGGCTTGTAGAGTATACCCGAAGCGTTGACCGGGCTGCCGTGTGAAAGGTGACCACCGTGCGAGAGGTCGAGACCCATGAAGGTGTCGCCGGGTTCAAGCAGGGCTTGCATCACGGCCATGTTGGCCTGTGCGCCCGAGTGGGGCTGCACGTTGGCGAAGGTGGCGTTGAACAATTGGCAGGCGCGGTCGATGGCGATTTGCTCGCTTTGGTCGACGATTTGGCAGCCGCCGTAGTAACGTTTGCCGGGATAACCCTCGGCGTATTTGTTGGTCATGACAGAACCCATAGCTTCCAGAACTTGCTCGCTGACAAAGTTTTCCGAAGCGATGAGCTCGATTCCGTGCATCTGACGCTCTTTCTCTTGGCGAATCAGATCAAAGATTTTCTCGTCTCTTTTCATTATGTTGATTGTTGAATGTTTAATTGTTTAATTGTTGTTTTTGACGTGAGACTTCGGGACGCGGGACTTCGCGACAAGGTCCCTAAGCGTGTCGAAGAGCCGTCTCGCAGTCTCGTGTCTCGCCGTCCCGAGTCCTTGATTTCCGCTGCAAAGGTGCGAAATTTTTGCGAGATAGGGGTAAAACATTCCGTTTATTTTCACAATCCCGACAAATCCACCTTATAGACCATGTCCAACGGCACCTGGTTTAATCATATTTTGTCCGTTTTTCCAACGTGTTTTTATGCGTTTTTGTCCGTTTTTCCAATGCAAAAATAGATACTTTTGTCCGTTTTTCCAACATGTTTTTCAGTAATTTTGTCCGTTTTTCCAATTTTTTTGGGTCTTGAGCCTTCATTTTTCCTGAAGTTTTTCGGCGATTTGGCCATTTATTCCTCCTAAAAGCCCAAAATCTTCGTATTTTTGCGCCCAAATTTATTTCGACAAGCTCAATAACCTTAGCAACGATGAAGAATTTTGTTGAAGAACTCCGCTGGCGCGGAATGCTGGCACAGATGATGCCAGGCACCGAAGAACTCCTACAAAAAGAAATGGTGACGGCCTACTTGGGCACCGACCCCACCGCCGACTCCTTACATATTGGCCATTTATGCGGCATCATGATGCTGCGTCACCTGCAACGCTGCGGCCACAAACCGATCATCCTGGTGGGTGGTGCCACGGGCATGATTGGCGACCCCTCGGGCAAGAGCCAAGAGCGCAACCTGCTCAACGAAGAGACCTTGCGCCACAACCAAGAGTGCATCAAGGCACAGGTGGCCAAGTTCCTCGACTTCGAGTCGAAGGAGCCTAACGCCGCCGAGATGGTGAACAACTACGACTGGATGAAAGACTTCACCTTCCTCGACTTCGCCCGCGAGGTGGGCAAGCACATCACCGTCAACTACATGATGGCCAAGGACAGCGTGCAGCAACGCCTCAACGGCACCGCCCGCGACGGCCTCAGCTTCACCGAGTTCACCTACCAGCTGCTGCAAGGCTACGACTTCCTCTGGCTCTACCAGCACAAGAACTGCAAGCTGCAATTAGGTGGCAACGACCAATGGGGCAACATCACCACGGGCACGGAGCTAATTCGTCGCACCTTGGGCTTCGAAAACGAGGCCTTTGCCCTGACTTGCCCGCTCATCACCAAGGCCGACGGCAAGAAGTTCGGCAAGACCGAGAGCGGCAACGTGTGGCTCGACCCGAAATGCACCACGCCCTACAAGTTCTACCAGTTCTGGCTCAACGTGAGTGACGACGACGCCGAGAAATACATCAAGATCTTCACCTCGTTGGAAAAGGAAACCATCGACGCTTTGGTTGAGGAGCACAAGAAAGACCCGGGAATGCGCGTGCTGCAAAAGCGTTTGGCCGAGGAAGTCACCGTGATGGTACACTCGAAGGAAGCCTTGGATGCCGCCATCGAGGCCTCCAACATCCTCTTCGGCAAGTCGACCAAGGAAGGCTTGGAGAAGCTCGACGAGGAGACCTTCTTGGACATCTTCGAGGGCGTGCCGCAAGAGCACATCGCCCGCACCACGCTCGAAGCTGGCATCCCGATTGTCGACTTCATGGCCGTCAATACGCAGATCTTCCCCTCGAAGGGCGAGGCCCGCAAGATGACGCAGGCCAACGGCGTGAGCGTCAACAAGGAAAAAGTCACTTTGGACAAGGTGATGACTACCGCCGACCTGATTGACGGCAAGTACATCCTTGTGCAGAAAGGCAAGAAGAACTACTATCTTGTGGTGGTCGAGTAAGGCAAGGTCTTTCAAGAACTAAAGAAATTGCCCCGCTTCATTCCGATGAGGCGGGGCAATTTGGTTATGGTAAGGTATCCAAAAGAGGTCATTCCTCCTTCTTCTTGCGGCGTTTGCCCAAGAGATAGGCACCACCGAGTGCGCCTAACAGCCACACGCCGCTACCGATGGGTGAATAGTCCAAGGACGTGTCGTGTTCAGGGTCGTCAATGAATATGAATCCTCCTGCGGGGGGAGTGGTGGAACCACGGAAATTCTCTTCTTCGTCGTCCATGATGAAAATGCCGCCTTGGGCATGAACTGGAGAGGTGCTTGCCAAAGTGAACAGGATGGCGAAAACTGCTGCTATGATGATGTTCTTCTTTTTCATTTCTTTGCCCTTTCTCATTTGATGACCATTTTTTGGACTCTCACTTGCTTGTTGCTCGTCAGCCTCAGCAGATACATGCCTGCCGCCACTTGCGGGAGGCTGACGCTGCTCTGTTGCCCGACGGCTTGCCTCGTCATGAGGCAACGTCCGTTGAGGTCGAACATTTGCAGCATGCCTTCGCCGTTGACGATGAGCTCGTCGCCCATCTGGAAGGCGAACACGGTCGGTCCTTCGTCAGGCTCGGGGGTCTCCGGCTCGTCGATGCCCGTGCAGTCGAACACCAGCTTGAAGCGCGAATTGTAGTCGGAAGCCTTGCCCTCAAACTTGTATTCGTCGGTGGTCAGGCAGTCGACGTCGGCGCCCGTCAGGTTGTCGATGAGGTGGAGGTAGCTGAAGTCGCCGTGATAGGTGTTCCAGCGCATGGTGAAGTAGCCGTCCTCGATGACCTTGCAACGCACCGGCACCACATTCACGCCCTCGGGAGCGAAGAGGATTTGGTAGTTGTCGTCGTTGTAGTGGGCGTAAATTTGCGCATCGCTCATGCAGAGGTTCTCCATCTTGTGGCCGCCACCTGCCTCGGGACGGCTGATCTCGACAGTCGTGTAGTCGCGCTTGCCGTTGCCGTCGTAGCAAAACAGGTTCACCAGGGGATAGTTGATTTGCTCGTAGCGGAAATGCGAGTCCTCGGCCGAAGTGGCTCTCATGGCGTTGTTGAACTTCAATTCGCCACCTGTTTTCACCTTCACGAAGAAGCCTTGGTGCGGATGGAGATAGGGGCCTGCCGTTTCGGGATTCTCGGATTGCGTGGTCGTGAAGTATTGGTAAGTCCTTCCGTCGGCACTGCGGGTGGCGTAGGAGTAGGTCCCATTTTCGGAAAACAGCAAGTTGCTGTTGTTAGCCTCCGTGTTGAAGACAAACTGGTGGAAGTCGAGGTAGCTTTGGTAGGGGTTGCCTGCGATGTTGAGCGAGCGGTAGGGCTCGTCGTAGGCGTAGGAGCCATGCCCATGAGGAGGCAAGTTTTTGCCTACAGCTGTCTTGGTCACCGTATGGCTGATTCCGCCAGTGTTCAGCGTTCCGTCGGCCATCATCATCGACTCGCCCGAGAGGGCCATCAGGTAGCCCTTGCCGGCAAGCATTTTGTCGTCGTTGCGATAGCCTTCGATTTTGTAGTGTTTCCCGTCGGCGGCATCTTTGTCGTAGTGCCAGTGGTCTTGGATGGCATCGGTGCCTTCGCGCTTGTAGTTCATCCAGTGGTAATACACCTCGCTGTAGTCGAACAGGTCGAAGAAGCCGCCCACATCAGCATCAGCAGCGCTTTGACCGCCATTCGTAGGTCTCCAAGTGCCGTATGGCGTGTCGGTCGGGAAATAGCCCACTTTGTTGGGGGCATAGGTCGCGGTTTGATTATTGTCATCCGACTGGTACCATTCAGTCTTTGGCGGGTCGAAATAGTCCCTATTGCCCCAAACTCCGTCGGCGTGTGGGCCTCCATTGACGATGCTGTTCATATAGCTTTCTTCTTCAGAAGTGTGGTAATGCAATCCCATCGGTACTTCGTTGATGGCCGAGGAGAACAGGTGCCAGTTGGGGTCGTCGGTATAGTCGTTTGCGCCCTTCCTGGTGTTCTTGATGGTGACGCCCACGCGGGCCTTCAGGACGGTTTCGTCGTCTTGCAGGATGCCCACGTCTTCGTTGATGGCAAGCATCACGTTGTCGTCGTTGCTTACGTTGAGCGTGGTCGGGTTCACGTCGTAGAGGTAAATCGACGGCGTGGGATGCTTTGTGGCATCCACGGCGTTGAATGCGGTGATCATCGGGTTCACGTCAGCGTTGTAGAGCATGTAGATGCTGTCTTCGGAGCCCACGACATTGAAGTCGGCGAACTCTAAGATGGGGTAGTCGTCGTTGATGGGGCTGGCCATGGTGCGGGTCCAGGTGGAGTAGGTGTTCGTTGTCGTATTCTTTGCGTTCACCCAGCGGTTGAGTGTGAATTGCAGGCCGCCGACGAGGGTGTCGTTGGCACTGGCCTTGCCAGTCGGCAAGGCTTTTTCGTATGTGGTGTTGCCTTTTTTCATCTGGTGGTCGCGGTGCTTGAAGCCGTATTTGCCGCTGTATCGAAGCGTCGTCCCATAGTTGTCAGGATCGGTGATTGTGGGGCTGGTTTCCGGATTCCCCACATAATTGAATGAAGTGGCATAATTGTAGCTGCTTTCATCAGCCACTCTTGGGGCGTAGCAATACTTGATGTTGGCATTGTTGGTTCCGGCAAACCATCCGAACACGCTGTTTGTGCCGTCGGAAGTAGGTTCGTTGCCTTGCAAGCGGCTGTAGCAGTTCTCGACCGTGCCGTTGTTCTCGCCCACGAGGCCGCCGATGTATTTGTTTTCATTCATGACATAATACGGGCTTGTTGTCGCGTTCGGGAACTTCGGGTTGGCGAAGCTGTTGAAGAGGTCGCATTTGGCAGATCCTGATACACCTAATTGTCCTACCAATCCACCCATGTAATCCACCGTTCCTATTATATTTGGCATGGCCATCGAGGAATGGATGACGGTGGGGTGCTCAGTGGTGCCTTCGGCTTTGCCCACGAGGCCGCCCACATACGAAGTGGCTTTGTTCGCAAGGGTCACGTCGATAGTGGCGCGGGCTTCGCTGGTGCTGATGGTGGCGCCTTGCTCCACCAATCCGGCTATGCCGCCAACATAGTAGGTATTGCTGGCATCGTTGGTCCTGAACGACGAGGCATCGACGAAGGTGTTGTAGACATTGGCGCCTTCTTCGAGGTTGCCGAACAAGCCGTATTTGACCAAACTTGAGATGTAGCGGCAGTCGATGCCTTTGATGACGTGGCCTTGGCCGTTGAAAGTGCCTCGGTAGCCCAATTTGTCGTTGTCTGTCGTATTGTCAAGGTCGCGGAAGATGGTGTTGATGTCGTCGTCGACCTGACGCACCGACCCGATGGGCACCCAAAGGTATTCGGTCATGTCGAGGTCGGCTTCCAAAACGGCGTCGAGCGAGGCATAACTGTCATTGGGATAGTCATCCTTGGTGCCGTTCAGCCTGTTCACGTTGGCCGAGAACCAAGCCAAGCCTTTCTCGTCCTTGATGTGCCAAAGGCCGGTTCCCGCGTCAATTGTATAATGGCTGTCGTCTTGTTGGGCCAACTCGTGTCCATACATATCAAAATAGGCAGGGTCATATTTCACTATGGGCGTGGTCCAGCAGTCCCAGAGGTAGATGAAATCGTTCCTGAAGGGTTTGTCGTCTTGTCTGGCATGGATGGCGATATAGGCGCGGGCATCGTCGAAGATGGAGGCGTTGGCCGCATCGGTCGAGTTCATTCGTCCCGTGATGGTGTTCATCCATTCCTCGGTGTTGTGCTGATTATTGTCATAGTCATAAATGCCATATTCCTTAAACCTGAAGTTGTCTAAGTTTTGGTCCTCTTTCTTTGCAGTGGCGATGACGGGAATCTTGCCTTTGGTCACGCTGAAGCCGATGTGCGAATAGTTTGTGTTTCCATCATTGGATATGTCGGATAACAAGGCAATGACACGCGTCTTGCTGTTGTCGGGTGTCGTGTAGTCGGAATAGGCGTTAAAGTAGCTGTCTGCCTGCTTGTTGGTGGTGTAGGGCAGGAACACGTTGTTGCGGAGGTAGTAGCTATTGTTGTAATTGCCATTCGTGTATGCCGTTTCCGTGAAAGCGGTCATGGCGTAGTTTTTGTCGACGATAAGGCGGTGTGTGCCTTTGGCATCGTCGATTTTGTCGCCCACATAGAGCTTGCCGTCAAGGTAGATGCCGGCGCCGCCGCCAGTGATGACGGGGTTGCCGTTGGCGTCTTCGGTGAGGCTGAAGTCGGGCGTATGGTTGCCATTCACCTCGCAGATGCCCTTCATGTGCATGATAGCGTCTTCTATTGTTTGGTCGCCGTTTTCGAGGTAGATTCCACCGCCGTTGCGTGTGGCTTTGTTCAGTTGGATGTTGCCGCTCGAGAAGCTGATCTTTCCGCCTTTCGCAATATAGACGCCGCCGCCATCTAATGCCGTGTTATGGTCGATGGAAGGGAGTCTGTTGTAGGAGAAGGTGCGAAGCCGACCGTAGCTTGTGCCATGCGCGTTTGTCGCATAGGCACGCACATAGTAGATGGCATCGGCATTTAAGTTTTCGAGTGTCGCACTAAACTGGGTGCCAACAGCTGGGGATGTGGCAGAAATGGTGGTGCCAGTATTGCTGGTTGCGTCATAATCCGGTCCGATGGCGCTGTACCAAATGCCTGCCGCAGTGATGGCTGCGTCACCTTGGTCAGTCACTATGCCGCACACTGTGGCAGTTGTGGCTGTGACATTGCTCACGACGCCGGTTTCCACGGTAGGAGGTTGGTTGTCGCGATGGGTGATAGGTTCGTCGTCCCAGTCCCAAGGCTCGCGGGCGGGGGCGGGGTAGATGTCGCGCGGGCGGGGGGATGCTGAGCCGCTCGAAGCACCCGAAGTGTTTGTGTTCATCGAAGTGGAACGTCGGTTGAAGTTGGCCGTCAGGCTGATGGCATCGGTAACGTTGAAGGTATAGTTTGCCGATGTCGAAACCTGGTTGCCGTTGGCATCCGTCCAGTTGACGAAGACACAGCCTTCGGCTGGCGTGGCCGTCACGGTAACAGACTCGCCTACAAGGTAGTTGCCGCCTCCACTAACAGAACCATAATCTGCGTTGTTGGCCGAAACCGTAATTGTTCTGCCGAAGTTGGCTGTCAGGCTGACAGGACCGGAAACGGTGAAAGTGTAGCTATCGCCTACTGGCGTATCGCCTGTTGCGTCCATAATGACGTTGCCAGCGTCATCCGTCCAATAGACGAAGACATAGCCTTCGGCTGGCGTGGCCGTCACGGTAACAGACTCGCCTTCAAGGTAGTTGCCGCCTCCACTAACAGAACCATACTCTGCGTTGTTGGCCGAAACCGTGATTGTTCTGCCGAAGTTGGCTGTCAGGCTGACAGGACCGGAAACGGTGAAAGTGTAGGGATTGCCTACTGGCGTATCGCCTGTTGCGTCCATAATGACGTTGCCAGCGTCATCCGTCCAATAGAGGAAGACATAGCCTGATTCAGCGTTGGCAGTCAAAGTGCATGTTGTACCGACTGCATAATAACCTGCGTCCGAAACCGTACCGGTATTTTCAGGGTTAACGGTTGCACTTACTATAGCTTTGAAGTTGGCTTGGTAGGTGTGGTTGCCAGCAGGCGGGGTTTCTGTCAATGGGTTGCTTGAACTGTGTGACGATGTACCGTTGTCTCGCGTCCAATTATCGAAGTGCCATCCATCGTAGGCGTGGGCTTTTACTGTTATTTGGTCTGTTCCGTCCCATCCGCCGCCAGCGGTGAGTCCCGCCTCATAGCTCACCCGACCAGCTTCTGTTGGGTTGGTTGTGCCAATGATGGTGTATTTTGTGGTGGTGAACTCCTTGATGTCGCCGTAGGCGATGTTGCCTTGGGCTTCGCTGTTCTCGTTGATGCAATAGGCACGGTAACGGTAAGTCTTTGTCGTTCCAGCCGTTCCTCCAACGTTAGCCGTCAGGGTGTAGGAAACGCCAGTCGGGTTGGCCGCAGTGATGTCGCCCTCAACAAAATGGCCGGCTGTTTTTGTCGGAGTTTCAGTTCCATCAGTCCAGCACACGCCGTATTTGCGGAGGTGATGCTCGCGGTCGGGGCTGTTGATGTTGACGGTGAGCGAGGCGCTGCTGTTGGTGATGGCTGTGGCGCCGCCCGTGAGCACGATGGGCAAGGAAACAAAGGTGATGTTGGGATCGGCAGGGTCGTAAACGATGTCGGCCAACTCGTCGTTCGTATCGGGCGTGCTGGTGCTCACGTAGGCGTGTACGTAATATTTCGTGTTGGGGTAAGCCGGACGGAATGTCTTGGATTTCGGTGTTTGACTTGTTATACCTTCCTCTTCAGTCGTCTCCGCATAGTGCGAGTCCGAAACGTCAGAGTGGCGGCGCGTGGGGTTGCGGAAGATGCTCCAGCACACGCCGTGGGTCTTCACGGCCTCGCCGTTTGTTATGGGCGTAACGGTGTAGTTGCCCTTCGCGCTGTATTGGTAGCTGTTTTCACCTAAAATGGAGAAGCCGACTTCGCTGATGGCATTGTTGGTGAACGCCACCGAAGGATGGTCGTAGTTTGTCGTGAAGCTCACGGCTTGGCAGGTGTGGGTGCCTGCCGAGTTGGTGGCGTAGGCCTGCACGTAATAGGTGGTGTGGGCAGTCAGCAGGTTGTGGTCTGTATTGTCAAGTTCGACCGAGAAGGTGTTGCCGCTAAGATTGTTTCCAGCAATTGTTGGTGCGTTGTCAGGCATGTTCGGGTCGGTGCTGTATTTGATGCCGTATGCGGTGATGCTTCCACCACCATCTTCGACTGAGCAATTGATGGTTGCCGAGGTCTTTTCAATATGGTCCACCGAAGTGATGACCACGTTGGGTTGCATCACGGGCAGGGCAGTGAAGTTGTAGTCGTTGCCAAAATTATAGTCGTCGTCGGAAGTAGGATTGCTTACGTTGGTTCCGTAGGCTTTCAGGTAGTAGGTGGTGCCAGGCTTGAGGTTAGTGAGTTGAACGGTATAGGTATAAGGATAATAGATTTGATGTTCTGGGTCGTTTGGGGTAGCATTATTGGAAGGAATGAATGCACTGGTGTAGGTGTTGGCCGGATTGGTTTCCGTGTAATTGTCCAAATGCACGCCATATTGCGTTGGCGTTGTTCCGGCCTGATACCCGCTATAGATTTGGCAGGTGATGGTGGCCGAGTTTTGCGTGATGCCCGAAATCCCGATGGCACGCACCACGGGGCTGCCGTCGACCATGGGCGCCACGTGCTGGGTGGCCGCCGTGATGCTGTAGTTGGTGATGTCTGAAGCGGGAGTCACCACGTTTTCAACGGTGGTGGCATAGGCCCTCACGTAGAAAGTGATGCCCGGGGTGACGTCCGTATAAGTGGCCGTGAATTCGGTGGTGGGGTTTCCATTTTCGTCCAAGACGACCTCACCTCGCACGGTGTGGTCGGTCGACAATTCGGGGTCGTCGTCGCGGCTCCACACGAAGCCGTAGCCCTTTATGACGCCGTGTTCTCCGAAAGTGGTTCCCGCAGGCATGGTGAAACTTGCCGTAGCCACGATGACGTTGTTTTCGTTGATGCTTGTGCTGACAGTCACCAAGCCGTTGCCCATGTTGGGCGTGTCTTTTAGTGTCTTGAAGTCGACGGTGTTGCCGAAGGCGATTTGGTTGTTTTCGTTTTTGGCGTAGGCGCGGGTATGATAGGGGGTGTTAGGAGTCAATTCAGTCAGGTCGACGGTGAAGAACTCCGTGGTTTCCGAAGATTCAACAAGACCTTGGTTGTTGGCAGGCGGTGTGTTGCCAGTCCAGATTTGCACGCCTCTTTCCGTAATGGTTGATCCTCCGTTGTCCATCACGCGGCCACTGCCTTGTGCGCTGTTTTTGGTGATGTTGCTCACCGAGCCCGAAATCACTATGGGCTGCTCGTCGGAGAAGGTGACGAACTCCTGCACTTGGCTCAATCCTCTGATGGCTTGGGATGCTCCTGTTGGTTTATATTCAAAGAATGCTTGTGCATAATAGGTTTTGTTGGTCTCGATGCCTGTGCCCGTGATAAGGCTTCCTTCCGAAGAAACACTATATGCAGTAGGGATGATGATTCTTTCACAGGCGGGTTCTCCTTGAACATATTCGTATTCTTCGTTGTATTCTGTCGATCTATATACAACCTCTGTCGTAGGTGGATTGTTTGTGCCCCAAAGGATGCCGTGTTTCACACTGTTTGCTATAATGCCGCTATATTTTCCTTGGTCCACAAGATGGTAGTGGATTGTGGCAATCTGTAATCCTTTTGTTTTTTCTTCATTATTCTCATCAGTATAAGTGATTTCTCCGTCCCTCTTCACTTCCGAGTCGACGATGAGGACGATGGGTACGGGGTTTTCTTCGCGCTCGTGGATGTTGAACAGGCCGCCGCCGCTATACACGCCGCCGCCCTTGCCGCCGTTTTCGCTTTTGCCTTTCGAGGCGGTGTTTTGGCCGATTCTTCCGGCCTTCATGTCGATGTTGCCGGTGATGAAGATGCCGCCGCCGTTGCCGTTGTGGGCGGTGTTGTTGGTGATTTGTGCACCGTTGATGCTGATGTCGCCTGCCTGGTTGTTGATGCCGCCGCCGTCAACGTGGGCCGAATTGCTGTTGACGCGCGAGGCTTTCGACTGGTTGGAGCCGTCGCGGGTGGTGCTGGGGCCGATGGTGATGTCGCCTTGGTAGGTGAAGATGCCGCCGCCGCCGCCGCCGTTGGCGCGGTTGCCGATGACGTCGCAGCCGTAGAGGAGCATGTCGCCCGAGTGGTTGTCGATGCCGCCGCCGTTGATGTTGGCCTCGTTGTTGAGGATGTTGGAGTAGTGGGCATAGATGGAGCCGTATTTCAGGTAGATGCCGCCGCCGCGCCCGGTGGGGTCGGTGGTGGTGCCGTCTTGGCCACGGGTCTTGTTTTGCACCATGTCGGAGCAGAGCAGGCGGATGGTGTAGCCGAGGCCACGGTTGCTGTTGGAGTGGGGGCCTTCGCAGAAGATGGCGCCGCCGTTGCCGAGGGTGGCGGTGTTGTTGTAGATGGTGGCATGGCGCACGTCGACGCGGCCCGTGTGGTTGTTGAACGCGCCGCCATTGAACTTGGCATTGTTGTTGTAGACCTTGGTGCCATGGCTGAGGGTGGGGTTCAAGTTGGTCGACGGGAACTGGAACAGGTCGATGTCGCCCACGTTGGTGTAGGCGCCGCCGCCGTGGCCGTCCTTGGCGGTGTTGTTCGACAACATGCCGCCGTAGAGGATGATGTCGCCCGAGTGGTTGTTGGCGCCGCCGCCGTGCAAGGTGGCGGTGTTGTCGCGGATGAGAGCGTTGTAGGCTATGATGGTTCCCGCGTTGGCGTAAAGCCCGCCGCCGCGATTGGCCTTGTTGAAGGCCACCTCGATTTGGTCGTCCTGCTCTTTCCTATTAATATAGATGATGCCTTCGCGCGTGTCGATGCCGCCGCCGTTTTTGGCCGCCTCGTTGTAGGTCACTTTCGACTCGATGCGGGTGATGTTGCCCGAGGTCTCCACATAGTCTTCGATGTCGATGTCGCCCAAGCGGGTGTAGATGCCGCCGCCGCTGTTGTCGGCCTTGTTGCCGCCGGCGGTGCCCGAAACCTCGCCGGATGCATTGATGCTGTAGCTCGAGTTGTAGTATTGTGAGCCTCCCACGATGCAGCCGTCCACGTCGATGCTGCCCGAGTGGTTGTTGATGCCGCCGCCGTTGAATTGGGCGAGGTTGTTCTGGATTTTCACGTTGGTGACGCCGATTCTTCCTTGTTGCAGATACATTCCGCCGCCGCAGCCTGTGGTCACATTGCTGACTTCGGTTCCGTCGCCATTGGCTCTATTATTAATAAGGTCTACATGGCGCATGGTGATGTATTCCGTGTTGCCATCAAGACCCATGCAAAACACGCCGCCGCCGCTGCCCTTGGCATTGGAGCCGTGGCCGGCTTTGTTGCCGCTGACGATGATGCGCTGATTGGCATCTTTGCCCTTCACGGTGATGAGTCCGCTGTGGGTGTTGAGTCCGCCGCCGTTGCCCGCCGCCGTGTTGTTGGTGATGCGTGTGGCGTTGCGTTCGTCGCCGGTGGGGTTGACGTCGATGTTGCCAGCGTGGGTGTAAACGCCGCCGCCGTTGCCCGAGGCGGTGTTGCCGTCGATTACGCCGTTCACGATGCTGATTAGGCCTTGGTCGAGGTAGATGCCGCCTCCGTTTTCAGTTGCCGTGTTGCTCTTGATGTCGACGCGGCGCAGGCGGATGTCGTAGGATGTGGTGGTGGCGTCGCCAGTGCAGTAGATGCCGCCGCCGTTGCCTGCGGTGGCTTGGTTGTTGCTGATTTGCACATGGCCAGCTTCGCCGGTGCCCACCGTTCCGAAGGCAAGGATGGAGCCGGCATCGTTATAGATGCCGCCGCCGTTATGGGCTTGGTTATAGGTGATTTGTGAAGGCGTGTTGCCACCCTGCTCGGTGCGGTTGATGAACACGTCGCCGGTGCCCACATAGATGCCGCCGCCATTGCAGGTGGTGTTGGTATTGTTGGTGTTGGCGATGTTGCTCGTAATGCTCGTACTGAGCATCGAGACAGAACCAGTATTGACATACAGTCCACCGCCATTAACATTGGCAGTGTTGCCATATGTAATTATATTATTCGGATTCGAATCGTCGCGACCGCCGATGGTGGCACCTATCATATTGATGTTGCCGTCGTTGAGGTACACGCCGCCGCCCGAACCTGTGGAGGCAGTGTTGTTTTGGAAGGTGGGCGAATGTGCTCCTGCAACTCCATTGTTGGTGATGGTAACTGTGCCTTTTTGCACATAAAGTCCGCCGCCATTTTCGGTAGCGGTGTTGCTGTCGATGAGTGAATAATCGCGAACAGTGGTGTTGACTGTGGAGGTTTTATCATTGTAACTCATCGGATATGCTTCTACATAAATGCCTCCACCATTGCTGCCCGAATTGTCCTGGATTATCATCTCTTTGGTAGCGTTAGCCTCGCTGATGGTTACGTTGACGTCTTGTGGTTCAAGCTCAGAAGCAGTTCCGCTTGGTATTCTAGGATCTATGGTGGGAGTGGAAGGGCTGTTAATGGCCACGCCGCCGCCGTTGCCCGTGATTGTCGTGTTGTTTTTGATGGTGCCATAGGTAAGGTTGCATTGCAGCCCGTAGAAAAAGGCATTGGCGTTTCTGTAGATATATACACCTCCTCCGTCCTTTTTCGCCTCGTTGTTGGAGATGGTGGCGCCGTTTTGGTTCATGGATATCATGAATGTTTTGGGATTATTGCCTTCATCGTCATATTCATAGCAAATAGGTCCCGTATTATTGCCCAAATATATAAATCCTCCGTTAATACAGATGCCGCCGCCATAGCCGTTGATGGCCTTGTTGCCATCAATGACGGTCGTAGCGTCCATAGCAAGGTTGAGGCTCTTAGGATAGACATAACCGGCCACAATAGTACCTTGTGTTGAACCTTCGTCATACGTGATGTAATTGATGCCGCCACCGTTACTCAAGGCCGTGTTGTTGGTGATTTTGCAATTGCTCAACGCGATGCCAGCTTTGGCAAAGATGCCGCCTCCGCTTCCTTTGTTGAGATTCCCTTTGATGATGGTGTTGCTGATTTGGGCTGCGGGGGCAATCAGCGACTGCCATCTGATGCCGCCGCCGAAGTTTCTCCAAATCACGCAACTGTCGACGCTAAGGGAAGCGGTGCTGCTCGAAACCGAACGAATGGCTGCGTCTGCGCCATCCGCATCAAAAATGTTTGAGAACTTGCAACGGTTGATTTCCACGGTGCCCTCGGAATTGTTGCCCCTGCCAATCTGTACCTGTATGCCCAATCCGGGATAGTTTGGGGCGTAAAGATGGTCCATCCAGCAGTGGGTCATCTTCAAGGCGACATTCCTACCAGAGCCATAGTTTGTCATCAAGTGAATGCCAGAGTTGTTTGCGGAGTTCCTTGCGTTTTGGATGGTGACATTTGTGAGTTCCAACGTCCCTGTCTGAAGCCTAAAGAGGGATAATTTGCCCTGGCCTCCGCTGCCCGAAACGGTCAAGGTCCCGCTTTCGTCCCACGAGACATTAGAGAAAGTGTAGCCGCCATCAATGACGAATTGCTTGGTGTTCAAGAAAGTGCAGGTGTCTTGCCAGACTTGGGTTGGGTTGTAACCCATGGCAGCATAACCTTTGGCAGTGACCACATTGTTGATTTCCTCCAATGTAGGCGGATTTCCCTTGATGATGAGTTGCTTTTTCGTGGCATCTCCGGCTTCCTCTGCAAGAAAGAAAGGGGCGCTGGTGTTTTGGTTGCAGTCGAATCCTCCCACTCTTTTCAGTGTCACTGTCGATTCGTATCCTGTACCCAACTCCATTTGAAGGATGCCGTTTTTTACAGTGAATGCACTCTTGTTTGCTACATTAGAGTTAATGTTCATAAACCCTACGGGATGGGTGGTTTGGAAAATGAGCTTAACGCGATCGCTTGTGTTGTTGCAATTAACGACAAACTCTGTGATATAGTTTTGTGCCGAAGACCATGTCGAGCTCGAACTCTCTCTGTATTGGAACTTGTATGTTCCATAGGTGCTGTTGGCGACTACTGGATTGTTGTTGTTATCGCGATAGGTTCTAATGTAATAGGTTGTTTCCGTGCTTATGGTTGTAGACCATTGTTGCGCCCACGCCATTCCGCTCGTAAGCATCACCAGCATGGCGATCATCAAAATCCTGTAAAGTTTTCCGTAGTTCTGCATTTTTTTTGTTTGTGTAAAGTATTTCATTGCTTTGTTAATTATTATTCAAAATTATGGTAAGTGGGATGGCTCCCGAAAAATTATCTGCGAAATGAAAATGCCTTAGGCAAGCCCTTTGTTGGTTGGGCTTGTCGGGATGGGTTGGGTCGTAGATGCCCTATGCCTTGCATTGCGTGCAGCGCGGCTGTGGCAGGATCAGATTGGTGACTTGTCGTAGTCGTGTTGTAGTAATGTAACGCATTCATTTTGCGCATGATAGATTGGTTGTTTGTAATGTTCATTTGCCCCTTGGCCTCACGGCGTTAGGGCTTGTCTAAATCGAACCGCAAAAGTACACATTTTTTTCGGATAACTTGACGGAATCGACCAAAAAAAGGCAGATTCCGTCAACTTATCGCCGATAACTTGACGGAATCTTGCAAAAAACGACGGATTCCGTCAAGTTATTTTCCCTTCAGCGCTGCCTCGGCCTGCTTGATGGTGCCGCGCTCGCCGTTGACGAAGGCCACCACGAAAGCGTCCTTGTAGCCCAAGGCGCGCAGCTCGGCTTGGCGCTTGGTGGCGGCTTCCTTGCTGGTAAACCTTCCCGAAATGTAGCGGAACGCGCCGTTGTATTCGTAGACATCCACCTCTTTTATGCCTTTGAAAGCCTTGTCGGTGACGGGGACCCTCTTGTTTAGGGTGGCAAACTGGACTGAAAAATAGGTGTCGCCCGTGGCCGCCGGCTTTGTCGCTTCGGGCTTGGCTGTGGTGTGGTTTTCGGCCTCAAACTCGCGCTTGTAGTCCTCGAAGGCGCGATAGAGTGCCAAGGCCATCTGCGTCTGTCCCTTTTCGGAGTTGAGGAACTGCTCCTCCTTGGCGTTGTTGATGAAGCCCAATTCGACCAAGATGCTCGGCATGGCCGTCTTCCAAAGCACGAGGAAACCCGCCTGCTGCACGCCACGGTCGTGGCGGCCCCTGGCGGCAAATTGCTTCTGCACCTTGTCGGCGATGTCGAGGCTCTGCTTTTGGTACATGCTCTGCGACAGCGAGAAGAGGATGTAGGCCTCGGTGCTGTTGGGGTCGAAGTTGTCGTAGGCGTCGGTGTTGTCTTCCAAGAGGATGGAGGCGTTTTCCTTCTTTGCCACGGCGAGGTTCTTCTCGTTTTTCGACTCACCCATCACGTAGGTCTCCGCGCCGTTGGCCGTGGTGGTGCCCTCGGTCGAGTTGACGTGGATGGAGACGAACACGTCGGCGTTGTTGCGGTTGGCGATGGCGGCACGTTCGCTCAGCTCGATGAACTTGTCGGTCTTGCGTGTGTAGACCACCTTCACGTCGGGCATGTTCTCTTCGATGTAGGCTCCAAACTTGAGCGCGACAGCCAAATTAATGGCCTTTTCAGTGGTCACCTTGCCCAAGGCGCCCGTGTCTTTTCCGCCATGGCCCGCGTCGATGACGATGGTCTGTATCTTCTCGCCCTTCTGGGCCAAGGCGCACAAAGGCAGCATAAAAATCAAGAGCAAAACACCAAATCGGGAAATCTTTCGTTCTATCATAGTGAATCTGGAATTAAATTGAACCATAGTTCATAAAGTTCATTTGTTTATCTTTGCAGCGAATTTCAAGCGTACAAAAGTAATCGTTTTCGCATTGACAAAACGCACGGCACATAAGAAATATTTTCCAACGGCGGCTTTTTCGTTGCTTGCCGCGATGGTCGTGTTGTTTTACGGCTGCAAGCAAACCGCTCATATTGAGAAAGATAAGCATGATTTTGAGCCTGTTGCAGTTGACAGCATTGTGGCTGACACGACCAAGATTGAAGAGCGCATCGTCGACACCATCACGATGGTGGTCGACACGATTCCGACTGATTCGATTGTGCCTCCCGTCGTTGATTCGTTGGCGACGAACGACACTTTGCGCCTTCCTGCCGACAGCATTGTAGCCATCGATTCGTTGCGTTACGACACCCTGAAACACGCCAAGCGCCGCCGCATCACCCCGCCGCGCTCCAACTCGGCCATCGAGGTGCAGGTGATCTGCTCGGCCTCCGACTCGTCGTATCGCGACATGAACCAGAAGAAAATCTATTACTACGGCAACGCCGAGGCGAAATACGACGACATCACCTTGAAAGCCACCTGCCTTGAGTTCGACCTCGAAACCAGCACCTGCAAGGCATACGGCGTTTTGGACTCGTTGGGCAAATGGCAGGGGAGGCCCGTCTTCACCCAAGGCGAATCGACGTTTGAGGCCAACGAGATGCTTTACAACTTCAAGACGAAGAAAGGCATTATCACCAAGGTGTGGACCGAGGAGCAAGGCGGCTACCTCCACGGCGAGCGCATCAAGCGCATGGACGACAACACCGTCAACATCCGCACGGGCGGCTACACCACCTGCGACCTCAAGGAGCACCCGCACTACCAGTTCAAGTTCACCAAGGCCAAGGTCATCCCCGACGACAAGATCGTCACCGGCCCTATCTACATGACCATCGCCGACATCCCGCTGCCGCTGGCCCTGCCTTTCGCCATGATTCCCAACACGAAAGGCAAGAAGTCGGGCCTCATCATCCCCACCTACGGCGAGTCGGCCAACCGAGGCTTCTACCTCGAAAACGGCGGCTATTACTGGGCCATCAACGACTATTACGACTTGCAGGTGCTCGGCGACATCTACACCCGTGGCTCGTGGGGCATCAAGCCGACGTTCCGCTACAACAAGCGCTACAAGCACAACGGCTCGATAGCTTTGGGCTTCGCCGTCAACAAGATAGGCACGAAGGGCGCCGCCGACTACCAGGAAAGCACCGACTTCAAGATCAGATGGACCCACAAGCAGGACACCAAGGCCCACCCGAGGCGCAGCTTCTCGGCCAACGTCAACATCGTTAGCTCCAACTTCAACAAATACAACGCCACGACCGTCAACGACCAGCTGAGCAACACCTTCCAGTCGAGTATCGCCTACCAGACCAATTTTGGCGGCAAGGTCTACCTCACTGCCAACGCCAACCATAGCCAAAACACGCTGACGCGGCAGGTGACCGCCTCGTTGCCCGAGCTCACCTTGAACGTCAACACGTTCTATCCTTTGCAGAATGTTGGCAAGGCGGGCAAGAAACGCTGGTACCAAAGCCTCAGCATGGGCTACACGATGAACGGAAAGGTGTATGTCAACGGCGTCGACACTGTCTTGTTCAAGGGCTTCACCGACGACTTCGGCGGCTGGGCACGCAACATGATCCACGACTACGCCCAAATGGGCATCAAACACACCATGCCCATCGGCGCCACCATCAAGCTGCTGAAGCATTTCTCGTGGACCAACAACGTGACGCTCAACGACTATATGTATTTCAACCGCTTCGAGAAACAGTGGGTCCACGACACCGACTCGACCGGCCATCTGCAAACCGACACCATCTTCGGCTTCCGCAACTTGGTCGACTTCAGCGTGAGCACCAAGCTCACCACCAAGATCTATGGCATGGTCAACTTCGCCAAAGGTCCCATCCGGGCCATCCGCCATGTGTTCACCCCCGACATCGGCTTCACCTACCGACCCAACTTCGGCGACCCGAAATGGGGCGTCTACGGCTCCTATACCGACAGCGAAGGCAAGGAACAAATCTACAACAAGTTCGACCGTGCCCTCTACGGAACGCCTTCGCAAACCCAACAGGGACTGCTTACCTACAACTTCAACAACAACTTGGAAATCAAGGTGCCATCGGCAAGCGACACCATCACGGGCTTGACGAAAATCCCCATCTTGGAGTCGTTCAGCATTTCGGGCAACTACGACGTCACCAAGGATTCTGTCAATTTCTCGCCCATTTCCATCAGCGGGCGCACCACCTTGTTCAAGAAATTGGGCATCAACTACAGCAGCTCGTGGGATCCCTATGCCGCCGACTCGTTAGGACGCCGCATCAACCGCTTCGAACTCACCGAAAACGGACGGCTGTTCCGCAAGACGAATTCGACGTGGCGTTTCAGCCTCAGCTACAGCTTCAACCAAAACGACCTCAAGAAACTGAAAGGGGAGAAGGGCAGCCAGGCCTTGCGCGACGAAATCAACGAGAACGCACGGAAGTCGGGCATGTTCGACCCCGACGAACTCAACGAAATCCTCGGCAACCCCAACGGCTACATCGACTGGACCACGCCCTGGTCGCTCTCGCTGAGCTACAACCTCACCTACACGACTTCCATCGCCTATGCCGCCTTCATGGGCATCGCCACCAACACGCACGTCCACACCATCGGCCTCAACGGCGACATCAGCATCACGCCCAAGTGGAAGGTCTCCTTCTCGACCGGCTGGGACTTCGTCAACAACAGCATCAGCTACACCAACATCAGCGTCTACCGCGACCTGCACTGCTGGGAGATGCGCTTCAACTGGATCCCTATTGGCAGCTACAAGAGCTGGAATTTCACCATCAACGTGAAGGCGCAGGCCTTGAAGGACTTGAAGTATGAGAAGAAGAAGGATTACCGCGATAATTAGTTTAGAGTAGTTAGTAGTTTTGAGTTAGTAGTTTTGAGTTAGTAGTTAGTAGTTAGTAGTTTTGAGTTAGTAGTTAGTAGTTTTGAGTTGGCATAGCTAACGTTTGCAATGACGCAAAACGCCTCGAAAAATCAACATGTGGCATTAAAACCTGCTCCGTAGGAGCTATCTTTTTTGAATTTTGAATCTTTAAATCTTTAAATTTTAAATCTTTAATCTTTAAATCAAAAAATCCCTATCTTTGTCCCCGACTAACCTTATTAATTAATTAGCCTATGAAAAAAGTATTTACCCTCATCCTCGCGCTGGCCCTCGGTCTTGGCCTGAAAGCGCAATGTCCGCTCACCACCGCCGTCGACTTCACGGCTACTGACTGCCACGGCACCGAAGTCCATCTGTTCGACATCCTCGACGGCGGCCAGTACGTGCTCATCGACTTCTTCTTCACCACCTGCGGGCCGTGCCAGCAAGCCACGCCCAAAGTCGTGGAATCCTACTACTCAATGGGCTGCAACATGCACGATGTGTTCTACATGGAAATCTCCGACCGCGACAGCGATGCGGCTTGCCAAAACTGGGCCACCAACTACGGTGTGGAATACCCCACTATTGGCGGCCCTGCCGGTGGAACTGGCATTTGCAACACATACGGCATCGATTACTATCCTACTGTCATCCTCATCGCCCCCGACCGTTCCATCGTCATCAACGACTTGTGGCCCATCAACAATGCCCAGACGGTCATCGCTGCATTGGAGCAGCACGGATTGCAACAGCACGACTGCAACACGCCGAGCTACGACCCGCAAGTAAGCATCACCATCGACCAAGTGATGGAAACCGAGGTCACAGCGACCTTCACGCCCAACGAGGACTGCGCTTCATACGGCTACATGATGGCCACCGAAGCCGAAATCCAGGAATGGATGGGCATTGCCGGCCTCGACCTGCCCGAATACCTCTGGACCTACGGCATCCCTGGTTCGGGCGAACTGTCGAACACCTTTAATGACCTGACACCCAACACGGAATACATGATTTATGCCGTGCCTGCCGACATCGACGGCAACCTTGGCGAAGTGGTGCAAGTGGCGGTGACCACCACACCATCCGGCCCCACCTACGACATCATCCCCGACTTCACCGGCACCGACATCGACGGCAACGAGATCCATCTTTATGACATCCTCGACGCTGGCCAACATGTGCTCATCCACTTCTTCTTGGTCGACGACACCTACGATTTCATGCCTTACATGACGGAATCGTACCACTTCTTCGGCTGCAACACCGGCGACGTGTTCTACATGGAAGTCACGCCCAACGGTGGCAACGATGCCGCCCGCGCCTGGGCCGAGCGTTATGGCGTTGAATACCCCACCATCAGCCGCGACGGTGGCGCCAACGGTTTCGTGCAAGACATCCCCGTGGGTTTCTATCCCACCGTGATGCTCGTCAACCCCAACCACGAAATCGTCGTCCCCGACATCTATCCCATCACTGATATGCAAGTCATTGTTGACAATTTGATGCAATACGGCATTGAGCAAAACGAGTGCCCTGGCATTGGCGTGGATGAAAACATGGAATCGGTCATGCTCTATCCCAACCCCGCCAACGACTTCGTGACCCTCAAGGGCGAAAGCCTCGGCACGGTGCGCGTCTACAACACGCTCGGGCAGAAGATGGATGAATTTGAGGCCAACGGCAGCGAGCTGCGCATCAGCACGGCTAACTATGAGAGCGGCATCTATTTCGTGAAGGCCAATGAAAAGACGATGAAATTCGTCGTGAAACACTAACATACAATAGGGCTGCCACACAGTGACAGCCCTATTACTGAACACCTCCCAACTTTCAATCTCTAAACTCTAAACTCTCAACCAATTAAAACGTGTATCCAAACGAGAAATAGCCTCCGAAACGGCTTGTCTCATTATAATTGACCCAGTGGGCGGTGAATGAAATAGGCCCCAATAGGCTGTTGTAGGAATACTTCAGCCCTGCGCCATGGACCATGAAGTTGACGATGTCGGTAAACGCCATGCCGCCCGTACCCAACATGCCCCACGGCACCGAGGTGTTATACATCGCCGTCAGGTAGTGATTGCCGTAGAAGTTGTAGCGCAAGTCCAAACGCAGGATGCTGACGTTGCTCTCGTCCAAGTCCTCGACGCTGGTCAAGCCGATGAAGGGCATTTGGTTATCGAAGTGGCGCCCCGCGATCTCGCCTCCGCCAACATTCCTCAAGTTGCTGTATTGGACCAATGGCTTGTTGCTGACGATGATGCCGATATAGCGGCCATACACCTGCGGGATGATGCTGAAACGTCCGTCGGCGGGCGTGATATAAGCCTGGAAAGCGTAGTTGATGTCGAAATACTTCTCCCTAGTGGAAGTCAGGTAGTAATAATGGCTGTTCAGGTTGGCCAAGATGCCATGCTTGGCAAAATAAAAGTCGTCCAAATTGTCATATTGCAGGCTGACAAAAGGCGCCAACATCGTATTGTTCTTGAGATAGTAGTCATCGATAGCGTTTTCCTCAAAGGAGGTCTTGTCGTATGCCGTGTAGATGAACGACGCACCAACGCTCGTGTTGAAATTAAGCAAATGGAACTCAGAAATATAGGCGTTAGCCTTCATTTGTATGTAATTCAAGTTGATGTATTTGTCGTGGAAGCCCTTTGTGCGGAAATGCTCGTTCCTATAGTCGGCAGACACATTGAAATTGGCGAGCGACGAGCGGGAATAGGTGTATTTGAGCATGAGTTGCGGGTTGTAGCTGAGTTTGGCCGAAATCCCGAACTTCGAGGAGCCAAACTTCTTTTCGTTCAGGTTGAGATTGAGAAGCAACGCGGCGCCTTCTTCGGTGTCGTAGCGCAAGCCGAGTCCCATCACATGCGGCGCGGCAGGTTTCACGTTGATGTCGAGTGTGTAGGTATTGGAAAGCAGGGAGTCGGGATGGACAGAATCATATTCCTTGATGGTGTAGGTGATTTCGTCGAAGCAGCCTGTGCCGCGATAGAGGTCGATAGCGTTTTCGATGTCGTCTTTTGAATAATATTGGCCGGATTTCAGCTTGCCTTTACGTATCAGCCAGCGGCACTGGCGTTCTGTCACGCCTTCGACATCGATGGAATTGACGAAAACAGATTTTTCCAGCAGGTTGAGGGCTTGGGGCGCATGAAGCTCTTTTTTGACCGACCCGCCTGCCTTCTCTTCGATATGCTGCTTGATGGCCAGCAGTTGGTCTTGAAATTCCATGGCCTTCTTGTAGCCGCGACCGACCAAGGTGTCGATGGCATCAGGGGTGAAACTGAGCATGCCGAAGCCGGAGATGTCGGGCACGATGCGCACATCGCAAAGTTCGCGGTTCTCCTTGCGTTTGGCACTGGTGCCGTTGATAAGTATGCGACCCATCACTTGGGGCAACGACTTCAGGTCGAGAGCCGACACCTTGTTTTCGTTGGTCACTTCCACGCCAATGATGATGTCGGCGCCCATGTCGCGCAACACATCGGCAGGGAAGTTGTTGACCAGACCGCCGTCGACAAGCACGTAATCGCCCCACTTGACGGGAGCAAAAACGCCCGGGATGGCCATGCTGGCACGCATGGCGGTGGGCATACTGCCTTTGCGAAGCACAACCTCCTGACCCGTAATCAGGTCGGTGGCCACACAAGCGAATGGAATTGGCATGTCATCGAAGTCCATGTCTTCCTGATAGCCCACACAAAGGTCGTTGAACAAATTGACCAAAGAACTGTTGTTGACGTAGGCACTGGGCAACTGGCTGAGCATCGACTCCTTGGCATGACGGTTGCCGAGTTCGCCCGAGCCAAATGGAATATTGACCAAACTGGTGCTCCTGCGTTCACGCATATCTTTCGACAGGTATCTTCTATCTATCTTGTTTCCAATGTATTCGCTCCAATTGACGTTGGAGATGAGATGGGTCATTTCGTCAGGCGAGTATCCCATGGCATACAACCCGCCGATGATGGAACCCATGCTGGTGCCCGCCACATAGTCGACGGGGATGCCCATCTCTTCGATGTATTTCAGGACGCCGATGTGGGATGCACCTTTTGCGCCGCCGCCGCCCAGCACCACGCCCACCTTGGGGCGTTTCGTTTTTTTCGTTGTGGTTTGGGCCTCCAAGGCAACGGAAGCCGAAAGGATAAGGGCGATAAGGAGTGAGAGTCTCTTCATTTTTACAGGTTTGAAAATCGTGCAAAATTACTGATTTCTCGCTTATTCTCGCGTGATTTTCGGAATCAGGCAAAAAAAAGGCCGCCCAAACGAGCGACCTTCTTTTACCCTAATGTGAAGAATGTTACTTCTTCAGTTTGCCCAAACGGGCGGTCACCTTATAGGTGGTCTTTGAATAGATGTCGGTGCCCAGAACGGGAGCGTGACGATGGCTTTCCACTTGAGGATAGACCACCACGTCGTAGCCCGGGTTCTTTTGCATCAGTTGGTAGAGGGCGTAGTTGGCGCCTCCAGGGATGCTCAGTCCAATGTAAGGAATGACGGTTCCGACGGACGAGGTCTTACCGATTTCCTTGGTACCGAAGAGGTGCTGCCAGTCGATGAAGAGAACGCGTGTGACGGTGGCTTCGCCCGTCACTTGGTCGGAAAGTTCGAAGTCTTCAGCGTGATACTCAACATAACTGTTGGGGGTCTTCATGCTGTGGATGTAGGTGTGGCAGCTGCTCATGAACAGGCAAGCGATGGCGCACACCAAAACGAGTCTGAATTTCTTCATGATAATTTGATTTTAAGTTATTGATAATGTTTTAATTAGGGTTATCGTATCTGATCAGAACTTGTAGCGGATGCCGACCAAGGCAAAACCTTGTGTACCAAAGCCGCCCTCAATATAGCCGCGCAGTTGGGCACCACCAAATTCGATGTCGAGGGCCGAAAGTTGCCAAAGTAAAATCTTTTTCATCGTAGTGATTTTGATAATTAATAGTTGTAGTAATCGAAGTTGTTTATAAACTGCAAAAATACTAAATTTTTCTATTGAACTGAACGACTTTGGTTTCTTTTATTGCATTCACGTGAACCACAATAATACATATTTATGATTATCAATACATTGCGTGGTTCTATAAAATTGCTCTGTAGGAGCTTTCTATTAATAACAAGTTGCAATAAACCAGTGCGTTATGCTCCGTAGGAGCTTTCTTTTGTTGGGTTATTGGAAATTGCCTAATATAAAAAGCCCACTGCAAGTGCCTGCAATGGGCTTTTCATACGCTTATTAATAATAAGGTGTAACCTTACATCATCAGGAACGACATCATCACACCAGCCGCGACAGCCGAGCCGATAACGCCGGAGACGTTCGGGGCCATGGCGTGCATGAGCAGGTGGTTCGACGGGTCGTACTTCTGGCCTTCCACTTCGACGACGCGGGCGCTATCCGGCACTGCCGAAACGCCAGCGGCACCAATCATCGGGTTGATCTTCTCCTTCAGGAAGAGGTTCATGAACTTGGCACCGAGCAAGCCGCCAGCGGTGGCCACGCAGAACGAAAGGGCACCGAGGACGAAGATCTCGATGGAACTCATGGTCAGGAACACGGAGGCTTGCGTCGAAGCACCCACCGTGAGACCCAAAATCATGGTCACGATGTCAATCAACGGGTTGGATGCGGTGTTTTGCAAACGCTTCACCACGCCCGACTCCTTGATGATATTGCCGAAGAACAGCATACCCAACAGCGGCAGGGCCGTGGGGCTGATGAAGGTGGTCAGGATGAGGCCGACGACGGGGAACATGATCTTTTCGGTCTTGTTCACCATACGCGGGGCGCGCATCTTGATGAGGCGTTCTTCCTTGGTGGTCAGCAGGCGGATGATAGGCGGCTGGATCACGGGCACCAAAGCCATGTAGGAATAGGCTGCAATGGCGATGGGACCGATGAGGTTGCGCGTGCCGTTCATGCCGTTGGCCAAACGCGACGAGAGGAAGATGGCGGTGGGACCGTCGGCACCACCAATGATGCCGATGGCACCAGCCTCACGCAGGTTGAAACCAAGATACAAGGCACCGATGAAGGTGAGGAACACACCCAATTGGGCGGCGGCACCGAGGATCATCAGCTTGGGGTTGGCGATGAGCGACGAGAAGTCGGTCATGGCACCGATGCCTAAGAAAATCAAAGGCGGATACACACCCGAGGTCACGCCGAAGTACAGGTAGTTCAGCACGCTGCCCTTCTGGTAAAGACCCGTCTGGAGGTTCAGTTCACCGCTTTGGAACACCTCGCCCAAGAAGGCTTTCACGTTCTCGATTTCGGTGGCGGCCAAGCCGTATTCGGTCAGTTTCAGATGGTCGACCTGTTTGATGGCCTCGCTCAGCACCATGTGTTTGTTGCCGTCGCCGTCAAAGATGGTGAGCAGCATGGCCTTGGCTGTCTCCAAGTCGAAGCTATAGGCCCCTGAAGCTATGGCGTTTTGCGCGAAGTCGATGGCTTCTTGCAGCGTGACACCATTGCCTTGGAAGAACGGGATGTTACCGCAAATGATACCTGTGCCAATCGGGATGAGCAGCATAGGCTCAAACTCGAAGCGGACGGCCAAGAAGATGAAGAGGATACCCACCAAAATCATGATGAGGTTACCAATCTTGCAGTTGCGGAAGCCCGTGAGCAGCCAGAAGTTGCCCAAGCCTTCCTTCAGGCGTTCGTTGGTTGTCATTTCCTTCACTTCGGCCTTGGCCACGTTGGCTTTCTTGACGTTCTTGCCTTCCAAAGCCGTGACGCGTTGGTCAAGGTTCTCGATTTGTTGTCCAAGTTCGGCCGTCTTTGCCGATTCGGCCACGACGGCGTCAGCGATTTCGGCCAGCTGGGCATTGCTTTGCTCAACGGTCATCTCGCTCACCTGCTCGGTCTTCGCGAGGTCGGCGACCTTGGTGGCGAACATCGGGTTGTTGACAACCAGCATGTTCAGCAGCATCAGGAGCACCAACGAGCCGATGATGACCGCAGGTTTTCTGTAGATACTTTTCTTGCCTAACATGACCTTATCCGATTACGATTAAAGTATCACCTTGGAGCACATTGTCGCCCTGGCGGCAGTTGATGGCGGTGATGGTACCGTCAGCTTCGGCCAGCAGGTTGTTTTCCATCTTCATGGCTTCGTACATGAGCAGCTTGTCGCCCTTCTTGACGGCGTCGCCTTGCTTGACGAAGATCTGCATGATGGTTCCGGGAAGCGGAGCGGCCATCTTGTAACCCGCGCCACCAGCGGCAGGTTTCGGAGCGGCACTTTGAGTCGGAGCGCTTGCGGCGGGCTTGGCAGCCGGACGGGCCACGGGAGCCACCACGGGAGCGGCCTGCTCTTCCATTTCCACTTGATATTCGGTGCCATTCACATTGACGGTGGCGATGTTGCCCTCAATGTTCTGGACTTCTACTTCGTATGGTTTCCCACTAATGGTGAATTTGAATTTTTTCATTGTTGTTCAGTTTAACGTTTCCAGTGTCTAACTCCGTAATTTTTGTCGTTCCACGAGGTCTGGTGACGCTCGATGGTGATGACGTTGCTCTCCTCGTCGTGGAGGTTGGTCGTGAGGTACAGGGCCATACCGATGGCGGCTTGCACCTCAGCGGGGATTTCGCCTTCAGCCAGCTTGGTGACAGGCTTCACCGTGGCAGGTTTCACCTCCTTCACCTCATTCTTCTGGGCGTCTTTCTTCTTGAAATAGGAAGCCACGCCGCTAAAGATCATCGAAAGGATGGCGAGGGCGAGGATGACGATGAGGAATCCCGCGATGGTGACAATCCAGCCTTTGGTGTAGACCCAATCTTCGTGAGCCAACAGTAATGTAAATTGTAACAGTTTCATCGTTTCAAGGATTTACGGTTACAGCGGGATGTTCGAATGTTTCTTCTCGGGGTTGGCGAGGCGCTTCGTCTCAAGCGTACGCAGGGCACGGATGACACGGAAACGGGTGTTGCGCGGCTCAATCACGTCGTCGATGTAGCCGAACTTGGCGGCCTCATACGGGTTGGCGAACTTCTTGGTGTATTCGTCCACCTTCTGGGCCACGAACTCGGCACGCTCTTCGGGATTTTGGATTTCGGCAATCTTCTTGCCATCGAGCACCTCAACGGCACCGCTGGCACCCATCACGGCGATTTCAGCCGACGGCCAAGCGTAGTTGACGTCGTTGCGCAGCTGCTTGCAGCCCATCACGAGGTGCGAACCACCGTAGGACTTGCGCAGCGTGACGGTCACCTTCGGCACGGTCGATTCGCCGTAGGCATACAACAACTTGGCGCCGTGGACGATGATGCCGGCATATTCTTGGCCCGTGCCAGGCAGGAAGCCAGGAACGTCGACCAAGGTCACGATCGGGATGTTGAAGGCATCGCAGAAGCGCACGAAACGGGCGCCCTTGCGCGAAGCGTCGCAGTCCAACACGCCAGCGAAGAAGGCCGGGTTGTTGGCCACGATGCCCACCGACATGCCATCGAAACGGGCGAAGCCGACGATGATGTTCTTGGCGTAGTTCTTATGGATTTCAAGGAAGTCGCCATTATCGACGATGGCCGTGATGATGTCGGCTACGTTATAAGGCTTGTTCGGGTTGTCGGGAATGATCTGGTTCAGAGCGTCTTCCATACGGTCGATGGGGTCGTTGCACTCCACTAACGGGGCGTTCTCCATGTTGTTTTGCGGGATGAAGGAGAGCAGGCGACGGATGAGGCCGAGGCCTTCCTCTTCGTTCTCGACGGCGAAGTGGGCCACGCCCGACTTCTGCGAGTGGATGCGCGCACCACCGAGGTCGTCGGTCGAAACGTCTTCACCGATGACGGTCTTCACCACTTTCGGGCCAGTGAGGAACATGTAGCTGTTCGTGTTGGTCATGATGATGAAGTCGGTCAGTGCGGGAGAATACACGGCACCGCCGGCGCAGGGGCCGAAGATGGCCGAAATCTGCGGGATGACACCCGAAGCGTTGATGTTGCGTTGGAAGATCTCAGCGTAGCCGGCTAAGGAACGTGAGCCTTCCTGAATACGGGCACCGCCCGAGTCGCAGATGCCGATGACGGGAGCGCCAACCTTCATGGCTTGGTCCATCACCTTGCAGATTTTCAGCGACATGGTCTCACTCAAGGCACCGCCAAACACGGTGAAGTCTTGGGCGTAGACGTAGACGACGCGGCCGTCGATGGTGCCATGACCAGTGACGACGCCGTCGCCGAGGTACTGTTGCTTGTCGAGACCGAAGTCGACGGTGCGATGGGTCACGAACATGTCAGTCTCTTCGAAGCTGCCTTCGTCGAGCAGGATGGCGATGCGCTCGCGGGCCGTCATCTTGCCTTTGGCATGCTGTGAATCAATGCGCTTTTGGCCACCGCCGAGGCGGGCCTCATTGCGTTTCTCCAGCAGTTCCTGGATTTTTTGTTCTATTAACATATTTTGATTATTTTAATTGATGCTATATATTGTTGACTTCGAGACCACGGGACTTCGGGACTTCGAGGATTTGTGTCTCGCAGTCTCGTAGTCTCGCAGTCCCGCCGTCTTACTTGTTCTTGTTTTCGCAAAGTTCGGTCAACACGCCGAAGGTCGATTTCGGGTGCAGGAAGGCGATGCTCAAGCCCTCGGCGCCCGGACGCGGAGTCTGGTCGATGAGGCGGATGCCCAATTCCTTGGCCTCCTCAAGATGGCCTTCGATGTTCTCCACGGCAAAGGCGATGTGGTGCATGCCGCCGCGACCGTTGTTGTTCTCGATGAACTTGGCGATGGTGCTTTCGGGCGAAGTGGGTTCCAAAAGCTCGATTTTGGTCTGGCCGCAGCGCAAGAAAGCGGTCTT
>Ga0310697_10000920_pt1 | contig 36887 bp, 28 predicted proteins | sample 172DNAGHGlowgp2_FD_203883 | JGI IMG/M metagenome (GOLD analysis project Ga0310697, IMG submission 203883) | Sheep rumen microbial communities from Palmerston North, Manawatu-Wanganui, New Zealand - 1728 DNA GHGlow gp2 (v2) (version 2) | ecosystem: Host-associated > Mammals > Digestive system >... | reverse complement strand
TGGAAAACTGATTAATTATTTGCGCTCAAAAAAAGGAATTACTCAGAAAGAGCTTGCAAACCTCATTAATGTAAGCGACAAGGCTGTAAGTAAATGGGAACGTGGAGACGGCTGTCCTGATGTTGGAGTTTTACCGAACCTTGCCCAGGCGCTTGGGGCTGATGTTGATTCTCTTTTAAAAGGTGAACTCAATGAAATAGACAATGGGCGAAGAATTTTGACAGAAGAAGAACTCAAAGCAGAAATAGAGAGAATGCAGTCTGAAGGAAAACTTGAAAAACCGGAAGACAATACAAGCCTTTTAAAAAATCCGATGGCCAGGATTTTCACCTATGATTTTAAACGTCCAAGTTTATTCAGCAAATATGAACTTCGGAAAATTGCTAACACCTTTGATATGCTTTGTGAAAAATTCCGTAATGAACTTGCCGCCAACCGAACAGATTTACTTGGAATAAAACTTTGCTGTGTTGATGAGCTTACAAACGAAGAGTTTATCCGCAGTATTCCTCAGCGAACTTTTTTCTATACTTATGATTATAATAACTCTGGTTTTACAATTGAAATTGACCCTCAAATTGGAAAAGTTTTGTTAAAGCAGGATCTTAAAAAATATCCCGAGCTTACACAAACAGACAGCGCATGTCTTAAGCTTGCTTATGTAAACCAATTTGCGCATCTGCTTCAGGAACAAATATTTTCAAATACCGATAAATCAATTCCCTGGGAAAATTTTGAAAAACCTTTCACAAAAGAGTTGAATACTCTTTTACCATGGTCTGCCGGTCAGAATCCTGGGGAAATGTGTGTACTTGTTACGCTTGAACTTATAAGTGATGTTTGCAGCGGAATGATTAATGTTCAGTTTAATTATTCTTATTTATCAAGACTCTGTCGTAAGGCTGGTTTTTTTGGAAAAGATAATCCACAGCTGGAAACTCTTACAGATATTAAAGCCCGTCCCTGTGAAAATAATGTGTTTATAGAATTCGGTCGTTTTGTTTCTGATTCTGTAAAACTTGAACCAGGTACACTTCTTATGAGCAACAAGGAGTTTGGAACCCCATTGAATGTGATTATTGAAAACCAAATTCTCTTTGGTGGCGAAACAGTTGTCGTCGATGAAAATTTTGGAGTTCGTCTTATCGAAGTAAAGCAGGGAGAAAAACTTTGTTACAATGAAGAACATTACATCGCACTCCGTCTTGGAGGAACTTATCTTTCACCCGAAGATATAGAACGCCTAGATAAAGGTTTTGTTTTACAGTTAGACAGTCAACCTGGAAAACCAATCGCAATCATCCAGGATGGAAAATGCGTTGCACGTGGCGAAGTTGTGATTATTGATAATATGTTTTGCGTAAGGATTGTAGATTAAATATGACATACATATGTCATATTTTTATGGTATAATTTACTTATGCACTTCGTAACCGCCAAGACAATCCTGACTCCTCACAGCATGAACATTTACCGCGGCTGTTTGCATGGTTGCATTTATTGCGACTCGCGAAGTAAGTGCTATCAGTTTACTCATGATTTTGAAGATATCGAAGTAAAACAGAATGCTCCCGAGCTCCTGGAAGAAGCTCTCCATAAAAAACGAAAGCGCTGTATGATTGGAACAGGCTCCATGTGCGACCCTTACATTCCGATTGAAAAAGAACTGGGACTCATGCGGCGCTGCCTTGAAATAATTGACCGCCACAATTTCGGTGCAACTCTTATAACAAAATCTGATCTTGTACTGCGCGACCTGGACATCCTTACCCGCATAAATAATAAAACCAAGGCTGTGGTGCAAATGACGCTCACCACTGCAGACGACGAACTCTGCAAAAAAATTGAACCCGGAGTTTGCCCCACCAGCCGACGTTTTGAAGTTTTGCAGGCCTGCCGCGATGCAGGAATTCCAACTGTTGTCTGGTTCAGTCCGCTGCTGCCTTTTATTAATGATACCCATGAAAATATTGATGGAATTATTGATTACTGTGTTCGCTCAGGCGTAAAGGCCATTATATGTTTTGGAATTGGGCTTACCTTGCGCGAAGGCAACCGTGAATATTTTTATAAGGCATTGGATAGAATTTGGGGTGGTCCTTCCCTTCGACAAGCTCAGGACAAGCTAGGCTCAGGGACCACAAGTCTCAAAGAACGCTACCAGAAAACCTTTGGCTACAGCTATATGTGCTCAAGCCCTCACGAGCGTGAACTTATGCAGTATCTGTCCCAGCAGTGCCGCCGCAACAATATCATGCTTGGAACAGATTCTGTCTTTAAATGGATGGAGGAGTTCCCTGAAGAAGATCCCCTCCAGCCGAGTTTGTTTGATTAAAAATTAACCAATCAACTGTTCTATTGGTGCATACTGAGGTGTAAAACCACAGACTGTTGCAGTATTTACTACAAGAATAACCTTACCCTTAAAATCAGAAAGCTTTACATTTTCTTGTTTCTTACTGAAAAAGATTTTTTACATTACATGTAAACACGAAGCATCAATATCAGAAACTTTAGAAAATCCTGTTGAACTCATAACAAAACGAAGTTCATCATTTACGTTTTTAATAAAACTCTTTACACCACTTATACCTTCTTTTTCCAGACCCGGAAGCATTGAGCGTCCAACTGCTGCGGCATCTGCTCCAAGAGCAAGGGCTTTATAAACATCGGCACCACTTGCAATTCCGCAGTCTACAAAAATCTGAACCTTGCGCCCTTCGAGAGCTTTTTTAATTTCCGGCAAAATCATCATTGGAGGAAGAGCATAAGGAACTCGTCCGTGATGATGACTAACAATAATTGCACTGGCTCCGGCGTCTGCACACTTTACCGCATCAGCCACGCTCAAAACACCTTTTACAACAAAAGGGAGCTTTGAAGAAGAAATAAAAGAAGCCAGCATATCCTGGGTCTGGGCTGCCATTTCTTCGCCTACACAAATATCATAACCGGTCATTCCAAAAATGTGGTCAATGTCCATTCCAATTCCAAAGGCACCGCTATCTTCTGCAAACTTAAACTGATCGCGGACTTTTGCGTTATCGGCATAGGGTTTGACAATGCGTACAGTTTTTGCTCCTGTTGCAATAATTTTCTGAAACATATCATTTTCCATCATGCCTACAAAATTCAAAATATTGCTTTCTTTTGCAGCAAGGGAATATTCTTCAAGGCCGGTTAATTCGCGCCCATCATAGTTTTTAAGATGAGAAAAAGCCGGTGTAAGCACAGGACTGTCAAATTTTTCACCCAAAATTGTAGTAGTTGTATTTGCAACTACTGAATCAATCAAGCGTTCCTGGATAAGGATTGAATCCATATAACGTGCTGTGATTTCATTTGCATCAGAGACTCTTGTATAAGCCATTGTCTTCCTCCTTGGATTATCGGGTCAAGCCCGATAATGACTGCTTTAGATAATTCAAATATTTTATATATTCTTCATCCGTGTTCAGATGCTCTAAGATTACAGGCATATCAGGGTCAATTTCGTTCATTTTTTCTACATAATAACGGAGCGGAAATTCCCCTTGACCAGGACCACATTCTTCAAGACGGATTGTGTAAGGCTGGGCCAGATGGACATCTTTAATATGACAACTGCGGATTTTTTTACCAAGCAGCTGGGCGCACTCGTCTACAAAAGCTTCTGCATTAAAATATCTGTCTGCAGAATTTGTCATGTTAATAATATCCATGTGAACAGCAAATCGGTCGCGGTCTACGGCTTCGATCAGGCGCAGGTACTCACGCGGTCCGGTTGGAATCATCCAGGGCATTGGCTCCAGAGTGAAGTATGTATTTTTTACATTTGCACGGTCAATTATTTCCTGAACCATTGCAACAGTTTTTTTCCAGGCCTCATCTGTAAAGTTTGCCTTATAACCGCCATCCCAGCGGGGACCAAAAGCACCTGCAACATTTACGGCACAACGGGCCCCAAGAAAATCTGCAAGTCGCAGTTGATTTACACAATAGTCCATATTTGCCTTGCGCTCGTCTGGGTCGGCAGCCAGAGCGTTTCTCCAGATACCAACTTCGGCAATTGTAAGGCCTGCTTTTTCTGCAGCCTCTTTGTAAGCAATAATTTTCTTTTCGTCATCATTGCAGTTGAGTGGAAAATTTACGGTGCCGCATCCAAGCTTTACCTGCTTAGCGGCCCATTCTTCCGGTGAATTATGATTTAATGGAGATGATGTTCCTAATCTCATGTAATCTCCTAAGGGATTTGTCATGTTCGGGCTTGACCCGGACATCTCTTCTTAAGTGAGATTGCCGGGTCAAGCCCGGCAATGACATAAATTTGCTAATATCCTATCTCTCTAAATACCTTATCCAAAAGTTCTGCGTTCTTAATAGAGAACTCTGGTGTAACAAAAGGCTTCTCATTTCCTAAAATACACTGATTCAACTGTTCAAGTTCAAGTGCATAATTGTGAGGAACAGAAATCTTGCGTTCAATCACTTTATTGTCGCTCCAGCCATTTTCTACGATTCTATAAGAAACCTGGCCTTCCTGATTATATTCAACATCAGAGCGGATTGAACCTTTTGTTCCGTGAATATAAAGTCTGTCAAAACGGGAATTTGTATTATGACCAAGAATCATTCCAATATTAAAGCTTGCACGAACCCCATTCTTAAAACGAAGGATTACCGCAGTATTAAGGTCTACAGCTTGGTCAGAAAACTCTGCAACCGCTTTTACAAAATCAGGCTCAGAATCTATCAAAGTCAAAATCATTGTTGAACAGTAGCAGCCAAGGTCATACAGAGCACCGCCACCAAACTCCTTGTGAAGACGGAAATCCTCCTCATAACCCTGGGTAATAAATGCAGACTCAATATAATCAACTTCGCCGATTATTCCGCTGGCAATATCATCCTTTAAGCTTTGAACATAAGGACTGTGTAGATAGGCATAGGCTTCCATCAAATAAACGCCATTTTCTTTTGCACACTCATACATTTCGCGGGCCTCAGCAGCATTAAGGGCAAGCGGCTTTTCGCAAAGAACATGCTTTCCTCTTTTAAGCGCAGCCTTAACCCATGGCAAATGCAGATTATTTGGAAGCGGAATATATACAGCCTGAACCTCTTTATCGGCAAGAAGCTCATCGTAGCTGCCATAAGCCTTTTCAAAACCATATTCTTCTTTGAAGGCCTTAGCCTTTTCCAGACTGCGCCCCGCAATTGCATAAAGTTCACAATGTTCCGCTTTTTTTATACCCGGAATTGTAGCGTATCTTGCAATGTTAGCTGTACCTAATATACCCCATTTAATTTTATCCATGACTTTTCTCCTTTTATTACAAAGTTACAGTAAGTTTTTCGTTGTCTGTAAGTTTTGCAGAGCTTTCTTTTCCATCTGCGCCAAGCTTGTATTGGCCCTTAAAAGCTTCAACTTCCACACAACCGCCAGCATCTGTAGTAAGAGTAACATCAGTCCACCATTCTTCGCGCACAAGTTTTTTGAGCATATGGTAAGAAGGTTTGAGGGAATTGTCGCTTCGTATAAAACCGCTTGGTGCTTTGAGCCAGGCTCCATCGTGGAAATCCCAGGTTGTTATTGCCTGAACAAGAGGATGCGAGAACAAAACTCTATACATTTCTTCAATTTCTCGTGCCTGTCTTTCTTCTCCTTCCGGCGTACTTGGCCATTCGTCAACCTGCCAGTCATTAAGATCAACAATATGAGCCGGCATGATGTCTCCGGAAATCAAAGTGTTTTCTGTAAAATGAATTGGAAGGCCAAAGTGCTCATAACGTTCCAGAACTTCTTCAAGCTTTTCACGGCCCCAGTAGCCCTGATGCTGATGCGACTGTATACCAATTGCACTGATTGGAACTCCTGCATTCAAACATCCGTCAATCAGGATTTCGTAATTTGTAGAAGTATTAAAATCATTTATGAGCAGCGTTGCTCCAGGATTATCCGCATGGGCTCTGTCAAAAACTTCTTTTACGAGCTTTACGCGTCCCTTTTCCTGGCATAAGCGTGTAATAGCATTATCATACTTATCAAAAATCGGCATGATTACAACTTCGTTAATAACATCCCACATGTCAATCAGGCCTTTAAAGCCTTTAACTTCGCGGTCAATTCTTTCAAGCTGCTTTTGCATGATTGTCTTGTTATCATATTTTAAAAGCCAGTCTGCACAAGCTGTATGCCAGCACAAAGGATGCCCTTTTACAGTAACATTTTTGCTTTTAAGATACTGTGCAGTTTTCATTAAAGTTTCTGTGTTAGGCTTGCCTTCTTCTTTTTCAAACTGACCCCAGTAAAATGGCAAAGTTCCGTAATTAAAAACCTCCAGCCAGCTTTCTGTCATCTGCTTGTGAAAATCATCCCCATTTAAAACATAAGGAATAAAATCAAATGCACCGCAGCCAAAAAGAAAATCATGCTTTGTCTGTTGAATTTTTACCTCTTTATTTGCTAAAGGCTTTCCCTGAGCATCTACAAATTGAATCTGCTTTTTAACTTTTCTGTGAGATATATCCATAAAAATTCTCCTGCCGATTTTAATAAAATTCTCTGGACATAAAAATCCTACATCATAATCTTACAGTACTTTCTTTCATTTACTTGTATAAAAATAATTGTTTCTTGTAAGAAAATATATCTACCCTTGAAACATATTTTATTCTGTTTTATCTTAAAAAAAATTAAATTTTTTGGAGTTTTAATATGAAAGAACATATCAAAGGTGCAAATCCTTATATGCCGCTTTGGGAACATGTCCCAGACGGAGAACCACGCGTTTTTGAATACAATGGCGAAAAACGTGTTTATCTTTACGGTTCACATGATACACTCAAAACAGAATACTGCGGAACTGATCAGGTTGTCTGGTCTGCTCCAGTTGATGATTTGACAAACTGGACCTGCCACGGAGTATGCTATACTTCTACCGACGGCTCTGTTCTTTATGCACCTGATGTTGTTCAAAAAGGTGACACCTTTTATATGTACGCAGCAGAAGCTAGAGGTTCACGCATTATGCTTGCAACAAGTAAAAATCCGGCCGGACCTTTTACAAATCCTGTTTTAACAGAACTTGCCTTTGATCCTGGTATTCTTGTTGATGATGATGGCCGCGTTTACGCTTTCTGGGGATTTTGTAAGCAGTTTTGTGCCGAGCTCAACGATGACATGGCTACAATTAAAAAAGAAACTTTACGCGAAAATGTTGTAAAGCATTGTATTGCTCCTTGGTCACCAGACGACGGCATGCAGGATGAAAACGATGCCTTCTTTGAAGCTTCATCTCCACGCAAGCTTTTTGGAAAATATGTTTTTATTTATTCTAAACGATATTATACACACCGCCCTCAGTACGGAGTTTACGAAGACTGTAACGGTTTCCTTTCTTATAAATATTGCGACACTCCTCTTGGCGACTACAAAATGGGTGGAGATATAAGCTTTAACGGCGGCGAAATTCTTCCTGGTCCTGATGGCAAAAATCAGATGACTTACCGCTGGGGTAACAATCACGGAAGCCTTATGCAGGTAAATGGTCAGTGGTATATTTTCTATCACCGCCAGATTGGTACAGACGAGTTTGCCCGCCAGGCTATGATTGAACCTGTTGATGTTGCAATGGACAAAGACGGCCGCATCTTTATTGGAAAAATTACTTATAAGGATGGTGAACCAGTAAGCAGCGAGCCTGTAGAAATGACATCTCAGGGAGCCCACATAAACGGACTTGATGCCCGTAAAATCATTTCTGCCGGTTACGCAGTTCACATTTATGGTGGAGCAAAAGGCGGCTACAACGGCGGAATGGGCGGTGCTTACATTAAGCCAGTTTACGAAAAGGATGACAATATAAGCTCTCCAATTGTTGATATTACAAACGCTCTTACAGTTGGTTTCCGCTATCTGCAGTTTGGAAATAATACTCCGGCTACAGTTACTGCTGACATTACAGCTTTGCAGGATTTAACTGTAAAGGTTCGCGTAGACAATTACAAGGGAAAAGAAATTGCCTGCTTTGATATGAAAAAAGGCGACAAAACCGTAACCGCAAAACTGTCTGCCAGCGTGATTGGCAAGCGCGCAGTTTATTTTGAATTCCTTTCTTCAAACAGCGGGGTAATTGCAGAGTTTGATAAGTTTACCTTTGATTAATCTGGAAAATAAACAGTATTAACAGGTGAAACAAGACGTGCAGATTCTGCCTTTTTGATTCCCATAAAAGAGATTCGGACTTCTTCGCCTTTTGTAAGACTGCGGGGAAGTTCGAATTCAAGAGTATATTTTTCTTCCTGGCCCGTATAATCCAAAGCTATGGCTACAATTTTTTTAAGCCCACTTGAGATGCAGATTGTTTTTCCATTGTCTTCCTTTAGGAATGTGCAGACAAGATAATTTTTTTTGCCCGGCTTTAACTTGAACATATAAGAGAAGGAACCACCTTTTTTTGCATATCGGGTAAGTTCGTGAGGATCGCCTACAGAGCCAGTGCCTTTTTCCTGCATGAATGGCCAAGTGTTTGAGTTACCTTCTGTCTGGGCGCCATAGCCTATGCCAATACCGTCGATGATAATGTATTTTTGCTGGACTTGTGACTCTTCTGCTTTATCTGAAAAAATCCAGTAGATCCCGTAGCGCTGATTGTTGATGAGGTAGTATGGGGAGAAAATAAAGTCTCCATCCCAACTGGTACCTGTGAGTTTGAAAGCAAGACTTCCGTTTGGCCTTGTGATTTTTTCAAAGTGCTCATTTATATTCTTAAGGAAGTCTTGAACCGGGATGTCTTTTATCAAAAGAATTTCTCCCGACAGCAAAGGAAGATTACTTGTGCCACCATAATTTCCGGTAAGCTCGTAGAGGTCTCCGCGAACAAGTTTATTTGCACTTACATCGCACTGAACACCAACCTGACGCAAAGTCATTTTGTCATCACGGCCAAGCTCGGCTGCAAGAACTATAGGGCCATATTTAAATGCAACCGCACGTCCGTTGTTGTCAGGGAGCGGGAAGACCTGAATATTCATATTGAATTTTATGCGGATTTTGTCGCCGGTAGACCACTTTCGTTTGATAAGAATGTAGCCTGAGTCGTCAAAAATAGCCTGTTCAGCGGGATTTTCGTTTATAAAAAGCTCTGATTTTGCGTAGTTCCAATCAGGACTACGTACAGCAAAAGTGAAATCTGTGTCGTTCTGGCATTGTTTTACTGTGAATTCCGTAAAATCAGTATTTGGAAGGTCTGTTTTTTGTTCCAGAACAAGGCCTTTTTCTTTCCAGTTGATTTGTGAACTTACAAACTGATTTACAACCAGAGTATTGCTGTCGTGGAAATAAATGCTGTCGCCAAGCTTGGTAAAGTTTTCTAAGCCTGTTCCTGTACAGCACCAGAAGTAGTTTTTATCAACATCGGGGTTACAGTAGGTTTTGAAACATCCGGTTGCCATCGGCTGGAAATACAAAGTCATTCCTGTTTCTGCATTTACCGAAGCAAGGATGGCATTTATAAAAGTGTTTTCGTAATAGTCTGCATACTGACGCTCACCTGTTGCCATAAAAAGCATGCGGCTAAGCTTGAGCATATTGTGGGTGTTGCAGGTTTCGCAGTTGGTATTGCTGCGTTCTTTGTCCAGAATATTGTCTTCGCCAAAATGTTCGCACTCGCTGTTTCCACCGGTTATGTAAGAATGGTTGTTTACGACAATTTTCCAGAAAGCTTTTGCGTAGTCCAGATAGATAGCGACATCTTCGTGGCCCCTGTGGTCCCTGAGCTTGTCGAAGGGCCCCACACCATTGAGCGTCATATACCTGTTCATTGCCCCAACAAACTTTGGAATTGTTGTATTGGCGTGGCGATTATTCAAAACATTAGCATTTGGACAGGCAGCGCGAACTTTTTCAAAAAGCGGAAGTTCATCAAACTTGTGGGCAGAGGCTAAAATATGTTCACAGGCAAGGTCATCATATCCGCCGGCGCGTGCGCACTTATACAACTCATATAGACAGTCATTCATTCCGCCGTATTCGGTTCCAAGCACGCGGGCCTGCATTTCGTCATCCCAGCGGCTGGTGCGTTTGTAAATCCATTCAGCAAAGTTTACTCCAATTTCCAGAGCCTTTTTGCTGCCACCGGATTTGTTAGCTTCTACTAACCCGTTCATGATTTTATGAACTGTATACCAGGGTACCCAGGTGTCTGCAGGGTTTCCTTCTTCAAGCCTGTCAAACTGTCTTTCGGGTCTGGCAGGATCTTCCATAGTGGCACCAAAAATAAAACCGCTTCCAAGAGCTTTCTGACATTCTTCAAGACCGTCAATTATGTAATCAAAGCGGGCCTGCAACGACACACCATCACCACCTTTACATTCCCCATAACCACGGGCAAGAGCCTGACCAACAGCCGCAAGATAATGTCCAAGAGTATGACCACCAATTCGGGTATTTTCCCAACCACTGTAAGAAGAAGTAGCCTTTGTATTTGGCAGACCTGCGGTTAGCCTGAAGTGGTACAGCAATTTATCAGGATTAAATGTATTTAAAAAGTCTACATCTTTTTGAGTAAGGTCCAGCATAAAGGCGTCGAGAATTTTTACATCAGCCGGCGCAAATTCCTGCAGGTTGGCAAAGTTGCTTTGCTTTATTTGAGGGTAATATAATGGTTGTATTGGCATATTATTTCCTTAATTTTGTTATATCTTTTCTACAAATGGTCCCGGCAACACTTTTTCACCGCGTTTTTTACCATAATAATCAGTATCAAAGGTAATTGGCGAACCATCCGGGTTTTCGTATTTTTCTTCCGGTTCAAAGGCCATCATAATATCATCAGTGTGCAGGAGCTTGCAGGCAGGTTCAACCCCGGCAGCTGCAATAACATCATAAAGATTTGTCTTAAGTCTGGAATTTATTCCATCTTCTTCTACTGCAAAAGTTACCTTTTCACCAGTTTCAATCACAAGAGCATCAGGTTCCTTTTCCTTTGACATTGGACGGGCACCATTTAAATAAATATTTCCGCCTGCCCATACCGGAAGCTCGGCATAATACTTATCTGTTGTAGGAGCACCCTGTCCGCAATAGCCTTCAAACTGTTTATTCCAGGCATCAAAGGTTGGGAACTTTTCCCAGACAAAGGTACCGGCTAAAATGTTTCCGTCATCCCAGTCATTTTTGTTTGCAAGGTTATGTTCCATTCCCTGTTTAAGAGCCGGACGAAGAGGCTGTTGAACAAAGATATTATTATAAATCTTATTATCACCGTGAAGGATTGTCATAAAGCCTGCAATTTCTGTCTGATGAGGAACATGGTAAGGTGTATATCTAGGCGAAGGTTTTGTTGGAGCACCGTTATTTGTTCCAAGCCCAACTGCACAAATTCCACCATAAATAATATTGTGAACAAGAGCCACACCTTGAGTTGCAAGCTTGAGAGCCCTATCCGACAAAAAGATGTTATTGTCGACTAACGTAGGTCCGTGACTAACTTCTATAAACAAATCTTCTGCGCAGCCAACCATACTTTCCGGATTCTGATTATATTCTTTTGGAATTGTATTATTATAAAAAAGATTTTGTGTTACGCGGGTTCCCTGGGCCTGCCAGTCCAGCCACATTCCGCGGGTACAATCGTGAATCACGTTGCGGCGGTAAATACAGTCAATTGCGGCATGCATTTTAATTCCGCCAATTTCACAACCTGCAAGATTCTGCTTGTTGTTTATGTGATGAATATGACAATCTTCAACCAGAGAGAAAACTCCACCAAGATGTCCGACAATTCCTGTCTGACCACAATCGTGAATATTACAGCGGCGGATTATATGAGAACCAATTGTTGCTTTACTCCAGCCTTCCCTCTGTGCCTGGCAAATGCAATCGCGTTCTGTCTGAGCTCCATCCTTATATTTCCACTTGAGCCACTTATTATCATTTTGAGGCTGCAGATACTTACCCAAAGAAATACCTGAACACTTAGCTTCAAAAACTTCACAGTCTTCGATAATCCATCCTTTTGACCAGTGAGGGCCAATCATACCTTCCTGATAAGCAGTAGGTGGTGCCCATTGTGTAGCGGCTTTAGAAACTTTGAAACCGCTCAGAGTAATGTAGCCGCGTCCTTCTTCTTTTGGATAAAAGCAAGCCTGACGTACAGTAATTTCTACATCTTCATTATTTGGATCCATGCCCTGGAAATTTGCATAAAAAACAGTTTCATCGGAAGCCTTATCCTGCTCGGCATGCCATTTATAGGTAGAAAACTCGTGGTCCCAAGAAGGAACACTAACCTCGCCGGCCTCAACCTCGGCCACAGAACCTACTTCGTACATAGATTTGCCGTTCAAAAACACATCTCCGGTATGTGCAGATGCAGAAGGAATAAACCAGTCGCCGCAAACAGGGCTTGTATAAGGATTATAATCCCCAAAAATCTTATTAGAAACCCGTGCAGTATAAACTTTGCTGCCTGCCCCTCCATATACAGTCCAGCCACCAAGCTTTTCTGCACCAGTAATATGAGCACCAAGCGGAACTTCAGACTTATAAACTATCCTCTTATCTTCTGTTCCACCATTTACAGGATTTACCCATTCACGGTAAAGACCCGGAGCAACAATAACTTCGTCTCCGGCTATAGCAATAGCAGCTGCTTCCCCAATAGTTTTAAACGGCTTTTCCTGACATCCGTCTCCGGTCTGCCCTACCTTTGCGTCTACATAGTATTTCATAAAAACATCCTTGTGGTCCTTGAGCCTAGCTTGTCCTGAGCTTGTCGAAGGGAAGGGCCTATTTTATATCTTCTTTTACTTGCTCTGGCGGCTGTTCCAAAACTTCCGGATTCTGCAGAATGCTCTGGAGTTTTCTACAAGCCATTGCAAACTGTACACCTTCTGCTATTCGTTCGTCCATAACAAGACCAATTGGGATTACTTTTTCAAAAACAATTTCGCCATGTCTTTTTACAGGATCCTCGCGTGTATTTCCCATAGCCATAATCATCGAAGTTGTACCAAAGTTGTAAACATGGTGGAAAATATAGTTGGTACCAATACTGGCAAGATTAGTAATAGTCATAGTACAGTGAAAAGGACTGGCATCAATAACAGCCTTAGGAAGTAAACCATGCTTATCTAAAAATTTAATAAAATTTACTCCCACACGGGCAAGTCCTGGAATAGAAAGAAGAATTCCCATGAGCTTATCGGTAGAGTTTGTTTTTCCTGCTCCACGGTTTTTAATAATATATTCATCAAGAACATTCTGAATTTCATAAATAGTCATACCCGGATTAAAGTACATTTTACTCATTGTACCTTCTGTTTCGCCGGGTTTAAGAACAACCATTCCTATTGCCACTTCTTTTCGGGCATAAAGGGTCTTATTTACTACAAATCTATTTAAAAAGGGATAATCTGCAATAGTTCTTATGTATGCAGCAAGCACAACAGCCAGATGACTAAAGGTATATCCTTCATCCTTTTTCTTTCGTATATATTTTCTGATAGGATCCTGCTGAACTGTAAGCTCAATCATATTCATAGAATCACTTCGTTCTACCATGATATGTGAAATAAGCTTATACATCGGGTCGATAGTCTTAATTTTCCTACCATCTTTACGCATTTTGCTACTCCTATTGTTTTTGTTAATAGTAACTTAAATTATACCACGAGAAAGGATATTTGTAAAAAAAGTTTATGATTTTGGCAATTTTCTGAAGAACCAGATCATATAAGGAATTGCAGTAAAGGTACTAAGAAGATCTGCCACAGCCTGGCTGATTTCTACTCCAAAAAGTCCGAACAGCCTTGGTAAAATCAGAATTGCAGGAATAAAATATATGCCCTGACGGTTCATAGAAAGGAAGGTTGCCTGTTTTATATGGCGGGTAGACTGCATGAGCATGTTTGTACCAACAATAAGGGCATGGAGCGGTAAAAAGGCAGCCTGCCAGCGCAAGGTAACTTTTCCAATTGCAATAACTTCTGGATCATCGCGGAAAGCTTTGATAATCTGAGGGGCAAATACTACTGCAAGAATAGCAAAGACAGACATCAGGCAAGCCCCGCTCACAACAAGGAAAACATAAGCCTTACGAACTCTGTCATAACGTTTTGCTCCATAGTTATAGCCGCTGACCGGACTAAAGCCTTGTCCAATTCCAATCATCATGCTGGCAATAAACATTACGATTTTTAGAACTATAGCCATAGCTGCAACGGCGCTGACACCAAAGCTTGCAGCTGTTTTATTAAGCATAATAGAAGCAATACTTGCCAAACCCTGACGTGCCAGAGAAGGAAGCCCTGTAGAAGCAACTTTTCCCAAAACAGCCGGCGATTTTGCTATATTTTTTACACTGATATGACAAATTGCTTTGCGTCTAAGATAAAACTGAAAAAGCAGCCAGAAGCTTGTAAATTGAGTTAGAAGGGTACAAAGAGCGGCACCGCGAATGCCCAGGCCCAGACCACGTAAATGGAGTCCAAAAAGTGGAAGATCTTTAAAAATAAAGATTGGGTCTAAAATCATGTTGAGTATGCCACCGGTTGTAAGGGCAATCATGCTTAAAAAGGCCTTTCCTTCTGCACGTAAATCATTATTCAAAACAAAAGAAGCGCACATAAAAGGAGCGCCCCAGAATATATAACGGGCATAATCCTTTGCATAAGGAAGAACACTTTGGCTGGCACCAACAAAGCTTAAAACTGCCTGTGCAAAAAGATTTCCAAAGCATGTAATAAGAATACCAACGCCAAGCGCTGCAAAAAATGCTGTAGAACTGATTATTGAAGCTTCTTCGTTACGTTTTTGACCAAGACGGATTGATACAAGGCTTCCGGAACCCATACCAAGAGTAAATCCGCAGGCCTGTATAATAGACATTATAGGAAAAACTATTCCAACGGCGGCACTAGCCTCTGTTCCAAGCTGCGAAACAAAAAAAGTATCGGCCATGTTGTAGAGCGAAGTTACAAGCATGGAAATAATTGTCGGAATGGCAAGCTTTGTAATAAGCTTCCAGACCGGAGTATTTACCATCTTGTTATATTGTTCGTCTGCGTTTTGCATGTGCCCTGCGGTCCCTGAGCCTGTCGAAGGGCCCTTTATGCTCCTATTCTCTTTAAAAGCGCAGCACCATTATCATATAAAACAGACTGTCTTTCTTCTTCGTTTAAATCCAGCTGATTAAAGCGGGTCATTTCATCTTCGTGGTCCCACATTGGAAAGTCAGAACCAAAAAGGAATTTTTCTATTCCGTGAGCCTTGAGCATTTTGTTGGCTTTTTCTACAGGCAGTTTCCAAAGGGTGCTTGAAGTATCAAAATAAACGTTTTTACCAACAAGATATTCCATTGCATTATCCCATTCTGTGTAACCGCCAAAGTGAGCTGCAATTACAATAAGGTCGGGATGTTTTTCCATAACATGGGCAATTCTTTTTGGACCAGAAAAATCATAACGGCAGTCTCCTGCATGAAAAAGAACAGGAATATTAAGAGCTGCGCACTTACTGTAAAGACCGTCCATTTCCGGCATATCGCACTGGAACTTTTGAAAATCAGGATGAAGTTTTACACCGCGAAGGCCTGCTGCATAAACACGATCAAGTTCTGCTTCATAATTCTGGTAATCCTGATGCATGGTAGCAAATCCAACAAACTGAGGAAATTTTTCGCAGGCACTAATAATAAAGTTATTAATTGATTCAACCTGTTCGGCTTTTGTTGCAACAGAGTGGACAATATATTTTTCTACGCCAATTCTGCTGCCACTTTCTATAAGCTCCTGGGCGCGTCCATGCCAGGCCATAGGGGCATCTCCATAAAAAGTTCCAACAGCTGCAGTAGCTTTTTCGGCAATCTTTTCCGGATAAATATGAGCATGAAAATCAATTATCATCTTTTTCTTCCTTTTCGCGGAAAAGAATTGCAATGTTACCAATGATTCTTACAAGAGTAGCATCTGTTTTTTCGCAGATTTCTTGTGTGAGCTCTTGTTTTTCATCTTTATATTCGTTGAATTTTACTTTGATAAGCTCGTGGGCGGCCAGAGATTTGTCTATCATTTCCACAACGCCCTCTGTAACGCCTGCTCCACCAACAATAACAACCGGCTGCAAATCGTGGGCAACCTTTTCTAATTCTTTTCTTTGTTTACTTGTTAATTCTATCATTGCTTGATTTTATCAATCTTTAAATAGTTAAACAAGTAAACATGAAAAACAAGTTATTCTGTCAAAACAAACTTTGAAGTGTATTCAAAATGTGTCTGGAAAGTTGTTTTTACATCCACAATCGATAAAGAATTATCACTAAGATTTACAGTAACAACACGGTTTTTAGGGGCAATTGTACCATCATCCTCAGGATCTATCCAGCCTCCATCATCGGCTATAACAAGCTTACCCGGTTTTCTTGCTATAAATCTTTTTGGTCCATAAAAATATGAACCGATATCTTGATAGCTTCCACTATAAAATTCCAGAGGAGCCTGGAAAACATACTTTTGACCCGATTCTATTATTTTATCTGTTGCCGCCGAATCAGAATAATAATCAGACCCGGATTCTTCTATGTAGCAGCCCAACATTAAAACAGGCTCCTCATTCACAATCCAGGTACTTGGTTCAAAGTTTGTTGCACTATTTTCCAGATCAAATCTTATTACACCACCATTACTTATATATTTTCCTTCGTAGCTCTGGTAATCTTCGGAGTCATATAAAGTCGGATAGGAACCAAAGGTATAGGCAAGGGCATATAAATAATCCTTACTATCAGAAGGATTATTCTGAATAAGCAGGTCGCTAAAATGGAAATTTGTATAGCAGCTAAAACCAGAAAAAGTCAAAAGATATGTTTTTTTGCTTGTATCAAGAGTAAATGAAGAATTATTTTCGTCAAAAGTAAATTCCTGTCGGTAGAGGGTGTCGTTGTCAGAGCTTGATCTAACTGCATAAAAAACAATTCCCAAAGTTTGATTTGAACCATCTGTAGACGCACTTACGGTAAAGGCAGAAGGAAGAACTGTTATACCTTCTAGCTGGCTGGTCGCTAAAGTAGAAGTACTTAAATTTTCAATTCCCGACAGCTTAGCCAAAAGAATCTGGCTGGATGTGCTATAGAAAAAATAAATGGAATCATTAGAATAAACTATCTGACCAAATTGTGTGGCAGAACTTGCAAGGCCGGATAAATTTACAGAATCTGTAGCAGCTGTTGATTTTACAAAACCTGCGTAAGATTCTATATATTTATTAAGCTTATATTGACCGCTTTCTTCTTCGACAGCATAAATACAATCCTGACCAAAACAAAAGTTTGTGCTGTTAAAAATAGACTTGGTAATTTTTTCACCACCTTTTATTTCATTAAAAACCTTTGCCCCGCTAATTCCATAAGTGTTGTCATATTGTGTTATCCAAACCTCGGCATCATTATCCCAATTAGATCTTAAAGCTTCTTTTGCTTCTACACTATAAAGCAGATATGGTGTATTTTCTAAAGTTGTTTTATAAGGTCTTACTTTTGCCTGAGATTCCAAGAGCGCATCCGAAACTATAAAAGAATAAGTATTTGTTAAATCATCTTTTGTAAACTGAACACTGTCTCCATACCAGGTATCGGTGGTAAAGCCTGTAGAAACATTAATTACATCATTAAAGGAATATTCATCGCCATTTGTTTTAATAAAAATTAATTGAACATTATATGTACCCACAGGAATATCTGAATAATTAAAGGTTACCGTTGCATGCCCATTTTCATATACACCTTCATCAAACTTTTTTACAGAATCATCCAGGCTAAGGCCAGAATCCAGCCAGTGCCATTTTACATTCTGTATATCTGAAGAAGACTGAACTCTGGAAATTTTAAGACTGATGTTCGAAGTAGTTCCGGCTGTAAAAAGAGGCTTTACCTGAAAATCCTGAGTAATTGTTGTATCGCTTGTTGTAATATCAATTTCCTGAGCCAATAGTTCTGAACTATTATTCAAAGAATCCACCATATATAAGGTAAACTTCCAGTGACCGGGCTGCGTAAGCTCCAGACTATAAGAAAGAGTTGTCATGTTTACACTGGCCGAAATTGCAGAACTTGTGTCCCAGCTATATTCCGAAGGAGTTCCTGTTTCTGTTCCCCGGCAGGCAGAGATACTGTAAGTAGAACCCGAAGGTAAAGAAAAAGATGTTACAGCAGAACGTCCTCCGTCACGCATTTCAGAAAGAATTTTTCCTCTTACAGTAAATTTTTGTTCATTATTTTTCTGGGGATTTTTGTTTACAAGGCCGGAAGAACAGGCAGTAAAACTGGTAACAAAAAATAAAAGACCAAAAGCTTTGATTATATTATTAAAAGTCAGCTTCATTTTTCTCTCCTCCCTAGTTAGTTACCTTATAGAAATATTGACTTATGTTTGAATTAGTAAGGGTATTTTTAAGAGTTTGCGCTGCGTCCCCTGTAACTTCATAAACGCCATTTGCACTTGCAGTAAAGCTTGTAGGATCACTTATCCAGCCTTTCCAGGTATCTTTATCTTCTGTGTAATACCAGGTTCCTGTGTCGTTTTCATCAAACACAATATCAAAAGAAGAATCAACATTTGCAAAAGCGCCGGCTCCAATAGCTATTAAGGTTGCAGGTATTTCAAGCTCTCCGCTTAAAGCTGTATTTCCAAAGGCTTTTTCGCCAACCACAGTAACTCCGGATAAATCGATTGTTCTTAAATTTGTAAATAACCACTCGTATTCATCGTAATAAGTATTATTACAATAAAACTGATAATCTCCAATTACTGTTCCTGCTCCATTAAAGCTGATGCTTTCAACAGTTTGTCCAATAAGTTTAAATACTATAATATCATGTTCTGGTCTGTTTTGTTCTACATAACTTTCTTCAGGATACTCTGAATAATATTGATATGTTAAATCTGGAAGAATAACCTTTTCATTAAGAACCAAAGTTTTTAGATTATATATTCCTGACAATATTGGAGAACCACCGTTAGGATAAAGAAAATCAAAGGCTGCAGAGTTTGTGTCTTTATCTATTTCAAAATTGATAATGAGCTCTGTTTCCAAAGAATATTGTGTGCTCAAACTGGCGTTAGTTCCTGTTATTTGATAAGAATCAAATTGGAAGGAACTAATATTCGTTTCATTAAAGGCATAATCTTCTATGCTCATGTTTGCAGTAAGAGCTGGAATTGTTGTCAATTGTGAATAAGCAAAAGCATATCCCTTAATTTCTTCTACGGTACCAAAATCCGAAATTGTTGTAAGACTTGAATTTGAAAAAGCATATTCCCCAATTTCTTCTACATTACCAAAATCTGAAATTGTTATAAGACTTGAATTTTCAAAAGCTTTTTCCTCTATTGTTACAACATTTCCAAAGCTTGTAATTGTACTTAATTTTGCATTCTCCTGGTCATTAGACTCTAATCTAAAGGCTTTTGTTTCAATTTTAGTAATATCAGAAAGAGAATCACTACTAAAATCTATTTCTGTAACATCTGCAGCAGGTGCCATCAAAACTACAGACTTAGTATTTGTAGAAGTGTCTTCTCTTACCAGCAAAACTCCGCGTGTACTTCCAACATCTACTGCAGAATACTTGTAAGCCTGTGTGCTATCCGGACTTCCGTCAATTACAAATTTTTCCAAAGCATTGCAACCTTCAAATATTGAGAGATCCAAAGTTTCAGAAATACCTGCCTCTATTGTTACGGTCTTAAGATTTTCACATCTATAAAAAATCTGGCTTTCTAAAATGCTATCAGGATCATCCGGGTCATATTTATCATCTATCATTTCCAAATCTGCAGGAATTGTTATTTCTGTAATACCCGAATAAGCAAATGCCTGTTTATGTATTCGTGAAAGCGCTTCTATAGAACCCAAGCTTGTAAGAGCTTCGGCACTTGCAAATGCTTGATTTTTTATTTCTATTACTCCCGTAAGGTCTATACTTGCAAGACTGCTACATCCGGCAAAAGCATAAGAACCTATTGTTGTAACATTTCCAAAGCTTGTTACAGATTGAAGATTTTGATTTCCATAAAAAGCAAAATCCGCAATTGTTGTAATATTCTCAAATTCACTTTGAGAAAAATTCAGACTTGTAAACTGGGCTTTTCCTGCAACATATTCCAGCGTACCAGACGAATCATTAATCAACATACTTCCATCGGCAGTTGTAATATATGCAGGAGAAGGATTATCACCAGTTATCTCGAATTTTCTGATATTTGAGAAAACAATAGGGAAAGCATTTGCCCCAATAGTGTCTACAGAATCTGGCATTGAAAAATATTCCAGGCTTGTACAGGCAGCAAAAGCTCCCGCATCTATTTCTTCTGTATCCTGTGGCAAAACTATTTTTGTAAAGACAGGACTTTCTCCAAAAACACCTGTGGCAACTTTTGTAATATTGCTTACTCCAGAAAGGTCCATTTCTATCGTACTTGAAATTGCCTGCAACTTTTCTACAAGATAAGCAAGACTTCCATCAGTACCGTCTGTGCCATCAGAGCCTTCTCCTGTAATAGTAAGAATTAGAGGTGCCCCCGACTGAGCAGCAAGATTAATTTGAGTTTCTATTTCTGTCCTTTGGCTTGAATCATCTAAATCATAATTACCTAAAAATATTCCATATTCATTTGCCTGGTAATTAAAGGTCTGGCTACTTACAACTCCCTCATATTGGGCTGTTACAAAAACCTGATAAGTTCCTGGTGTATCAAGATAATTTGTAATCTGGAGTTTGGCAGCTTCTGTTCCGGCAGGAGCTGTAAAGGTGTAATAAGATCCATAATCGTTTACATCCATTCCACCATAAAGAAGCTTTGCGTCCCAGATTACATCAGTTGAAGTAGAAAGATCTGTCCCTCCATTTTTAAGGCTTGCACCAAAAGTCACAGAACCTTCGTTCACATATGTTTTTTCAGAGAAAACTGCGCTTATGTCTAAAAGACCGTCATCAAAAGTTATACTTCCGTCTGCATTAACCACATAAGAATGATTAAAGGATGGCATTGTTCTGCTTGCACTACTGGTTTGTCCACCTGTAATAATTGCAGTCTCTGTCCAGGTATTCAAAAGATATGTTTTTGTTGTATCTGAATAAAAACGAAGTTTTATTTTGTAATTACCGGCAGGAAGATTTGCAAGAGCCGGAACGCTGGTAGAATCATAAGTAACAGAATTAGTATTCTGATTTGCTGCCTGTGTACGGTCAAGTATACTTGTTTCGTCAGAATAAGAATTTCCAGTAATATTTGTACTTGGGTCATATTCAAATAGCTGCCCAGTAACAAGCTTAACGTCAGCCTTGTTTATTGCATCTGCAAAGTCTATGGTAAAAGAAAGACTGCCGTAACCACTAAGATTAGTGTCTTCCCAGGCAAGGATAAAAGAAAGTTCATTTTGACCAGCAGTTATGGTTGCTGTAGTCTGGCCGCTTAGCACACTTCCATCCTTGCTTGCAGTAAGTTTAAAAGTCCACTCGCCTGTTTGTATAGGAAAACTGGCTTCCTGTAATTCTGTCAAGCCATTAAACTCTGTCGAATTATCGTTACTGGCAAGAGCTTGTAATTCCGAGTCTCCGGGCCCTTTACCTAAAAGAGTAAAAGTAAAATTGCTGATAGATGAAAGTGTAAAACTTGGAAGAGCCGTCCTGTCTGGTTTGGCAATTTTAATTTTTATTTTGGTCTGCTTCCTGCTCGAATTAACAGTCCCAGTTACATCCTTACAGCCACAAAAAAGGACAAAAATCAAAGCAAGAAAAAACAAGTGATAATTTTTTTGTTTTTTCATCTTTATCCTCTCAAGAGTTAAATTATAACATGCTTATGTTTTTCTGTAAAATTTGAAAGATTGACCATTTTTTAATAAATCTTTATATAATTAAACATATAAAGATGAAAAACAACATTATCATTGCCGGGGTTCCTCGCGCTGGAAAAAGTACAATTTCTCAAATTCTTTCAAAACGTTTTGGATTTCAACATATCAGTATGGATACAATTATTGCGGGTTTTGAAAAATGTTTTCCAGAAACAGGAGTAAATACTTATTGCGGATTATCCTCTTTGGACACGCTAAAACTCATTAGTGGAAAAATGGCTCCCTTTGTAAGAGCTATGATCGACAGCAAAAAATATGATGAAGTTGAACCTGGCATGGTTTTTGATATGTATCAGCTTTTACCGCAGGATTATGAAAAATATTTACGCGGGGCCAATTGTGAAATTTTTTATTTTATTACTTCTGATGTTACTTCTGTGGAACGTTTTGAAATTCAGAAAAAATACGATAGTCCAAAGGATTATTCTTTTTATAAATCAGATGAAGAACTTCTGGAAGGTGCTGAATATATAGTAGAACAGAGCCTGATAATAAAAGAAGAATGCCAGAAATTTGGATTGCCTTTTTATGAAACAGCCCGAAGGAGAGAAAAACTTTTTGACGATTTTTTACAAATGATAGAAGAAAAGATAAAAGGAAAAAATGTATGAAAAAAAAGGTATTAATTGCAATTTTGATGTTATTTGGTGCCGCCAACGCTCTGATTTTTGCAAAACCACGCGCTGACCGCCTTTCTAAAGCAGAACTTACATATATCTGGGAAACTTTAGATGACAATTATGCCGGCATTGACGATATGGAAGAGCTTGGTTTTTCACAAAAGGATTTTTTTAAGGCCAAAACATTTTCTGACCTTACAAAGCTTTTCGATAAATATATGAACGACTGCCATTTTTATATGAGAGTCAGAGATTTTGAATATCGTCAGCCAGTTGCACATGATGAAGGCACAACAGAAAGTCTGGATCCTGCAGGACAAACATATTTTGAAAAAGAAACTTCAAATGCATATTATGTGCGTTTTAACAGCTGTATAAGCGATGAATATCATAATAATCTGCCAAAAATATATGATAAGGTTCTTAAAAAGGATTTTTTAATTCTTGATGCCCGCAGTAACTATGGCGGAAGCGACGGGCCACAGATTGAATTGATGGGCCGCCTTGATGCCTGGTCTTATTCAGGAACAATTCTGGTTCTTCAAGACAACTGGAGTTATAGTGGCGGTGAATTGTGGCGCCTTTTTGCCTGGCAGGATGAACATCCCTGGAAAAGCATCCTGATTGGCACCCATTCCGGAGGCTGCCAGGCTTATGGCAACTGCCAGACCTTCAAAAATGAAGACTTAAAAATCATTTTATACTTTGGCGTAGACAGCTTCTGGCGAAACCTGCCATCCAATTATTTAGGCGAAGGAAAAGGCTACGAACCCCAGATTTGGGCCACCACCCAGACAATGAAAGAAACCCTGCAAGGTATGGGCGTAGACACAGGGGATATTGTGTTTCAATAATAAGAATAGAGACATTGACCAACTTTTAATAAATCTTTAATATTTAAGTATGACTAAACAGGCAGATGAAATAAGTGAATTTTTAGACTCAAAAACAATCGATGCACTTGGAACTTTTTTGACAAAAGAAAAAGGTTACGAGTCATCTGCAGATATTATTGCTATTGCCTTTGGTTCGGACAAGGGGTTTTCAAAAATCAAAAAAGATGGTGTAGATAAGCTTGTAGACAGCTTTAAGAAAAATCTTACACTTTTAATTCAAAAAACATGGGTAGAAAAATCTGATATTGCGCTTAAAGATCAGCTTTTGTACCAGCTCGAAATCTTCCTTAGCAACGATAACTGGACAGACAATTATACTTTGTTCTTACAGCTAATTAATCAGGCAGTTTTCCTTATGTTTGGTCAAAAACCGGACACCCCAGACTTTGCAGAATATACTCTTCGCATTGACCCCGAATTTGGTATTTTCTGGTGGTACATTTCAAACCTTCCTCCCAAAACTGAATGGTCAGAAGAAAAATGCCGGTTAGCAATGATGTTAGGAATGTACTTCCTGGCAAACTACTAAAAAAGAATATGCAGACCGGAGCCAAAAGTTCCGGTCTTTTTTATTATATGTCATTGTCGAGGATGACACATTGGAGAAAAGAATATGAACCTTAAAGCCATTACAGATTCCCTGCGGGAAGCCAGTCAAAAGCTTGCTTTGCAGAATGCCTGCCAGAAAAATGCAGCCCTTGAAGCAGTTGCCGCTGCTCTTGATAAAAATCGGGATGCAATTATTGCTGCCAACAAAGATGATTTACACGCAGGCCTTGAAGCCGGAATGAGTAATTCCATTCTTGACCGTCTTATGCTTGATCACAAACGCATTGATGGAATTATTGCAAGTCTTCGCGATGTTATTGGTCAGACAGACCCCGTTGGAGAAGAAGTTGCAGGCTGGAAAACTCCGAATGGAATGAGCATCCGCCAGGTTCGCGTGCCTCTTGGAGTTGTCGCCATTATTTATGAAAACCGTCCTAATGTTACTGTAGATGCCTTTAGCCTTGCCTACAAAAGCGGAAATGCAATTTTACTGCGAGGCTCTTCTTCTTCGTATCTTTCGAATGTTGCAATCGTAAAAGTTATAAAAGAAGCTCTTGCCGGTGTAGAAGGCGGAGTTCCAGAAGCTATAGAACTTGTAGAAGTGCACGAACATGACCACAGCGATGTTGACCAGATTTTGAATGCAGTAGGAATGATTGATGTTTGTCTTCCACGTGGCGGTAAAAAGCTCATTCAAAACGTTGTTCAAAACGCAAGGGTTCCGGTTATAGAAACAGGAAGTGGTGTCTGCCATTTGTATGTAGATGAATTTGCAAATCTCGAAATGGCTTGCCGTATTGCCGAAAACGCAAAAATCCAGCGGCCGAGTGTTTGCAATGCAATTGAATGTATTGTAATTCACACCAAGGTTGCTCAAGAGTTTTTGCCAATGCTGGAAAAGACTTTTGCAGGCCGTGTTAAGCTTCATGCAGATGAAAAATCATACGAAATACTGAAAAATTGCGTGGTAACAAAAGGAACCACTGGGGTCCCTGAGCCTGTCGAAGGGCCACACACCCTCCTTCTCCCAGCCACAGAAGAAGATTTTGGCAACGAATATCTGGATTATGAATGCTGCATAAAAGTGGTGGATTCAATAGAAGAAGCCATAAGCTACATAAACAGCCACAATACTAAACACAGCGAAAGCATTATTTCCGAAAGTCGGGCAAATACCAGACTTTTCCAGTCTATGATTGATGCTTCCTGCGTTTATGTAAATGCCAGTACCCGTTTTACAGACGGTGGAGAATTTGGTTTTGGCGCCGAACTTGGTATAAGCACACAAAAGCTTCATGCCCGCGGTCCAATGGGAATAAAAGTTTTGACAACAACAAAATATTTAATTGATGGTGAAGGACAAATAAGATGAGTAAAATTGCAGAAAGCGTAAAAAATGCCCGTAAAATTGTAATAAAAATCGGCAGCAATACCCTTGCCAAGGCCGACGGAACAACCAACATTGATTTTATGCTGTCCTTTGCAGCTCAATGTGCAGAACTTATAAAAGAGGGAAAACAGCTTATTCTTGTTTCTTCCGGAGCTCAGGTTGCAGGTGTTTCTACAACAAAGGAATGGGCCCGTAAAAAGGATGTTCATTACCGCCAGGCCTTATGTGCAATTGGTCAGGTTGAGCTTATGCATCAGTGGCGCAAGGCTTTTCAGCAGCAGGGTCTCCACATTGGCCAGCTGCTCCTTACCAAAGATGATTTTGAAAACGAGCACCGATCGCTCAACATTCGCAACACTCTTTTTACACTTGTAGACGAAGGCGTTGTACCCATCATCAATGAAAACGACAGTGTAAGCTTTGATGAAATTAAAATCGGCGATAACGATAATCTTAGCGCCCTTACAGCAATCCTCTGGTCTGCAGATATGCTGATTTTATTCAGTGATATTGACGGCGTTTATTCTGATAATCCTAAGACAAACAAGGATGCTAAACTTATTGAAAGCGTTACATCTATTCCGGAACTGCGCAAATCTATTAAGATAGGCGAGACTAACAGTTTTGGTACCGGTGGAATTGAAACCAAGCTCCAGGCAGCCGAAAAAGTAAACGAATATGGAATTCAAATGCTTTTGACAAATGGCGGAAAAGAAAAGGCATTAACAGGGCTCCTGGAAGACGATGCTAAAGGAACCCTCTTTTCTGATTAAGAATCTTACTGCTCTTTTTTTGTAAAAAGAATTAAATCCTTGTAAAGAGAAATCAGGAACAAAGAAAGCAGAACTCCTCCAACTATATCTGTAAACCAGTGTACTCCACAAACAAGACGACCTACAATTGTAAGTGCCATAATTGTAAGAGACAAAATTTTTACAGTCAGCAGGAGTTTTGGATTTTTTATGTAGCTTCCCGCAAACTGAATTGCTGTTCCAAAAACTGTAAGTATGAGCAGGGTGTGTGTCGAAGGATAAGATGGCTCTAGTCCTTCTGCCGGGTCCAGAATAACCGGGCGATAATTGAAAGGGATTTTTTCGAATAAAACATAAAGAAGCATAAGCAGGATATAAACCAGGCCAAGCAAAAGAAGATTTTTATCTACTTTTAAAAGACTTTTACGCTTTATAAGCTGAATAAATCCAAGCACTGCAAAAACAGCTGCCAGTAAAATGGCAATATATCCAAGAACCTGTGTTAGCTTGTACCAGAAAAGGTGCATTCCAAAAAAGTCGTGAACAGAAACATTAAGGCTTGCAAAACCAATGCGGGAACCTTCCGGTCCAAGGGGCTCTACATCAAATAATCTGATCCAAAGAGAAAATATTACAAAAAAGAATCCAAAGAAATATGATTTAGTAAATTTTTTCATACCTTAAAGTTATCGCAGAAGAGGAATGTTTGCAAGAGAAATGCGGTCCCTGAGGCCTGTCGAAGGGGCTAGAATAGTCATATTATTAAAAAAATGATATATTGAAAATAATAAAAATTACGAGGTGCAAAATGACAATCGGATGTATTGGAACTGGTGCTATGGGCGGTGCAATTATGCGCGCTGTCTGCAAAAAATATGATTTTAGTAAAATCAAAGTAACTGATAAAAATGCCGCAATGGGAAAAGCCTTTGCAAAAGAAACAGGCGCTACGTTTGTTAAGACTAACAAGGATTTGATGGATTGTGATTATATTTTTCTGGCGGTAAAACCACAGTTTATTTATGATGTTTATAAAGAAGTTGCTGGTTCCATTTCTACAAAATCGGTTTTTATTTCTATGGCTGCCGGCGTTAAAATTGAAAAGCTGGAAATGACTTTTCCAGAGGCTCGCTTTATCCGCATGATGCCTAATGTTTGCGCACAGATTGGTCAGGCTATGACTGCAGTAACTTATGGCAGCAATATTACAGAAGCCGAAGCTAAAACAGCAATTGAGATTTTATCTTCTGCCGGCCGAGTAGAAGTTGTTCCTGAAAAACTTATGGATTGTGTAACAGCTGTAAGTGGTTCCGGTCCTGCTTTTGTATTTATGTTTATCGAAGCAATGGCCGATGCTGCTGTTCGCTGTGGAATGCCTAGAGCTCAGGCTTATACTTATGCTGCACAGACAGTTTATGGTTCTGCCGGAATGGTTTTGCAGGGAGACAAAAATCCTGCAGCCCTCAAGGATATGGTTTGTTCACCAGCCGGAACTACAATTGAAGGCGTTGCAGCCTTAGAAGAAAATGGCTTCCGCAATGCTGTAATTCAAGCTGTAACTGCAGCATGTCAGCGTTCTATTGAGCTTGGAAAATAATTTTTTATTATACAATAGAATTATTACACATTTGTAGATTTTTTTACTTGTATTATAAAGTCCTTTTTTATAAATTTAATGTATGAACTTGCTCGATTTTGAGTATCTGCAAAATAATCTGGATACTCGAAGCCTTTATGGAAGTGATTCCTGTATTGCAAATCTTTATTTGCTGCAGGAAAAATACAACACCTGGCTGAAAATCCACAACAATACTTTGTTTCGATATTATTACGGCGATGTAAATCGTTGCGGCTATGGTTTTCCAATTCCTTTGAAAAAGCAAGATGAATCTCAAGATCAAAAGCTTCCGCAAAACGATTTATCCTGGTTAAAATCGGCCTTGGATTTTATTTTCGAAGATGCCAAAACTCAAGGCCGCAAGCTTTCTTTTTGCCTTATTACCCGGGAGCAGAAAGAATTACTGGAATCATGCCTTTCAAAATATTTTAAAAAATCCCTTTCCTGGAAAACAAATCGTGATGATTGTGATTATCTTTATCTTCAGGAAAATCTTGCGCTGCTGCCCGGTTCAAACTATCAGAAAAAAAGAAATCATGTTTCGCGCTTTAATAGAATTTATGGGAATGACTGGGAATTTAAATTGTTTCCCCAAAGTGACATTTCAAAGGATATTTATTATATTGCCCAAAAATGGTATGAAGAAAAAAATGGAGATGAAAATCCTGTGCTCAACCTTGAACTTCAAAGTGTAAAACTTGCGCTTGAAAATTTTGAAGCTCTTAAAATCCGGGGTGGAGTCCTTTATGTAAAAGGAAAACCTGCGGCTATGACTCTTGCTTCTCCAATTTCGGATTCTGTGCTTGATGTAATTTATGAAAAAGCAATTGAGGAATTTGAAAAGGATGGAGTTTATGCTGTAATTAATCAGCAGTTTTCAAAAGTCTGCAGCAATTTTCTTTATTTGAACCGCGAGGAAGACATGGGCGTTGAAGGACTTAGAAAAGCAAAGCTTTCATATAAACCAAGTATTATACTTGAAAAATTTTATGGCTGTCTGGAGTAGTTATTGTGCTTTCTTCAATCTTAAAAAAATCTGATTGTGCTGCCTGTAAATTCTGCTGTAGTTTTCGTCGTCAGAGTCTTTGGGAAACGCCTGTTTTTTCAAAAGAAATTGCGCAGCAATTAAAAGAGGAATTTCCTAATGCAAAGTTTCGTTCTGTTGGAAAATCAAGCATGACTATAGATCTTTCTATGTTATATAAGACTAACAATCCTGTTGAAGAAGTTCCCTGCTATTTTCTTGATAAAAATAAAGGATGCCTTTTGTCGGCAGAATTAAAACCTTTTGATTGCAGCATCTGGCCTTTTAGGGTTGTGAATAAAATAGATAATGGTAATACTGTTGTGTTGACGCCAACCTGTCCCGCAGTAAATAAAGTTCCTCGTGAAAAAATTCTTGAGCTTTTAGATTCTGGGCTTAGGGAAAAAATATTGAATTACGCAAAAGAAAATCCTGATATTATCAAAGAGGATTCTGAATTTTTTGAGGTTCTCCGGTAAACAGAATCCTGAGATTTAATTTTACATAAGCACAAATTTCACGAACATAATTATGAAGCACATATACCGGCGGACAAGCTGCGGGAATTCCTTTTATATTTGTAAAGCCCATTCTACGGGCAAGACGCTGACTTCGACGCAGATGAAAACGACTTGTAACTATAAGAGTTGGAGTTGAAAGAACTTCTGCATAAGTCATGCCCTTATGCTCTGCAAGCATTTTACAGCTCAACTGAAAATTTTGAATTGTATCTTTTGCCTGATCTTCTACAAGAATGCGGTCTGGAGAAACGCCTCGTGCTGCTAATTGTCTTTTAAGTTCCGGTGCTTCTGCATAAGGCAACCAGTCCAAAGTTCCGCCTGTTACAACGCAGATAGAGTCCGGATTTTTGTTTAAATATTCAGCTGCTTTTTCCACACGACTTATAACAGATTTTGGAAGAACTCCGTCCTTGCTGATTCCGCCGCCAAGAAGAATTACGTGATCTGCATTTTCCCTTGAGTCTGCTACGGCCGGTGTTAGAATAAAAGTAAGATTGATTACAGAAATCAGGGCTGCCAGACAAGCCAGACTAACGACTGTTAGTTTAACCCAGCGCTTCCAGATGCTCCAGAAGGAGTGTTTTGTTTTTAGTCGATAGACTGCAAGAAAAATTAAATAAGCACCCAGCGCAAGCCAGATATGTGTAAATGAAAAAACGTTGTCCCAGAAAGTGCCAGGGTTTAAGAGAATGAGAGTAGCGTCGTAGGAGATGCTGAGTATTCCTAAAACTATTAAAACTATATTCATAATTAATCCTTTTCCACCAGCCTATAATCCCAATTATGCTTAGGATACCGTCCTTTCATTTCTTTACAAATATCTACCCAGGCACCGGTCCAAAAACCTTCAAGATCTTCGGTTACCTGAAGAGGCCGGCTTGCAGGAGAAAGAAGCCGCAGCAAAACTTTTTTTCCACAGATTTGCGGAGTAGTAAAGCAGCCGAAAATTCTTTGAATAATAATTTCAACTACCGGGCGAATCTGGTCCAGCTTTTCGTATTTTACTTTAACGCGGCGGCCATTTTCAAGAGTAAGACTTTCTGGAGCAAGCTTGTCTGTCTGAGCTCCCTCCAGATACCAGTAGAGGGCGTCGTAAATTGTTGCAGCGGTAAGTTGGGTTTTTCCTGCCATAAAAGGAATGAGCCATTCCGAGGCTGTAGTTTGTAAACGGGAATATAAATTATTGTGAATTGTTTGTGCTGTTTGATTGTCTGATTTTTGTTGTTCCAGAAACTCTGTTCTAAGCAGCAGGCTTTCAACTTTCTCGTTTGTCGGGAGACAGCTTATTCCTTTTTCTGAAATTTCAGTCAGCCAGGCTTGGGCGTAATCTTCTTTTGATGTCTGGATTTTTTTAGTTGACAGGACAATTTTACCAAAACATTTTTCTTCCTGTTTTTGAAGATTGCCGTTTTCAAAGGAACAAACCTGCCGGATTATACTATGTTTTTCAAGATAATCTGTAATCTGCGGTTCAAGAAGTTCTACAAAATCAAAAATGACAGCCTCTTTCTGGCCGGAAAGGACATCCGGAGCTACAAGATATTGTGGTGCTGTCGAGATTTTTGCGTGGTTCTTTTTATTACTACGCTCTCCTGTACTGTTGCTAAGGTACATTTTTGCCTGTCTTCCCCCTGCAAACTGATATTCTGCAGGATCTTTGCCCGGCTCGCTCGTACGTTTTGCCAATCTGTCGGGATATCCGCACAAAATGAGGAAGTCTCTTTTGTTATCAAAATCATTTATATATTGGCAGGCTTTTAAACGGCGCTCAAGGTCATTTATATAGCGGTTTTTTATATCTGAAGAAGATTGTGCATAAGAACCAAAATTAATCAAAAGCTGCTGGCCTTCTTCTGAAAGGCTGCCCTTTTGTTTATTAAAAGCAGCAAGTGCAATTCCTGCAAGCCTAGGATGAAGTCCAAGAGTTAAAGCGTCTTTTCCCTTTTGAGTAATATGTCCGTCTGTTTTAATCATTCCAAGTTCCAGCAAAAGCGACTTGCTTTCATCCCAGGAAGCTTTAGAAGGTGGGTCCAGCCAGTCAATTCCGTCTACATTAAAAACTCCGCGCTCACTGCATTCAAGTACAAGCGGCACAAGATCTGCCCGTAAAATCTCCGGTGGAAAATCTTTTATGCGCGCATCATGCTGGTTCCAGAGACGAATACAGGTTCCGGGACAAAGTCGTCCTGCACGTCCCTTTCTTTGTTCTGCGGAAAACTCGCTTTCAGTTTGAGTTGTGAGTTTTTCCATACCTGTATTCAAATCCAGACTGTTTACACGGGCAAGACCTGAGTCTATTACTGTTGTAACTCCCGGTACTGTAAGCGAAGTTTCTGCAATTGCAGAAGAAAGGATAACGCGACGTTTTTCTGGCTCGCCTGTACGAGGGGGAGTTATTATTCGTTTTTGTTCCTGCAGCGTTATGCTTGAATGAAGGATGCAGAGTTCATTGTCACTGTCTGTATCAAAGAGGCCGGTTGCTAAAAGTTCATCCTGTGTTTTACGGATGTCGGAAATGCCCGGGAGGAAGACAAGGATGTTTCCATCTTCTACAGCCCCTTCGACAAGCTCAGGGACCGCACTGCTCCTGAAATGCTTGTAGTCCCTGAGCCTGTCGAAGGGCCTCTCAAGAATAGACTCTACTACATCACAAACACTCTTCCCCGGCTCATATTTTACTTGTACAGGAAACTGTCTTCCCGGTATTTTCATCACAGGAGTGTCGCCGCCAAGATATTTTTGAAGCCTATCCGTATCAATTGTGGCAGACATAATGATTACATATAAATCATCTCGCAGCTGCATGGCTTCTTTTAAAAACGCCAGAGCCAGATCTGTGTTCACAGACCGCTCATGAAATTCATCCAGAACAACAAGATTATAATCTTCTAGAGCCGGATCACTTTGCAGTTGTCGGACAAGAATTGCTTCTGTCACAACTTCAAGCCGGGTGTTTTTTGTAATTTTATTTTCAAGGTGAATCTTGTAGCCAACTTCGTCAGGGCTTCCCTCGCAGGCAGTCTCCCACAATTCGCTCACTCTGTTAGTCACACCTAACGTTGCGATTCGACGAGGCTCTGTCATAATCATTTTTCCGCTGAATTTTTGGAGTAAGGCCAGCGGCAAAATAGTAGATTTTCCCGCCGCAGTTTCCGCAGTCAAAATCAAATATCGCGTAGGAGAATTTTTGAGACCATCACAAATATCATCGAGAAAGGGTGTTATAGGATATTCAGCGAGTTTGGAGTTCATTTTTATTTCAAAGTAAAAAGATGTCTTCCCGGGGTTTTTGTTTCGTATGGAGTCAGTTCAAAACCATTTCCTTTTACGGCCTTTTCTATCATGGTTTTTGTAAGACCTGGAACAGTCGGGTCTTTTAGCGCTTCTTCTACAGGCATCCAGATAACTTCGCTGTTTTCGTCTCCGTCGGAACGGGGTTCTCCTTCTACGTAATCGGCAGTAAAAACTGCGTACCAGTCCTTGTCGCTAAAACGCATTCCCAAAAGCTTTCCGGCTTTTACTGTAACACCAGTTTCTTCAAGGTATTCCCGAACCAAAGTCTCCTGGGGAATCTCGCCAAACTGTACGTAGCCACCTGGAATAATAAGCATTCCTTTTCCGTTGCCATAGGTGTGTCTTGCAAGCAGAACCTTACCTTCTTTTATGCAGACGCCGGCAACAGATTGGCTCCAGTTTGTCTTGTTTTCTTCTTCTTTTGTCATACGGTTTTACCATCCCATTCTTTACTATGTTGACGCTCAAACTTTATGGCAGCATCAAAGTCCACCTGAGGAGCGCAGTTTTGTTCTATGTTCAAAGCCGTTTGGTGCAGGCGGCGTATACAGTCAGATTTATCTTTGTAGCCAAGCTTTGATTTTTCTATGCTGTCCCGCAGCACCCGGATTGACTCATCGTAAATCTTAAGAGGAACCGGAAAAGGATGTCCGTCCTTTCCGCCATGTGCAAAGCTGAATCTTGCCGGGTCGGTAAAGCGGCTTGGGGTTCCATAAATTACTTCACTAACAAGAGCAAGGGACTGAAGAGTACGCGGGCCAAGTCCAGGGGTAAGCAGCAGGCTTTCAAAATCCTGTGGCTGACTTTCGTAAGCTGTGGCTAACACTCCGCCTAAACGCTTGAGGTCTACATCCTGAGCCTGTACATCGTGGTGGGCAGGCAGGATTATTGAGCGGCTGGTAGATTGGATTTGGCTCGGGGTGTTAGTTTCTTCTAACTCGGGGAAAAGAGAGCCTTGTACTTTCCCATCCTGCATCAAAATCATCTGGCTTGCCGGCTTACCAATCTGTTCAATTTCTTTAATCATGCGGTCCGGGTTTTCGCGAGACATTTCCAAAATTGAATTACGCGCTCCATCAGCTTCTTTGTCGGTGAGGTTCAAAATCTTTCCACGATTATCTCCAACTACAGCGGTGTGCGGCTCCTCTACAAAAGAAGGCAGATTCGACGAACACCAGTGGTAGCGGCGTGCTTTTTTTTCTACAGTATTCATTCCCTGCTGGACAACGGCCCAGTTTCCGCTGCGGGTCAAAATAAAATTATGCTGATAAAGCTGAAATCCATCCTGCACGGCATTGTTATCTACCTTGGCAACAAGCTTACTGTCGCGAACCAGCTCGTCCCCATTAAGACCTTCCTGACCCGCAATCTGTAGGAGTTCGTCAGGAGTCATGCGCGAATACTTTCCACGACCACCGCAAACATAAATACCAAGCTCCTTTGCCCTTGGATTGAGCCCACGCTTAAGAGCATACATAACGCTTGTGGTAATTCCGGAGCTGTGCCAGTCCATGCCCATAACCGCTCCAAAGGACTGAAACCACAATGGGTCACTCAGACGCACAAGAACTTCTTCCGGCCCAAAATTTTCCACCAGAGACTCTGTGATGAGCGTACCAAGCACCATCATCCTGTCTGCCAGCCAGCGTGGTACAGTACCCGTATGAAGAGGAAGATCTGCATGTCCGGAGTTTCTAGGCATGAAAATATTATAACATATTTTTGAACTAAAGGTTATGTCATAATTATTCTAAATCTATATATATTTTCACTACTTTTTTTAATAGAGATTCGTTATATTTAAAGTATGGAAATTGAAAATCAGGAATATGATCAGGAAAGAGCTTTATATGATTCTCGGGGTGTGATTGCGCGGAACTGCCGCTTTGACGGGCCTGCCGATGGCGAAAGTGCCTTTAAAGAGAGCAGCGATATTGTTGCCGAGCACTGCTATTTTAATCTGCGTTATCCTTTCTGGCATAATAATGATACGACAATCGTAAACTGCGAAATGACCGAAAACTGCCGGGCTGCCCTCTGGTATTCAAAAAACCTGATTATTCAGCATTCGATTTTACATGGCATTAAGGCTGTGCGTGAATGCTCCAATGTTTTTATAAATGAATGTGATATTGTTTCGCCAGAGTTTGGCTGGTCTACAAATAAGCTGGCAATTAAAAACAGCAGCGCCACCAGCGAATATTTTTTGATGAACACAAAAAACGTTACAATAGAAAACTTAAACCTTATCGGAAAATATTCTTTTCAATACATGCGAAAGTCCAGCGTGCTTGATTCTGAGTTTGATACAAAAGACGCCTTCTGGCACGCCAAAAATGTAACCATCAAAAACTGCAAAATCAAAGGAGAATACATCGGCTGGTATTCTGAAAATCTTACTTTCATAAACTGCAGCATCAGCGGAACCCAGCCCTTCTGCTACTGCAAAAACCTGCACCTCATAAACTGCCGCCTTGATGATGCAGATCTGGCTTTTGAAAAATCTTCTGTACATGCCACTCTCACAGCCCCTCTTGTTTCAATAAAAAATCCCGCCTCAGGAAAAATCATTCTTCCAAAGGCGGGCGATGATGAAGGGTTGAATCAAATTATCAGCACAGAAAAGGGAAAGTGTAAAATTATTTTTATTTAATATAACTCTATTTGTATATCAACAAATATTCCTGGAATAATACTTCTTTTTTCTGTAACCAGTTCAAGCTGTTCTTGATCACTTTCATAAGTAAAAGAGTAAACGCGATCATCATTTCCACTGTCAAGTGTCCAACCACAATAATCTTCGTGATCGTGCCCCTTTGCTAATGCATAATCAGAAACAGTGATATTTTGTAATAGCTTAGATTCATTCTTGCTTAATAAAAATATTTTATCATTTGTAGATAAAGGTTTTGTTACTCCTTCTTCGTTAAGGCCATAGAATTCAACTGGTTTTTGTAGAATATGAGTCAAGGCCCCTGTTGTAAAGGCCTTTTGTAAAAAGCCTTTTTCTTCATAAGTTTTTTCCTGTGTATCATCTTCTTCATAGGATCCATTAAGATAAGCCCTTAATGTTGAATATTTATAATCATTTGGTTTTATTGCTTTTCCATTAATATTTCTTTCATCAGAATTCAAATAATAAGAATGCTTTTCTACAAGAACTCTCTTTGGTATAAACTTGAAAATTGTTTCTGATTCTTTTAGAGTCCATATAATTGTCCACTCTATAGGTTCTACTTTAAAATATTTATAACTGTTAGAATCACTTTGTAAAACTAAAGAACCATTGCTATATTTTTCTCTCACAAGATCGCTACCATTTTCCAAACATTTTTCATAAAAATATCCATCTGCTCCCAAGTACCAGCAATCATTATAAACAGGATTTTCTGTATAAAAGGAATCTTCCTGATGTTCTGCAATTGTTTGTGGAAAATCTCCAAACTTATAATTCCATTTATCAATACTAATTATTTCTTCTGTAAGTGCATCTTCTTCCATTACATTAAAACTGGTAAGAATTTTTGTTGTTTTTATTGAATCCTTATAATTATAAGTAATATATCCGTTTTTATTAATTCCACCTTTTGTTAAATCTAAATCTACATTCCATAAGTTTTCGTTAATTTCAATTTCTTCATTTGTTAATACATTTTTTAATTTTACAGAAAGCCCTTTCTTGTTAAAACTTTCACCTACTCTATATAAAGTTTTTAAAGGTTGTCCAGCTATCTGAAGAACCCATTCATCTGAAGTCTGCTTCTTATTATATATTTTTTTATTCCCGGCAAAATCAAAATATGTAATTTCAAAATCATATGTTGTTGCAATTTCAAGACCTGTAAATATTTTATAATTTTCTTCACGTCCGATAATGAAAGGTTCTGACCAAATTTCTTCATTTTCTTTTTTATAACGCACAACTGTTTCTTTCAAATCTATACAAGGTGTCCATGAAATTTTAAACTTTATCTCAGAATCACTTTCATCGGTAATTACAGGCTCAGCCATCTCTAAAGTATTATCTACCGCAAAATAAAAAGTTGTGTTTCCTGTGGCTGTTGGATATTCAGATCTATTTCCACTTTTATCATAGAAAACACAATACAAATTATAGACACCATCTGAATCAACACCTAAATCAGATAAATCTACTATCCCTTTAAACAAACCGGCATCAGAAGTTAATATCTGATAATCAAGCTTACAAGGATTTTTATAATATTCCGGACTAATGATTTTATTGTTTTCCCAAACTCTTAAATCATTATATGCTCCATCAAAAAGTTTGGTTGCATAAAGTTCAAAGCAATTTTCTGGCCCTG
>Ga0310697_10000919_pt1 | contig 36899 bp, 36 predicted proteins | sample 172DNAGHGlowgp2_FD_203883 | JGI IMG/M metagenome (GOLD analysis project Ga0310697, IMG submission 203883) | Sheep rumen microbial communities from Palmerston North, Manawatu-Wanganui, New Zealand - 1728 DNA GHGlow gp2 (v2) (version 2) | ecosystem: Host-associated > Mammals > Digestive system >... | reverse complement strand
GGTCGCACCTCCCGCACCCGCCGCACCTGATCGAGTCAGGTGATTTCCCGTCGAGCGGGCTTTTCGGCCAGATACTCCATGAGTATTGCGCAATACTCCACGACTAATTTTCAATACTCCACGACTAATTTTCAATACTCCACGACTATTGCGCAATACTCGTGGAGCAGGCAATTTGCTGGGCTCCGTCCCTATATGGGCATAGTTTAATTTGCCGGTAATTTGCCAGAGCATGCAATCACAAAATAGGGTTACGGATAGAATATTACCTTAGAAAAAAGTTATCACGCCAAAATCACGCCAAATTGAAATCTGAAGAAATTTTCAAAAAAAGGAAGTGACTGAATTACAGTCACTTCCGCACTTAACCAACTTTGTGCTTGGTCGGGATGAGGCGACTCGAACGCCCGACCCCTACGTCCCGAACGTAGTGCGCTACCAACTGCGCTACATCCCGCCGAAACAGAGAGACAAACGACGGTCTCCCCGAAATCGAGTGCAAAGGTACATTATTTTTTTTGAATGACAAACACTTTTTCGGGATTTTTTTTGGATTTTTCCACACAAAACCGTATCTTTGCACCGAAATGACTAAATACCAACTGCTATTAACCACTCTACTGCTGTTCTGTATTATGGGCGCCAGGGCGCAAGAACGATGCATCGTTGTCGAAAAAGGCAACGCTGAGAGTCTGCTGCGAGCCATCGAGGAGGCCAATCGCACGAACGCCGACACTGCAGCACCACGACTGTTCGTGCTCATACCTGACGGCACCTACCACCTCGGCACACACTGTCTCACCACCATCACCGGACACAACGTGGCGCTCGTCGGGCAGAGTATGGACAGGACGGTCATAGTCAACGAGCCACCAATAGAAGAAGAGAGCATCAACAAGACAGCCACCATGCTCAACAGAGGGCGTAACACCTACGTCCAAGACCTGACACTGCAGAACGCCCTGGACTACTACCGCACCGAGGGTGCGGGAAGGGCGGTGGTGTGGCAGGACAAGGGCAACCGCGCAATCTTCAAGCGGGTGAGGATGCTGTCGTACCAGGACACATACTACAGCCATAGCGAGCAGTGCCAGCACTATTTCGAGGAATGCGACATCCACGGTACCGTCGACTTCATATGCGGTGCAGGCGACATCTACTTCAACCGCTGCGACATCGTCACCGAGAAACGCGACCTGAAGGGGCTGTACCGCAACGTCATAGTGGCGGCTCGTACGTCAGAGACGAAATGGGGCTACGTCTTCGACCACTGCACCATCTACAGCGACATGTCGCCATTCCATCTGGCACGCGGATGGCACACCACGCCACGCTGCGCCTGGCTATACACCCGCATCGAACAGCCCGACCTGCTGCTGCCCGAGCGTTTCGACCCGCTGGGCATGAGAACTGTCGACAGCGAGTTCTACGAATATCACAGCACCGACCTCAAGGGCAATCTCATCTCGCCCGCATCGAACATCGTCACCTATGAGCTCAACGAGCAGCGCCGCTCAGTGGAGACCATAATGACGGACAAGCAGGCCAAGCGCTACACACTAAAAAACGTCTTCCCCGACTGGAGGCCGGAGAAGACTGTCAATGATCTGCAGAAAGAGATAGAACGGCTGAAACGTCGTTATCTGTAGGACTTACGGAACTGTATGTACTCGTCGCAGCGCGACACGTAACGGCTCGTGCGCGAGGAGTTCTGTTTCTCGTAGTCAGCCAGTGCGGCGAAGGCGCGGTACTGCTGCGAACGGCGTTCAACACGGCGGTCGTAGTCGAACGTACGGCTGTTCCACACAGGCTCGAACCACTTGTCGCTGTACAGCTCGCCGTAGGTCATGGCGAAGAGAGCCTTCTCGCGGAGGGCGAAGTCGGCAGAACGGCTCGCACGCTGAAGCAGCGTCAGGGCTTTCTGTCGCAGGTCGCTCTCGCCACTGCGTACGGTGTCGGCAACGCTCTTTCCGTCGCGCATGAGGAACCAGCAGTCGCCCGTGAACGACGCCTGTGCATAGCGCACCGCCGCGTCATAGCTCTTCTGGCACAAGGCCTCGCCACTGAGAAGCTTCATTGAGCTCTCCAACGACAGCATCTCGCGTGCGAATGCCAGTTTGGGGTTCGACTGCAGATGCCATTTCGTGTCGCCGTAGACGAGGTCGCTGCTGAGCCACTGGCGACGCAGCCACGGCTCGACGGTCCACTTACGGTTCACGGCATAGACGGCATACCCTTTCTCCTCGTAGTATCCCACCGGCACCTTGCCAAGCCACTCCACTGCATCGCTCCAGCGGCACTGCCGCATATACTTTGTGCCTACGAGGTCGTTCATGCTATTACGGTCGACCTTCTGACGCGGCTTGACAAAGCGGTCGAGAGCCGTCGAGGCGGGCGAAGAGACGTAGTCGAGGTACTCCTTCAGGCGTTCCACGTCCATAGTGTCGGCAAAGCTGTCGTAGTCGTCGCTGCACAGAGCCTTCATCAGTGCCAACGACATCGTTGGACGGTGGCCGTAGCTCTTGCCGAGCACATGATGGACCAGTCGGCCGCGTGCATTGGCAAAGAAATCATCCTCGCGCGTCTTGTCGTCAAGCCACGTTAGCTCGGCAGCAAGGAAATTGTCCATCGCGCCGTCGGCACTGCCCAGTGCCGCCTTCATGTAAAGCCTCAGCACACGGACGTTGTCCTTCATGCGCGCAGTGCCGTCCAAGGCTGCTGCCGCCTCGATGTCGGCAAGGCCCTTGCTGCGGTCGCCGTACATGAACTCAAGCCACGCCTTTGCACTCTGCCACATAGCCGGTACAGGAGAGCGTCCCTCGCTGACCACACGAGCCGCCAGACCGATCATCTGCTGGGCCTCGCGACGCTGGATGTCGCGAATGAAGAGCTTACCTCCGGGGGTATCCTCACCGCCCTCCTCAGCGTCGATGGCCTCCTGGGCGTTGTTGACAAAGTCCTTCAGCAGGAACGGCAGCACCGCTGACGACGCATCGCGCTGATACTCCTGACGTATGGCTTCGAAGGAACGACGTTTGTAGTACTGAGTCATGAGACTCTCCCAGTCGCCCATCTCGGCGAAGAGCCGTCCTGCCTGGGCGTCGTGTCCGGTCTTGTAGAGCGCACCGGCGTAGATGTTCTTCATCATGTCGCGATAGACCGACTCTATCATCTTGCTGCCCGTCTGCTCATAGAAGGTGACGTTCTGCTGGTGTTGACCCAGCATCATGTTGCAGCGCATCAGCAGCAGGGCGTGCTGCGAGCGCAGACGCGTTCCGAGCTTGCCCTGTGCGTAGGTACGTACGGCGCGCAGCGTCTGTGTACGACGCGCAAGTTGCTCCTTCGTGGGGTAGTCCCACTGCTCCTGCCGTTTCTCGTCGGCACAGTCTAGGTACTTCTTCAGGTTCTCGACGTAGCTCACCATCAGCTGGTCGCCACGACGGCGTGCTGCGGCAGCCACCTCGTCGGCTTCGAAGTAGAAATACTCTTCTTTCGAGCCCATATAGGCTTTCCAGTTGTCGTTTGTGACCTGTTCGACACGACTGCGGAACTCGTGAGTGTCGTAAGGGCTGAACAGGTAGTAGTTGTAGGTATCCATCCAGCCGCAGGCCCCTGCCGTCAGTACCGTCGCCTCCAGCAGGTTAATGATGATAAATCGCTTCATAGTCATCAGGTTTATAACGTTCTATGTTTTCCTTGTCCAAGTGGTATGTCAGTATGTTACTGCGCAGCTGCGGGCGTTCGGTCTCCACGGCGCGCTTCACAGCGATAATTTCGTCGGTAGAAACCACGTGCTCTATGCGTACGCCCCCGACATGGCGTATCCACCGGTAGACGGGATAGGCAGCCGAGAGAGGCAGCTGATAGCCGGCAAGGCTGTGGAGGTAAGGTCGCACGTCGCGAATGTCGAGTATCGGGTTCCTGCTCTGCGGACTGTCGCCGTCGGTGACGCGCGGGTCGAAGAGCCTCGGGTCGCCGGTGTTGTAAAGCATCAGTACACCATAGTCCACCGGCGGAGTCTCCATCGACAGCTGATGCAGGCGTATAGTGGCCGACAGCACTACCCTCGCCTCTCCGGCGACTGACGGAGACCCGATGGCAGCCTGTCCCTCAGTGATACTGTCTACGGCGTGACGCACCTCGGCGAGGAAGTCATAATAGATGCGTCGGCTGCGGGCGGTGTAGTCACAGTCAATCTGAAGCTCGCGGAGAGGTCCGAGGTCGTTGGTCTCGTTCATCTGTCTGACGCGACGCACCAGTTTCTCCGCCAGCCCTTCATGTCTCCGGTGCATGCAGTCCTCTGTTATGTAGACCACTGGTATGAGAGCGACAGCATCAGGCAGTGTGTCGGCAAAGGCTATAGTGGCATTAGGCACCGGCTCGCCGTCGTCGTCCATCACGACATCGAAATAACGGCAGTACACCTTATTAATATTAAACCGGTGCAGGAAGTCACGCTCTGTGGAGTCAAGCCTCAGCGTCGTGCGCCAATAGTAGACGGCATTGCCGCCCTCAGTGTCACTCACTGCGGCCGTCTGTCTCTGCCCGCATGCCACGGCAAGGGTGAGGCACAGAAGCAGTAGCAAGATATTCTTCATCATTCGCGACTGCAAAGTTAAGAAATATTTTCGATTAAGGGCAGAAAAATTTGCATAAAAGAATAAAAATTAATATCTTTGCAGCTGAATATATTTCAATTTCTTTACTAAGGCAATACAATTAACCGAAAAAACAAAATATTATGGAAAGATGTCCATATTGCGGATGGCATAATCCGGATGGAAGCAAAAGCTGCGTAAAGTGCGGCCAGCTATTGGTGGAGGTATCAGCTGCTAAGACAGAAGAGAAGGGTCAAGAGCCCGAGACCGACAACGCAGCAAAGCCCGTTGGCAGACTGACAATGGGAAAAACCGTCAACTGGCGCAGCCGTACCCTGCCGCCCTATCGCCGCTCCGGAGGCTCCGAAGCCCCTGAAGAGGTGAAGGACGAAGACACCGTAGGCAGCTTCTCGCTGATGATGATGCCCGATGCCAGCGAGGACTTCATGCCCTACGCCTCGAAGTTCGAAGGCCACGAAGTGAAGCTTAACCGCAGCAACACCGACCGGAGCAACAAAACCATCACCAGCAAGGAGCAGGCCCGTCTGGTATGCATCAACAACAAGTGGTACATCGAAGACCGCAGCGAGATGAAGACGACCTTCGTCCGCTCCAAGCACCGCATAGAGCTGCACTCTGGCGACACCATCATGCTTGGCGACCGCATATTCCGTTTCGACGACCTGAATGCCGAGCCTGAAGAGTTAGACAGTCTGTAGCATCGTGCCTGAGGATGTAGAGAGTCCCCAGGATGTTGAAGCTTATGGCCGCACGGCCAGCAGCAGTCGTCCGAGCAGTGTGCCAATAGTAGCGCCGAGTGAGTTTGCAGCGAAGTCAAGCCACTCGCCGCTACGTGTTGTTGTGGCGTACGCCTGAAGCAGTTCCAGCAGTCCGCTCATGGCTATCGGCGCCAGCCATCCCCACAGCAGCAGCCGGCGGTAGACTGGCACCTTATGGCTGCGGCGGTATTCAAACCATATCACCAGCGTCGTTCCGCCGTACATTACCAGATGTGTCCACTTGTCGATGAACGCCACGTCGTCCAGCGGTGTCTCGGGGAAGAACGGCATCAGCGACAATACCCAGACTACAGCCACACAAAGCGTGGAAAGCGGATATTGCCGGGAGTAGTTTTTTACCGTTTCTAACAGTTTTCTCATTTTTTACTTACGATTTTGGTACAAAAGTAAGAATAATTTTATACTTTTGCAAGCGAATCGCAAACAAAGTAAATAAATGGCAACACTGGAGAGAGCAAATTTCGGGAGCAAACTTGGAGTAATACTGGCCACGGCAGGCTCTGCCGTAGGCTTAGGCAACGTGTGGCGTTTCCCATATATGACAGGCGAGAACGGCGGTGCCGTCTTCATCATCATCTATCTGGCGTGTGTACTGCTACTGGGCATACCATGTATGATCAGCGAGTTCATAATAGGCCGCCACGGACAGGCGAACACCGCACGAGCCTTCCGGCGAGTGTCCGGCGGTACTGCGTGGACGCTGATAGGATATATGGGTGTGCTGACGGGATTCCTCATAACGGGATACTACGCCGTGGTGTCAGGTTGGTGCCTGCAGTACATCGTAGCCTCGCTGACAGGCCATCTGAATGGCGACCCGGAGTTTTTCAAGCAGTACTTCACCGAGTTCTCCAGCGACCCCGTGAAGCCCATCTTCTGGACGGTCATCATACTGCTGGCCACATACCTCGTCATCGAGCACGGCGTGCGTAACGGCATTGAGCGTGCCTCAAAGCTGATGATGCCGACACTGTTCATCCTGCTGCTCGTCATTGTCGGGGCCTCATGCATGTTGCCAGGTGCCGAACGCGGCATAGAGTTCCTCTTCAAGCCCGACCTCAAGGCCATCAACAGCGACGTGTTCCTCGGAGCACTGGGACAGTCGTTCTACTCGCTGTCAATAGCCATGGGCTGCATTTGCACCTACGCCAGCTACTTCTCGAAGCAGACGGACCTGACGAAATCGGCCTTGCAGATAGGCATCATCGACTGCCTCGTGGCCATACTCGCCGGACTGATGATATTCCCTGCCGCCTTCAGCGTAGGCGTAAGTCCCGACTCAGGGCCGTCGCTCATCTTCATAACCCTGCCCAACGTGTTCCAGCAGGCCTTCTCGGCAGTACCCGTCGTAGGCTACGTCATATCGCTGCTGTTCTACGCCCTGCTGTCGATGGCTGCGCTGACGTCGCTCATCTCACTGCACGAGGTGTCGACAGCCTTCATCCACGAGGAGGCCCACGTCACCCGCAAGCGGGCGGCAGTCATCGTGACCATAGCGTGCTGCATCATCGGGGCGTTCTGCTCGCTGTCACTCGGTGCCACCGACAAGCTCGTCATCTTCGGACGGTCGTTGTTCGACTGGTTCGACTTCATCACCGGTCAGATATTCCTTCCCGTAGTGGGATTTCTGACCTGCATCTTCCTCGGATGGGCCGTCCCACACAAGCTCGTGCGCGACGAGTTCACGAACTGGGGCACCCTGCGTGGCCGTTACTTCCACCTGTTCATCTTCCAGGTGAAGTACGTCTGTCCCATCTGCATACTGTTCATCTTCCTTCACCAATTAGGACTGCTCTGACATGAGAAACAACTTCGGAAAAGTTGGCGTGATACTGGCCACGGCAGGCTCCGCTGTCGGTCTCGGCAACGTGTGGCGTTTCCCGTTCATGACGGGACAGAACGGTGGCGCGGCGTTCATCGTCCTGTACATCGGCTGCATACTGCTGTTGGGAATACCCGGAATGGTCAGCGAGTTCATTATCGGGCGCCACGCACAGGCAAATGCCTTCCGCGCGTACGACACCATAGCACCGCACCGCCACTGGCGGTTTGTGGGATACTTAGGCATACTGACGTCGACTATCATACTCGGCTTCTACGCCGTCGTCGCCGGATGGTGCCTACAGTACCTCTTCGCCTCGTTCTGCGGCCAGCTGTCCGGCGATGCCGACTACGTGACGCGCTACTTCCGGGAGTTTTCCGGCAACCCTCTCAAGCCCTGCCTGTGGGCCGTAGCCTTCATACTGCTGACGCATGTTGTGATAGTACGCGGTGTGAAGGGCGGCATCGAGCGTGCCTCAAAGATACTCATGCCGCTGCTGCTGGTGCTGCTGCTGGTCATCGTCGTGGCATCGTGCTCGCTGCCGGGAGCCTCTGAAGGAATACGGTTCCTTATGCTGCCCGACTTCACGAAGGTCAGCAGCGGTGTTATGCTCGAAGCACTCGGACAGGCGTTCTTCTCGTTGTCGTTAGGCACGGCCTGTCTCTGCACCTACGCCAGCTACTTCTCGCGCGACACCAACCTGATAGCATCGGCAGGCAAGATAGCACTGCTCGACACCCTGATAGCCATACTCGCCGGGCTGATGATATTCCCTGCCGCCTTCAGTGTCGGCGTACAGCCCGACTCCGGACCGTCGCTCATCTTCATCACCCTGCCCAACGTGTTCCAGCAGGCCTTTGCCGCAGCTCCGGCACTGGGCTATGCCATCTCCGTGATGTTCTACGCCCTGCTGGTCTTCGCTGCCCTCACCTCCACCATCTCCATGCACGAGATAGGCACCGCCTTCTTCCACGAGGAGATGCACATGCCGCGTAAGAAGGCGGCATGGGTACTCACTGTGGTATGCTCCGTCCTTGCGGTGTTCTGCTCACTCAGCGTCGGTGCCGTGCCTGGGGTAAGCCTGTTCGGCATGTCGCTGATGGACTTCTGCGACTTCCTCACCGCACAGTTCATGCTGCCTCTCGGAGCCTTCCTCACCAGCATACTGTTAGGGTGGTTCGCCTCACGTCAGGTGCTGCGCGACGAGATAACCAATAACGGGACACTCAGCGGCACACTCTTCCCCGTCTGGCACTGCTGCGTGCGATACGTCGTGCCAGCCTGCATACTACTTATTTTCCTCCACCAATTCGGCATTATCTGATGAGACTGCTACGGGACTTCTTCTATCTTCAGAAGTCCGACCGCAAAATACTGGTTGGGCTGTTCGTCATCATAGTTGCTGCACTGGCTATCATTATGGTGACGGGAGGAAGAGGCGGTGACGGGCAGAAGGACGACAATGTGTCAGCCGACAGCACGACATCGTTCCGTAACGACCGCAGCAGGAAACGCAGCCGGCGCCCCATCGACGAAGGAGGCCCCGTGAAGACAGCGGAGCTGTTCTGCTTCGACCCAAATACTGCCGATTCCACCGAGCTGCTGCGCTTAGGGTTAGAGCGGTGGCAGGTGCGTAACATCTACCGCTACCGTCGTGCCGGAGGCATCTACCGCCGTCCCGAAGACTTTGCGCGGCTCTACGGTCTTACAGCTGGACAGTACCGCCGTATGGCACCATACATCCGCATCAGCAGCGACTACCGTCCTGCCTCAGAACTGGTAGCTGGCACCAACCGCCGCCCGGACTCTGGCATGACCTCCTCGGGAGGCCGCCAGGGCTCTGGCAACGAGGCGTTTGGGCGCGACACCCTGCGTTATCCTGTAAAGATCAGGGAAGGCGAGCACATTGTGCTGAACACCGCCGACACGTCCGAGCTGCGCCGTGTCCCCGGTATTGGCGTCTACTTCGCCAAGGAGATTATCCGCCACGGGGAGTTCCTCGGCGGATATGTCAGCGTTGACCAGCTCGACGAGATTACCGACTTCCCACAGAAGGCGAAGCAGTACTTCGTCATCAGCAACCCGCAGCCCCGCCGCCTTAACGTCAACAAACTCAGCCTCACGGAGCTGAGACGCCATCCGTACATAAACTACTATCAAGCAAAATTTTGTTGTTTCCAAAAAATTTTGTAACTTTGCACCATATTTCATCAATTATTGGATAATATGGCTAGAGTCTATGGCTATTTAAGGGTCTCAACAGAGCATCAAGACCTCCAAAGGCAGAAGGTTTTGGTAAAGAAATACTGTGAAGAAAATGATGGACTTAATTTGATAGGTTACATCGAAGAAAAAGTTAGTGGTGCAAAATCCAAGAGGAAGGGAGTTGACGAAATTCTTCAATTAACAAAAGAAGATGCTGACATCGTTATTATCAGCGACTTATCACGCCTAAGTAGAGAAGATGATATTATGAATGTCATTTCTAAGATTAACACCATTAGACAGAATGGTCTAGATTTGTTGATGTTAGACACAGAACAGTGGATTAGAACAACAGACACCATCGATGCAATGAAAATGATTCAGTTGGTAATCAGAGCATCTGAAAACGCAAATGAAAGAAAGAAGATTGCTAATCGAATGTCAACTGGTCGTTACGCAAAAATAGTTGAAAATCCATACGCCTATGTTGGGGGTCAAATACCCTTTGGATTTAGCGTTAAACCAAACCCAATGTTTGATGAAAATGCAACCAACAATAAGGTTGCACGAAAAATTCTAGTTGAGAATCCTAAAGAAATACTCATCCTTGATATGATGTATTCAAAAATTGCCGATGGTTATACTTTGCACAGACTTGCAAAATATATGATTGACAATGGGATAATCATTTCAGATGGTAATTTGACAAATTATCAGACCTTAATCAGTGATATACTGCATAACAAACTGTATATAGGCGAAAGAACATATAAAGGAGAAAAATTTGAAATAAAGCCAATAATCAGTAACAGTAAATTTAAGGCTGCAATGGATTCTTTAGAAAAGAACAGATGGATTGTTAGTTATTCATCAAATTTTAATCCATTGAAGGGTATTCTTAAATGCACTTGTGGTAGAAGTATGTATTACACTAACTGCAAACAATACAAATATTACAAGTGTTACAAGAAAAAAGACGATGGCGAAAATAGAATATGCTCAAATATGGGTTTGAAGGCTGAAACAGCATTTAAGGCTATTTGGAAAGCAGCAACGAACGCTATGTCTCAGGAGAAATTTAAGGATAAAACAGCAGAGAAAGAGGAATTACTTAAAAAAGAAATGCAGATTGCTTATGACAATTTAGCCAAAGTTACTCTTCAAAAGGTTAGAAAACAAAATGCTCAGAAAGACATTGTTGAAAAAATTAAAGCGCTTACGAACAACAAAATTATTGCCTCATTAGAAAAAGAGTATGAAGGAATTGAACTAGAGATAAACGAAATTGACAAACAAAAAAGTGAAGTAGGTAAAACAATTTTGGCTATTCATCATAAGTTTGAGGAATTAGAGAAAATCAGTAAAGAACAGAGATTGGAATCGTTGTCACTAGAATACAAAAGTGAGTTGCTGCATAATGTTATTGAAAAGGCTGTGTGGTGCAGTGACACACTAAGAAAAGGCTTTCTTCAAATTAATTTTAAGAATAGTGTTGTAGAAACATTGCTAATTCAGACAGACAAGACCCATTCCCTTATTCTTCAATTACCTACTACGATACAACTAGATTTGAACGAAAGAAAGGTGAGTGTGGAAGGCGAAATGTATTCATGTAATGATTTCCTAAAGAGGTTTGACTATACTGATTGGGTAATAGAAGAAACGATTGTAGATGGGTTTAAGCAAAGGAAGTCAGACCAAAACAAACCTACCGATGAAGAACTGTTGAGGATGGCAGAGGAACCACTAGAATAGGCCCCCCACCATGCTATGTAATCTTCATCGAAAATCCTATGAATTGGGAAAGTCACATATCAACAAAGAGTTGGAAAAATTTTGGGGGACCCATTTTCAAATCTCTGAGGGGGTCCCCCTTTATTTTGCCATTGGAAGTATTGAGTTGAATCACTGGATTTGCCATTTTTAGAGCCGTAGAGCCATTCTCTAGGCTCGGAGGCATAATTTACCCATCTAGAACATTGAACAACAGTAGAAAGCATCTATTGAGGTTATACAGTGTTGGTGATGCTGAGATACATTAAGAACTAGTTGAGATACCAACTGTTTATACTCTAGTTATACATTCTTCAAATTCTTTCTCTAGAAGTTTCTCTCTTTTCTTTTCCATTGAAGGTATGATTAAATATCTGTAAATGTTCTTATATCCATAGATTTCATTAAATGAATCCAATTCGTCTTTTAACGACTCTTGGATTTCATTTAATTCATCTAGGTTCTTATCTTTACATTCTTTCTCCATTCTTTGAATAAAGTATTTTTGTAAATCACTATAACTACTAGGTCTTTCAAATTCCATTTGATTTTGTTCTTGTATTTGTGATGAAGTTGAACTTATATTTTCTGTTGACGTTGAATTTTCAGTTGATGTTGAATTTATAGTTGAACTTGAAATTGAATTTGTAGTTGTAGTTAAAGTTGATGTTGTATTTGATATTGTAGTTGTAATTGCAGTATTAATAGGCATTTCAAGAGATTCTTCACCTTCTAGAAACTCACTGAACAAATCATCAAATGTTTTTTCAACTAGTGGTTCTTTCAATTTTTTTAGGTTGATTATGTATTCGGATGCTTCACCCTTTTCACCTTCTTTTCTAACCTTACCAACTTTTCTAGTGATTAAATCATAATCAATTAACTGTTGAATGGATGGGAGAAGGTCATTTGAACTAATACCACTTAATTTCCTCAGTCTAGAGTTAGGAGCGTAAATAACCCTACTTTCTCTAGCTTCACTGTGCAATAACAGTTCCAATAATGCTGCAAGAACTTTCTTACTAGAAAATCTTAAAATCTCTGTTTCCTTAATGTTTGTCGGCAGTCTGTCAAACATTTCTTCAAATTTACTTTTAACCATAAATAATTTAGTTTAATCTAATTAGTTTCATCTAGTGAGCGGTTTTTCAATGAAGGTTGATGGGGCAAGATTAAACCGCTCGATGAAAACCCCATCAACCCATTAAAGATGTTTCCATCAAAAAATCCTATATTGAGTTATTCTAGAAATATGAATAAATCATTGGGTTTATGCAAATATATACAAAAAATATTGAAATTCCAAATTCTAGAAGAACTATTTTCAGAATCCATGAATATTTATGGTATGAAGTCAATTCATAATAAGTATTTCAATAGAGAAAAAATGAACGACACCAATACGAATCAGAACGGCAGACCCTCTAGAAAAGGGAATCTCAATCCCATGTGGGGCAGACACCATCAACAGAGTACCAAAGAGAAAATGAGCCAAGCAGCTATCAGACGCAATCAAGAGTACAAAAAGGCTCTAGACAATCAGCACCACGTCAGCATGGAAGAATTTTTAAGCAATAATCCAACGGTTAAAGAGTACATCAGTACACTGGTTAAAGAAGAAGCTGACAAGTTGGATAAACTAATCAAAGAAGAAATAGATAAACTAGTATGGAACAAGCAACACCCAACAATATCCATTCCACTGTAGCAGATATAAAGAAGAAACTAGGACTTGACAAATACACAGTAATACATAAGCCCATCGTAGTAAAGAAGAATGGCAAATATCTGTACCAAGTCGCTGGATTTACCTACCCTCTCAGGTGGGAAACACTAGAGCGGTTAAACATACCGAACCAAAGGATAATATGTGAAGTCGATAGGGAGCAATGGCACAAAGAAATGAACGAAGCGAGGCAGAATGAAACACCTCCAAAGGAAATAGACCCTTGGGATGAATAGCAGAAGTTGATAATTTTGGGTTGTCAGTTTATATCAATTATAGGAGGCACTTAAAAGCCTCCTTTTTTGTGCAAAAACTCACGGTTGGTAAAGTCCGTCAAGTAGCCACCAAAACCCTATAAGTGCCTATATAAAGGGGATTCCAACGATTTGACTAGTGAAAACAAACGGTTTTGTGTCTTTATTCACTTCCAAACTATAAAATTTTGAAATCTCATTTTTTTTATATATCTTTGCACTATAAGGGTAGAAAATAATAAGGGTGTGCTAGATACCATAAACAAAGCCCAAGGGCATGGGTAATTTTATATGTTAGTAGATTTGATTTTAGAAAGACAAGAGGGAGAACCCTACAATCTCAAAGAATTTAGAAAAGAAGTAAAAGACTACTGCAATACCTTCGATTATACAGATGTATATAACGCCTTGAGGTATTCTTCTGATGAAAAGATTAAGTATGAATTATGCAAATACATTGATGATGAATGGTATGGGAATCCTCTAATAAAGAATTATATCTGTAGCGTATCATGGAAGTAATTAGTTGGGGCAGTCTATGAGGATTGCCCCATTTATTCACTCAAGGTAACGTGAATTTCTTTTCCGCAATGCGGACACCTCATAACTGGTGAAGATTCCTTTTCCTCAGTCATTTCATCTTTGAAGAAATCACCAACTTTGCAGCCTACAATTTCTGCAATGGTGCGCAATGTTTTAACATTGGGTGAGCCGTTCACAATCTGACTGATTCCCCCCTTGGTAATCTCCATCTTATTGGCTACATCAATTAAGGTGTACCCATGAGCCTTAATCACTCCTTTTATATCCATATTTACTAAGTTTAGAAATAACTGGTGCAAAGTTACTAGTTAATTTCTAATCTACCAAATAAAATCATAGAAAAGTTTAGTTGTATCTCTAATTTGGTTAAAATGCGTTTAGTTTTGGCTTAAAAGTGTTACTGGGAGTTAAAGTTGCAGTTAAAACTAAACTTTTTATTCAAAAACCTTGCAGGGTTTAGAAAAAAGTGTTACCTTTGCAATGTCAAAAAGAAAAAGTAACAGTTAAAAGTAAACAACAATGGCAAACAAAGTAGGAACATATCACTTCGGCAGACACCGCTCACAGTGGGGCATTTGGATGGTCGAGAGCATCAGCAACGGTGTAACAATGTCGTGCTTCATCAAGGACGTATTCAGTTACGAAGATGCAGTGAAGGAAACCTACCGCCTCAACGGATGGGGAGAGCCAAAGAACATAGTTAGAAAGTATTAATCATTTAATCAGATAGGAGATTTAGTTATGAAGCAGATTGCAGCACTTAGCACAAACGAGATTGCACGTTACGCAGCAAAGAACATCGTTATGAACGGTTCGGACACCATTACTGCCATTTCCAAGGCAGCAGAACTGGAGACCATGAAGAAACGCATGATGCGTGGTGAGGTGGTTAAGTTCGCTTACATGAAGTTGAACGGTGAAGTGAGAATAGCAGTCGGCACACTCCAAGCCGATGCAGTCAAGGCAAACGTAACTGGTACTGGAATCCCCAAGCGTTTCTACGGAATGTTTGCGTATCTGGATTTAGGTGTTATGCAATGGCGTGGATTTAAGGAAAACCGCTTCATTGGTACGATTGAGAACTAAGAGGGTTGGGGTTAATCCCCACCCTCCTTAACAGATAAGTTGAACAGTTAAACAGAATAGAGATTATGAATACAAGAATGGCAGAGTATATAATGGTGATTCTCAAGTCACGTTTGCAAATCATGTGGTCATGGGGATGCTGCAAGTTCATGGCATTGAATGAAGGTTTGATGTGGCACGTTCAAGGCTACCTACTGAATGGATGGGTTAAGGTACTCTACAATTGCGGAACAGATGCCTTTGACGTGTATTTCCTCAACAATAAGAAGGAACTGGTTAAAAAGGTCGAAGAAGTCTATCTAGATAACCTAGTAGATGTGCTTGATTGGCACATTGAAAAGGATGATAGTTTCGATTATGACAAAAGGGTTAGACAGCAATATTCATTTTCTTTATATTAATGAATATGGATTGAAAATCAGATAGTTACGAAACAGATAGTAGGAATTACATTCAAAAACATAGTTGAACCAATAAAAACATAGGATTATGAAGCAAGAATTTCACGAATACCGTACATCAAATGCCCTTGAGTGGGACACTATGCTTTCACTGGTTAGAAAGTTGTATAGGGATGGTGATTACCGTATGTCATTACTCATAGGTTGTGGGGCATTTTTCGGCTTGCGTATCTCAGACACATTGAGCCTTACGTGGTCAATGTTGCTCAACGATGATAAGTTTGTTATCTATGAGAAGAAAACCAATAAGAGGCGAGTAGTGAAGATTAACAAGGGATTTCAGAAGCATATCAAAGATTGTTATGATGCTTTGCATATCACCAATGAGGATGAAAAGTGTTTCCTCAGTCGTAAGAAGATGGTGTATAGCACACAGCGTATCAACATTCTGCTGAAAGAGATTAAGAAGAAATATAACCTCAAAATCGAGCATTTCAGCACTCACAGCCTCAGAAAGTGTTGGGCACTGAAAGTCTATAAGGAGAGTGGAAATGATGCCTCTCTAGCCCTCCAAAAATTGTCCCTTATGATGAACCACGCATCCGTTTCGGTCACACGTACCTATTTAGGCATAACAGAATCCCAGATGTTAGATACTTATGACCTCTTAGATTTTTGATTATGTGTGGGGTGTTGAGGTTGCAATGTCACCAAAACACCCACAAACTCACTTAATCATTCATAAATTGGCTTGTAATCGAAAAAAAATAAGTAATTTTGCACTCAAATTAAATTAATATGGAAGATTTATTTGAAAACGACCCTAATGTGCAGCCTCAAAGTAATGGGAAAAGGGTTCAAGGTGGTATAGCAACTACAAACGTTATTTGTTCTGCCTACATAGACAACAATGATGAAGTCTTTAAAGACATTTTGAGTTTGTTTGTTGAAGAAGGTAGCACTATTGCAGATGTAACATTTGGATTAGGTGTTTTTTGGAATAAAGTAGATACGACTAAATATAATGTCCTCCCATCAGATTTGTATCTCAAAGAAGAAACCAAAAGAAAATATGCGAGACTCAACCCAAGAGACGGTATTAACTGCAAGGAATTACCTTATGAGAATGTTTCATTAGATGCTTTAGTTCTTGACCCTCCTTACATGGAAAGTTTCTACAGAAAACAAACAGAACAGATAGGAGGCACTGGTACGCATTATTCTTTCAGAAGGGCATATTCATCTGGTGTGGGCAATGAGAAAGCAGAAAAGGCGAAATATCACGATGCAGTAACTGAAATGTATATCAAGGCTGGCTCAGAGGCTCATAGGGTAATAAGAGATAATGGAATCTTTATTGTAAAGTGCCAAGATGAAGTAAGCGCAAATAAACAGCGATTAACTCATGTTGAAATAATTACAGCCTATGAACAAATGGGATTCTATTGTGAAGATATTTTTATCGTTGTGAGAACTAATAAACCTGTTGTCAGTAGGTTAAAGGAACAGAAGCACGCAAGAAAAAACCACTCATATTTTCTTGTATTCAGAAAGATGAAGTCGAATATTACTAATATTGTAAAAATAGAAAAAGAAGGGGTTTAGCCCCTTCTTTCAATTAGTCTATCTAGTAACACGCATGGGTCAGTAACAAATGGTGTGGAAACTGGGTAAGTTATAGTAATTAATGATTTCATCAAATATTTCAATGCTTCATCAGAGATTATAGGCGTAGTTGTTCCATCCTTCTTTTTTCTACCACCCTTAAAAGTGGATTGGGGTAAATCTTCGTTTAATGCAAATGCAAACTCCCATCTTTGGTGAAACATATACATATTTACTGCAAGTATATCAAAGTCGCCATACTGTAAACATGTAGTATTTACGATTTCCCCATTGGGCAAGAGAATGTCTCTACAATCAGAAGCGTCACATTGAACTTTTGCCTCCAACTCATAGTTTTTGTTTGGGGATGGCTTTATTAGTGTGGATTGAAGTGATTTGGATTCAAAACGAAAATCTCGACCTCTGTATTCTACAATTAAATCACATTTGATTTTTCTATCATGGTCATCAGGTTTGCCTTTGACAATAAATCTGGAATCTGATTCTAATAATTGCTTCAATTTCTTTTCTGCCATATAACCAACAATGACACCTCGTAAACTGCCATTGGTATTATTCATATCCTCAAGTTCTTCAAGAGTAATATCATATTCTTCAAATAAGTTGCTTTGATTCAAAAACAACCAATAAGGTGAAACGTTGAGTAGTTCTGAAATGATAAGAATTTCATCAAGGGATGCTACCTTACCACCATCAAGGATGCCGTTAATTGACGGTAGTTTACTAATAATTGCTTCTTTGCTGATAGAAGATTTGTCAATTAATGACTTTAATCGAAGTCTGAAATCATTTGCAGTCATATTCAATAAGATTAGGAAACAGTTACTGGCTGCAAATATCGGAAAAAAAACTGGAACGGCCCAGAAAAAAACAAAAATATTCATTTTCATAACATTTTTGAATATTATTCACTAGTGATTGTGTTGATTTGACAAAAAAACAGTACCTTTGTACCGTAACTGATTAAACAATATGAAAAAGGCTGTTTATATTTTGGGAATGGTTCTCATAATAGGATTGGGGGCTTGTTCAAGCGACAATGACAATGAGGAAGGCTACAATATGAATGATATTGTTGGCAAGTGGGAGGGTTATAAATGGGCTGACCTTACAATAGACCCCAACACTGGCGAAATACTCTCTGAAAATCAATATGTGATAAAAAACATCAATGGACTTGATAGTACATGGGTTGAGGTGTTTTATAATGATGGTACTCACCAATATATTGATGAAGGGGGGGATGTTCCTAGAAGTAAATATGAAGTGATTGATAAAACACTATATCTATATAATAGTCGTGTCAAATTGCATATTGACGAATTGACCCCTAGAAGCATGAAGTTAAGAACTACATACGAATTGCCTAGAGGTGTGTATGTGCAGCTTATCTACAGAAAACTAGAGTAGGTAACTGATATTCATTTTTGATTCTTTTTGAATATAAGAACCTCTGGAAAACCCTCTGTTTATGGGGGTTTTTCTTTTTGTTGAGGCTCTAATCATACGTTTTTATCAGTTATCTGGTGTTTTTGAATGGGATTTTGAAGGGTAACTAGTGAAGGTAACAAAGACATTTGAGACAATAGTAAAGCTATAATTCAATACAAACCATGAAAGGAGCTAGTTTGTGAAATAATGTTAATCCGTTTGGCTATCTCAACTTTTTTTCGTATCTTTGCATTACTTCGAAGGTCGTATTTCAGCGAAGTAGAGTAGCTATGAAAGACGAAATTAATTAAAGAAATTTATTTAGTATTAACTTAAAAAATAAGCGAATCATGTCAAGACCAACAAAAATTTGGTTTAAGGCTGGCGTGTGTCTAGCCGTGGTAAATAATCTCAAAGATAGAGGTATTATGCCAAAACAAAGAAAATATTTAGAGAGTGTTGAAGATGTAGATAAAGCCTACATTATTGCTAATAGATATAAAAGAAAGTATATCTCATTAGATGATAAGAAGGATAGAAAAGAGTTTTCAAAACAAGTTAGCAAGTATGAGAAATTGTATTTGGAAAGTAATAGCAGTAAATGGCTAATTGATGGTGGGATTGTGACTACTAATGAAACAAATGAAAAGACATTTGATAATGTCATAGTTTGTGAATCAGATGAATTATTTGTTTCTAAGATAGAAGAAGCAGATAAGAGTATTATTAGTATTCAAGATTCTAAACAGGTTGAAGTCATAGATGAAAGTAAACGCACATTAGATGGCATATCATTGATTAAGATGGCTGTTGAAAAGGGTGTGAATAAGTTTAGTAAGAAGTTCCTAGATTTAATCGGTATTGAGAAAGAATTAGTTGGATTTAGGGATGATGTAGAGTTATATTATTGTAAGGGTGTTAATAGTATTTTTGAAACCGTTTAATAAGTTGATATTATGGCAAATAATAAACAAAAGAAAAATGATTGTTTGAAAAAGTATGAGTTGTTTTATGATAAAAACGATGTCATTTTGTTCAATAGTAGGTTACTGAATAAAGGTAATAAGGATGAAGTAGAGCGTGAAAAGGGTATTATGAGTAATCTATATTCTGGTGATTTTAAGATTCCTTATGATGGTAAAGAATTTCATTCTAGTGAACAATTATTGTTTTATCTGAATATAACTAGATGGGCAAAGATTGTTGGATTTGATGATGCTGAAATTACAAAACGTATTGATTACTTATTGAGTTGTAAGAATGGCTTTGAAGTTAAAAATACACCTCAAAGTATGTTTTTCTATGAAAATGTAGTAGGTAAAAAGATAAAGTTAATAGGTGTAGAAAGGGCTGCAATTGATGGTTGGAAAAATCAGTATTTTATATTGCAGTTGAAATATCAATACTGCGAGGAATTTCGTAATGTATTGGAAAAATATAAAGATAAGGTGTGGTGTGAAAACTCTGATAAGGAAACTTGTAAGTTCTCATTTGCTGGTGTAATTTGGGATGAAACTTTGCAAAAATATAGAGGTTGTAATTGCGTAGCAAGGGCAATGCGTAGGGTATATAATGAACGCAATTTGATTATGGGAGGTCAATAAAACCTCCCATTTTTGCGTTTTCTTTTTTAAAAATTTGGAATTTCAAAATTTTATATATATATTTGCAATAGAGGTGATAAATATTTAATTTGATTATTCAAATTTTGTAATAAGGGAAGTCTAATTTTAGATTTTCCTTATTTTTTTTTGTTCAATACAAATATTATTTGTATTTTTGCATCCGTAATTATTTCACTAATAACATAATCAGTTATGACCAAAGAAGAATATGCCAAATCACAAATTGATTCTTATTATGATGAATGCCAAGATTGGGTTGTATCAAATTACGATGTAGATGATATTGATGATGAAGTTTTTGAAAAGGCTATCAAGGAATCCATCTATGAGGCTTATTTAGGACAACTGTATCTAATTGATGATGAAGATGATGATATTTGGTTGGTCGAAGATTACGATATGCTTGAATCAGATATTAGGTACGAGATAAGAAGAAGATTAAAACTTGATTAGTATTCACTAATTACATATATTATTATGGCAGAAGATAAGAACATAGAACAGCCTAAGAAAAAGGGTAAACGTGGTAAATCAAAAGTTCAACTTAAACTAGACAAGTTGAAGAAAATACTTAAAGATGGCACTAAAGAACATATTGATGCCATTGATAAGGTTATTCAGCAGTATGATGATTACAAGAATCTCGCTTCACTGGAGAAGGATTTAGCAGCAATGCAAGCAAGGGTTGAGGCTGCAAAGGTTATCCAAGCAAAGGAGATTGAGAGACAAAAAGCCGAAGAAGCCAAGAAACAAGCCGAAGAAAAGAAGTCTAAGGAACAAAAGTAATCGGTTGAGTGATATGAAACGTACACCTATTATTTTATTAATAGTGCTTACCGTTTGTTGGATGCTACAATCATGCAACAATAATGAAGCATTTGTTGGTAAGTGGTATGCTCAGTTAAGAAATGGAGAGAACAACCTTACCTTGTACGAAAATGGGGATTATACATGGCACATGGAACAAGCAATAAAACCCTTTCACAAAGGAAAATGGGAAGTAAAAGGAGATACATTATACATGAACGACATTGAAATTGGTGTAAATGAAATGTATATTACATATTATGTTGTTCGTATTAATGAGCATCAGTTGTTTATAAAAACATCTGGAGCTGATTGGGCTGCCGAAATATATGAATTTGAAAAGAAATACTAATAATCATTCTAGTAAACCCTATAAACAAAAGAATTAAGAAATATAGATTTTTGGAAAACAGCAAACTTTGTTCAGGCCCGTGACATCGTAGACTACCGACGACTTCACGGACCCATAAAAAGTCTGCAGGACCTCTGTCTGTTAGAGAGTTTCCCGCCAGAGGCCATCAGACGCTTAGAGCCTTATGTGGAGTACTGAGCCCAATGGGACTTATGGGCCTCATAGGCCTTATAGGGCTCATAGGACCTATAGGACCTATAGGACCCAAGCCCTTACTTCACGAAGACCTTCCGCCCACTGTTAATGTAAAGCCCGCGACGCTGAGGAGCGGCGGCCAGCTGTATGCCCTGCAGGGTGTACCAGCGTCCGTCGAAGGGCATCAGCGTCGTCGTGGCTGCTGCGACACCGTTGACGAGGCGTCCCTCGGTGAACGCCTTCAGCTCGTAGAGCCCCGCCATAGCCTTGTGCGTGCTGTTGTTCCATAGTCCGCGGTTCACCCAGCTGGTAAGGACGGCACTGCCGGGTCCGTTACCGTTCTCCTCGGGAAACCACCAGTACAGTCCATTGACATTGTCGTGCTTCCTGAGCTCGGCCACAAGGTCGCGGGCAAACTTCGCCTGCCCGGCCTCCGACACCGGCCATGTTGAGGAGTAGTCGGTGAACCCGTTGCCGGCCGCCGGCTGCCACTGGTAGTAATATGCCGTCTCTACTATCTGCACCTTCTTCGACGGGAAGCTGGCTGCCAGACTGTTGAGCGTCGTCGAGAGAGTCGACAGGCTGCCATGCCAGAAGGGATAGTAGCTCAGTCCTATGACATCGTAGTCGACGGAGGCCAGACGGTTATAGATGGCCCGTGTGGTGTTGGCGTTGCCAGCACGCTCGGTGTGAATGATAATCTGAGCCTTCGGACAGACCTCACGGCACGCCTTCGAGGCCTGCGTGAGCAGTGCTATGAAGCGCGACCAGTTGGCATCGCTCGACGTGTTACAGAAGTACGTCTTCTTATTGTATGCCCCCCACAACATGCCGTAGCTGATTTCATTGCCCGTCTGAATGAAGTCAGGCGTAGCCCCGGCAGCCACCAGCTGCTCGAGGCAGTCCTTGGTATATTCGTAGACCTTCGATGGCAGGCTCGCTTCGCTCAGCGACTGCCACGCCTCGGGAGTCCACTGGTTTGCAGGGTCTGCCCACGTGTCGCTGTAGTGAAAGTCGAGCATAAAAGCCAGCCCCTCGTCCTTGATACGTTTCCCGAGGGCTTTTACGTAGTCGAGCGTCTGGCAGACCTGTGCATCGCGACTGCCGTCAGGGCTCTGCTTTGTAGGATTCACGAAGAGCCGCACGCGCATGGCGTTCCAGCCTACAGCCTCGCTCTTCATGTATTTCAGCACGTCGTCAATCCTACGTCCCTGCTTATCGTAGTAGGCTACGTTGTTGTCGTCGTAGCTCTTCAGCACCGAGATGTCTCCGCCGACATAGTACTGTGCTGCTGCCGGCAGCACTGCGGCGAAAAGGCTTAAAATCAGTAGTTTTAGTTTCATATCGCTTAAGTTTGTTTCTTTATATCACACTATAGGCAGCGAGATGCCGTTAATCTTCTGGTAGACATCGAGGGCATATACATCGGTCATGCCCGAGATATAGTCGATGACGGCCATGAGGCGCTCCTCCAGGTGGGGACTGTTGATGGAGTACTGCGACGACACACGGCCGATTAGTTGTTGCGAGTAGTAGCGGTCGGGATGCATTATAGCCTCGGTCATCTGCTGCATCAGCGTCTCCATGATCTTGTAACCCGAGAGTTCCACGTCGAGCACCACACGGCTGCGGTAGATACGCTCGTTCGACAGCTTGGCACAGCGGCGGTAGGCAGCGGCAGGACGCTCGGCAATGCTGCCGATGAGACTTCCGGCGAACGTGCCGCAGAGTATCTTCTCCTCGTTCTCAGCGAAGACTCGTACACACTCGTTCTCCAACAGTCCGATGACACGGGCACGCATATAGACCACCTTCTCGTTGTCGTCGGTGAGCCGCTCTTCGTCGATACGTCGCATGATGCGCTGCTGCTCCTCGTCGCTGAAGAACCCCAGCAGCAGCTGCTGTATCTCCTCGAAAGAGAGTATCTTCAGCTTATGGGCATCCTCAAGGTCCATGATCTCGTAACAGATGTCGTCGGCGGCCTCGACGAGGTAGACCAGCGGATGGCGCACGTAGCGCAGCGGCTCACCGTCGGTCGACAGCCGTGGTATGCCCAGCTCGGCGGCTATCTTCTGATAGCTCCCGCGCTCGGAGCAGAAGAATCCGAACTTACCCTTCCCCGACGCTGCCGACGAGGCATAGGGGTACTTCACTATGCTTGCCAGCGTCGAATAGGTCATCACGAAACCGCCCTGCCGGCGGCCCTCGAACTGATGGGTCAGCAGACGGTAGGCATTGGCATTTCCCTCGAAGTGGGTTATGTCGTCCCAGAACTCGGGACGCACCAGCCTCTGCAGGTCGCGTCCTGGTCCCTCGGTGAAGAATGTCTGTATGGCCTTCTCGCCGCTATGGCCGAAGGGAGGGTTGCCAAGGTCGTGGGCCAGACAGGCCGTGGCCACTATCTGTCCTATCTCAGGGAACAGCGTCTCGCGCAGCTCGGGACGCCGCTGCTGTATCAGCCGCGCCACGTCGCTGCCTAACGACATCCCCACAGAGGCCACCTCAAGCGAGTGCGTCAGACGGTTGTGGACGAAAACGCTGCCGGGCAGCGGGAAAACCTGCGTCTTGTTCTGCAGTCTCCGGAAGGGAGCCGAGAACACCAGACGGTCGTAGTCGCGCTTGAACTCCGTGCGGTCGTCGTGTCGCTCGGGGTGGCGGTCTTCCTGCCCTAACCTCTTGTTCGATATCAGTTGTTGCCAGTTCATCATTACGCCGACAAAGTTACGAAATAATGCTGACATACGGAAGCTTTTTTAGATGATTAACGCAGTTCGCCATGCAAATAAAGGCATCAGAGCATAAAAAAATAACATATGATGCTATTTAGCCAAAAAAAAACAGCGAAACAGCGTTTTTATTCCGTTTTACAACTTTTTTAGAGCGAAAAACATGGCTGTTTGAAGATAAATAGCTAACTTTGCAGCCTAAATAAATAATGTATGACAGTAAAAGTAGTTAACAAGGGGCACCAGCCCCTGCCTCAGTATGCCACGGCGCAGAGTGCAGGCATGGATTTGCGTGCCAATCTTGACGAGCCCATAACACTGCGTCCGTTAGAACGGCGGCTGATACCCACGGGACTGCACATTGCACTGCCGGCAGGCTACGAGGCTCAGGTACGTCCGCGCAGCGGACTGGCCCTGAAGCGCGGCATCACCGTACTCAACAGCCCCGGCACCATCGATGCCGACTACCGCGGCGAAATAGGTGTGGTTCTCATCAACCTGTCGCAGGAGGACTTTGTCGTCAATGACGGCGAGCGCATAGCGCAAATGGTCATAGCGCGTTACGAGCAGGCTTCACTGACGGAGGTCGACATTCTCGACGAGACCGAGCGTGGCGAGGGCGGCTACGGCCATACGGGAGTGAAGTGAGCCGTTTTGTCGTGTACTGTCTTCATCGTTTAGTAAAAAGAGCATAAAGTGAAAAGAATTGTGAGACATATCAGGACTATAGCACTCGGACTTTGTCTGACGGCCATGACAAACGTTGCGGCACAGACGGAGAGTGGCGACTCGACACTCACCTACGACGAGGCGTTCCTCGAGGCTATGGTCCAGCGGCAGAAGGGCAACAGCGATGCTGCCTTCGACCTGCTGTGCTACTGCCTGGAACTGAAACCCGAGGCCTCGGAGGTCTGCTTTTTCCTTTCACAATACTACACGGTACTGAAGGACAACGACCGTGCCATGCAGATGATAAGCCGTGCCGCAGAGCTGTCGCCCGACGAGGTGACCTACCAGGAGACACTGATGCAGGCATACATCAACCGCCGGAACTACGCCGAGGCGGCAAAGGTGGCAGAGGCCATCTACGAGAAACACAAGGACCGCGAGGACATCCTCGAGCTGACATTCCAGCTCTACAACCAGCTGCAGGAGTACGACCAGGCCATCAGCGTGCTGAACCGCCTCGAGGCTATCAGCGGCAAGAGCGAGCGTCTGTCGTACGCCAAGAGCGAGATGTACACACGCAAGGGCGACTACGAGGCTTCCATCGCCGAGATCAAGCAGCTGGCAGACCGCTACCCCAACGACCTGAACTACCTCGGCATCTATGCCGACAAGCTGATGATGAGCAACCACACCGACGAGGCCCTCGCCATCTACCGCCGCATACTCAGCGAAGAGCCCGGCAACATACACACCCGCATCTCGATGCTCGACTACTACCACGAGGCCGAAGACTACGCCGCCGCCGACAGCACGCTACGCTGGCTGCTGCTGAACCCGTCGGTCGAGACCGACCGCAAGATCATGCTGCTGCGCCATGAGGTTACCATGAGCGAGGAACAGGGAGGCGACAGCACCTACGTGCTCGGACTGTTCCGCCAGATGCTGGCACAGCCTCAGCCCGATGCCGACATCGCCACGCTCTGTGCAGCGTACATGGACCTGAAGAAGATGCCGCGCGACACCATAGCACAGGTGCTGCGCCAGGTGCTGGAGATAGAACCCGACAACGCCCCCGCCCGTCTGCAGCTCGTATCGTATGCATGGGACGACGATGACACCGACCGTGTGATAGCACTCTGCACCGAGGCACGGCAGTACAACCCCGATGAGATGGCTTTCTACTACTATCAGGGCATGTCATACTACAAACGCGACGACAAGGACAACGCCCTGAGTGCCTTCCAAAACGGCATCGGCGTCATCAACGACGACAGCGACCCCAACATCGTCAGCGACTTCTACGCCATCATGGGCGACCTGCTGCAGCAGAAGGGGCTGACACGCCAGGCCTTCGAGGCCTACGACTCCTGCCTGCAGTGGAAAGAGGACAACATCATGTGCCTGAACAACTACGCCTACTACCTCAGTGAGATGGGACAGCGGCTCGACGATGCTGAGCAGATGAGCTACCGCACGGTGAAGGCCGAGCCGAAGAACGCCACCTACCTCGACACCTATGCCTGGATACTCTTCATGCAGAAACGCTATGCCGAGGCAAAGGTGTACATCGACCAGGCACTGCAGAACGACAGTGCTGCCAGTGCTGTCATCACCGAGCACGCCGGCGACATCTACATCATGAACAAAGAGCCCGAGCGCGCGCTCGAGCTGTGGCAGAAAGCCCAGCAGAGCGACTCCGGCAGTCAGCTCGACAGCAAGATACTTGCAAGGAAAATCAAACTAAAAAAATACATCCGGAAATGAAAGTAACCAGAATCGTTAAGGTTGCCCTTTTGGCATTGCCGCTCGTCATCAGCTCGTGTGGCACTAAGAAGAAGGTCGTCGTTGAGGAGAAGCCTGTGACCGTCAACGTCGAGGAGAAAGATTTTGTAAAGAAAGTACAGAGCAACGCACAGACGGCTAAGTTCATCACCTCGAAGGTGAAGTTCAGCGTCGAGTACGATGCACAGGACATCGCACTGACAGGAAACCTGCGCATGAAGCGCGACGACGTCATCAAGATGCAGCTCATGGCCTTCGGCTTCGTCGAGGCAGCACGCCTGGAGTTCACCAAGGAGTACGTGCTCATCATGGACCGTATCAACAAGCAGTACCTCAAGGCCCCATACAACCAGATAGACTTCCTGCGTAACAGCGGCATCAACTTCTATACCCTGCAGGCGCTCTTCTGGGGCGAGCTGTTCATGCCCAACCGCGCCAAGCTGAGCGAGGAGGACCTGCAGAAGTACGGTGCACACTTAGGCGATGAGGACGTGGTGCTCAGTCTCGAGGACGGCAAGCTCAGCTACAGCTGGCTGGCCAGCCAGGAGACAGGCATCATCAAGATGTCGAACATCTTATATAAAGACCGCTTCAACGGCAACACCCAGCTGAACTGGGATTACCTGTCGTTCGCCAAGCTCGAGAGCGGCAACCGCAGCTTCCCTAACAAGATGAAGGCCACGCTGACCACTCCCAAGAAGCAGATTAAGCTTGGCATAACACTTAACTACATCGGCCACGACACGGACTGGGAGACACGTACCGAGGTGTCGAACAAGTACCGCGAGGTCACCGTCGACGAGATTCTCCGCCGGTTCATGGCCCTGTAAACTCCGCAACCTATGAGAGGACTCCGGCTGCTGGCTCTGGCTATTTCCGCCTGTTGGCTTTTAACCCTTAACCCTGCTACTGCACAGACGCGCAAGACTGTGCAGCAGAAGGCGCGTACCACAAAAGCCAGCCAGTCGCAGAAATCCCAGAAGTCCAAAAAGTCTCAGAAAACCCAGAAGACTCAGAAGCGCCAGCCGCAAGCTCCCACCGTAAAAGGTCTTCAGAGCCAGCGTCAGAAGATTCAGCAGCAGATCAAGGAGCAGGAGCGTCGACTTCAGAACAACAAGCGCGATGTCAAGAAGCGCCTTGAGAACCTCATGATACTGAACAGCGAGATTGCTGACAAGCGCAAGCTCATCGACACCATACGCCACGACATCACGGCTCTCGACGGCAGCATCGACATCCTGGACAAACAGCTCAAGACACTGAACAAGGAACTTGAGGACCGCAAGCAGAAATACAGCAACTCGCTGCGCTATATGCACCGCAACCGCAGCATCCAGAGCCGCCTGATGTTCATCTTCAGTGCCAGGAACTTCACACAGATGTACCGCCGCCTGCGCTTCATGCGCGAGTATGCCGGCTACCAGCGTGTTCAGGGCGAGGCCGTCAAGGTCATGCAGGACGAGGTCGCCGAGGCGCACCGCGAGCTCACCACCGCCAAGAAGCAGAAGAACGACCTGCTCTACCGCGGTGTGCAGGAGCAGAAGAACCTGGAGGGCAAACAGGAAGAGCAGCAGAAAGTCGTCAGCACTCTGCAGAAACAGCAGAAGACCATCGAGGGAATCCTCAGCGAGCAGCGCAAGAAGGACGCTGCGCTGAACGCACAGATAGACAAACTCATTGCCGAGGAGGTAGCACGTGCCAAGGCCCGTGCCGAGGCCGAGGCCCGCCGTAAGGCCGCCGAGGAGGCAGCTCGCAAGCGTGAGGCGGAGCTGGCTCGCAAGCGTGCCGCTGCCGAGGCGGCCCGTCGTGAGAACGAACGTCGCATCGCCGAGGCCAAGGCCCGTGAGGAGCGTGCCAAGGCCGAGGCCCGTGCCGCCGCTCGCAAGAGTGCCTTAGAGAAAGAGGCCGCCGAACGTGAGGCACGTGCCGCCGAGAAGGCCCGTGTCGAGGCGGAGCGTACGGCTGCCGCCGAGGCTAAGGCCCACGAGAAGGAGATTGCCGAGACCGCCAAGAAGCCGAAGGAGGAGCCCGTCTTCGTGTCGTCCGAAGACCAGCGCATCAGCGGCAGCTTCGAGAGCAACCGCGGCCGTCTGCCCATACCCATCACCGGTCCCTACAGCATCGTCAGCCACTTCGGGCAGTACAACGTCGAGGGTCTGAAGGGTGTTATGCTCGACAACAAAGGAATAAACATTAAAGGTCAGGCGGGCGCACGCGCACGCAGCATTTTCGACGGCGAGGTCAGTGCCGTCTTCGGCGTTGGCGGCACCATGGGTGTGATGATACGTCACGGGAAGTACATCTCCGTCTACTGTAACCTCTCGTCGGTCAGTGTCCGCAAGGGGCAGCGTGTGACTACACGGCAGGTGCTCGGAACCATCGGTTCGGAGAACATCCTGCAGTTCCAGCTGCGCCGGCAGATAGACAAGCTCAACCCCGAGAAGTGGTTAGGCCGCTGAAGCAGCCACAAGCAGAAGTAGCCAGGCCGTAGAAGTATTCACTGCCCCCACTCCTTATGCCACCGTCAGGTCCGTCAGCAGTCTGACATAAGTGTCAATGGCATCGGCAATCTCGCTGATGCGGATGAACTCGTCTGCCGAGTGACTGCGGCTCGACTCCCCCGGTCCGAGTTTCAGCGATGCGAACGGCATCAGTGCCTGGTCGCTCAGCGTGGGAGAGCCGAACGGAGTCTTACCCATAGTCTTCAGCCGCTGAACCAGCGGATGGTCCTCAGGCACCGACGAGGAGTGAAGACGGAACGAGCGCGCCCTGAGCTCGCACTTCTTCATGTGCTTACGCAGGAACTCAAACACATACTCATTCTGATAGTATTCATTCGTGCGGACATCAATGACAAAGTGCAGGGTGTCGGGCACGACATTATGCTGCGTGCCGGCCTCGACGACGGTCACCGTCATCTTTGTCGGACCGAGTAACGGACTGACTTTCCTGAACTTATAGTCACGCAGCCACACCAGGTCGTCGAGAGCCTCGTAGATGGCGTTGACACCTTCGTTGCGGGCGGCATGACCGCTGACACCGTGGGCATAGCCGTCGACGACCATCAGTCCTTTCTCGGCAGTGGCAGGCTGCATGCCCGTCGGCTCGCCGACGATGGCTACCGCCACCGGCGGCAGCAGTGGCAGCACGGCACTGAAGCCTCCAGCACCCGACACCTCCTCCTCACACGAGGCCACCCATAACAGATTATAGCTGCGCCGACGACCAGCCATGATACGGTAGGCCTGCAAAAGGCTTACCAGTCCGCCGCCGCAGTCGTTGGAGCCCAGCCCGTAGATGATGTCACCCTCCTGTGTAGCGCGAAACGGGTCGCGTATCCACGAGCTGACAGGCTTTACGGTGTCTATATGTGCGTTGAGCATCACCGTAGGCCGTCTGTCGTCCCAGTCCTGACAGCCTACCCACAGGTTGTTGCCCTCACGCCCGTAGGATAGTCCCCAGCGGGTCAGCTGGTCGGCCATGACATCGGCGGCACGGCTCTCGTCACGGCTTACCGACGGTGTCTCAATAAGTTTCTTCAGCAGTTCCACTGCATCGTTGACATATTCGTTCATCATAACGTTATCATTCTTGTTATCTGTTCGTATTACACAAGCCCGTCCTGTCAGATAGCCAGACACCATCACTTGTACAGTTCCTCAAGCACCGCGAGCGACTTCAGCTCGGGGAAGTCTGGCAGATGCAGGCGATAGTAGAGGGTCAGCACCTCGAGAATGCGGTGACGCTCAGCGCGGTTCATGCGGAAGAGGTGCATCGTTGGATAGTCCATACGCATCAGCAGGCGTATCCTGCCTGCCTCCTCGGGCTGCAGAAAGTCACGGTGCAGCGGTGCAGCAGCACAGAACTCTCCCGCACGCAGGTCGAAGAAGAGTCCGCCGTGCTCCTCGAGATTCGGGAAGAACCCCAGGAACCGGCTCATATGCATCAGAAACACCAGGTGGAAGTTCGCCACCGCCGTCTGACAGCCGTCGAGCCACTCCAGGCTGTAGCGTATGTAGTCGAAGAGCGTGGTGTTCTGCTGCTCGCCCTTCAGTGCGTGGTACAGGAACTCGGCGACGAAGAGCGAGATACTCATCTTCACCGCCTCGAAGGGCACCGACTGGTAGGCGTATGCCAAATGCACGTCGCCCACCTTCTGCAGCTGCACCTTCGGGCTGAGGTCGAACTCCAGTTCCAGCAGCGTCAGCGGCTGGAAGTACTGCTTCTTCAGCCTGCCCTTCGCCGACTTCGGCAGCGTGGCAATGAACGACAGCCTTCCGGCCTGACGAGTGAACATATCGGCTATGATTTTCGTCTCGCCATACTTGAACGAATGCAGTACAATAGCATGTGTTTTCGTCAACATACGGGACAAAGGTACGACTTTTTATGAAAAAAACGACAAGAAACGGCATTTTTCTCTATTAAAATTTTGTCATTCGGGAAAATTGCAGTACCTTTGCACCCGCTAAAATAGCACGGTCCCTTCGTCTATCGGTTAGGACGAGAGATTTTCATTCTCTAAAGAGGAGTTCGACTCTCCTAGGGACTACAACAAACCGAGCTAAATCCGTCATCTGCACAGCCAAGTGCTACCGGCCTGCCGGGACAAGGTGGCGGAGAACTTGTGAAAAGGGATCGTCCGGTCCAACAGACAGCCATCCCTTCGAGCGGGTTCGCCCAGGGCAGTCTTTTGCAAGGCGCAAGACCCACAGGCTTTAACATTAACAATTAAATCATTAAACAACAAAAAAAATGGCAAACCACAAATCATCAGTGAAGAGAATCCGCCAGGAGAAGAAAAGGGCACTTCACAACAAGTACTACGCTAAGACCATGCGCAACGCCGTCCGCAAACTGCGTGCCATGACAAACAAGGACGAGGCAACAGCCCTGTACCCGAAGGTACAGAAGATGCTGGACAAGCTGGCAAAGACCAACATCATCCACAAGAACAAGGCTGCAAATCTGAAGTCGAGCCTTGCTCTGCACGTCAACAAGCTCTAAGGTCTAACATAACAGACAACGATAGAGAAGTCCGGCCGTACTCCACTGGAGCACGGCCGGTTTTTTGTTTCTTTTAACGCTACACAACACCTTTTTTCGGTAATATTTTTTCTTTTAAGTCAGTTTTTTTTCGTACCTTTGCAGCCTATTAAGATACAACTTCGAAATGACTGACGAACAGATTCAAAACGAGAACTATTCCGCGAGTAACATCCAAGTGCTCGAGGGACTGGAGGCCGTGCGCAAGCGCCCTGCTATGTACATCGGCGACATCAGCGAAAAAGGACTGCACCACCTAGTCAACGAGACCGTCGACAACTCTATCGACGAGGCGATGGCTGGCTACTGCACACACATAGAGGTAACCATCAACGAGGACAACTCCATCACCGTCCAGGACAACGGCCGAGGCATTCCCGTCGACGAGCATGAGAAGATGCACAAGTCAGCCCTGGAGGTCGTCATGACAGTGCTGCATGCCGGCGGAAAGTTCGACAAGGGGTCGTACAAGGTCTCCGGCGGACTGCACGGCGTGGGCGTCTCCTGCGTCAACGCTCTGTCGACACACATGCTGTCGCAGGTCTTCCGCAACGGACACATCTACCAGCAGGAGTACGAGAAGGGCAAGCCATTGTACGACGTGAAGATTGTGGGCGACACCGACCAGACGGGAACGCGCCAGCAGTTCTGGCCCGACGGCAGCATCTTCACCACCACCGAGTACAAGTACGACATCATCGCCAAGCGCATGCGTGAACTGGCCTACCTCAACGCCGGCATCACCATCACGCTGACCGACCTGCGCCCCGACGACGAGGGCAACCTGCGCCAGCCCGAGGTGTTCCACGCCAAGGAGGGCCTGAAGGAGTTCGTGCGCTACGTCGACCGCCACCGCACACACCTCTTCGACGATGTCATCTACCTGAAGACTGAGAAGCAGGGCACCCCCATCGAGGTCGCCGTGATGTACAACACCGACTACTCCGAGAACATCCATTCATACGTTAATAATATCAACACGATCGAGGGCGGCACACACCTCATGGGTTTCCGTGCCGCTCTGACTCGTACACTGAAAGCCTATGCCGACGCAGACCCGCAGATCTCGAAGCAGATAGAGAAAGCCAAGATAGAGATTGCCGGCGAGGACTTCCGCGAAGGCCTCACCGCCGTCATCTCCATCAAAGTGGCAGAACCGCAGTTCGAGGGACAGACGAAGACGAAGCTGGGCAACTCCGAGGTGTCGGGTGCCGTTCAGCAGGCCGTCGGCGAGGCTCTGAGCAACTATCTCGAGGAGCACCCGAAGGAGGCAAAGCTCATCTGCGACAAGGTGGTGCTGGCCGCCACGGCACGTATCGCTGCCCGCAAGGCCCGCGAGAGCGTGCAGCGCAAGAACCCCATGACGGGTGGCGGACTGCCCGGCAAGCTCGCCGACTGCTCAAACAAAGACCCGAAGGACTGCGAGATATTCCTCGTCGAGGGTGACTCCGCCGGCGGCTCGGCCAAGCAGGGCCGCGACCGTCACTTCCAGGCTATCCTGCCTCTGCGCGGAAAGATCCTGAACGTTGAGAAGGTACAGTGGCACCGTGTCTTCGAAGCCGAGTCGGTGATGAACATCATACAGTCCATCGGCGTACGCTTCGGCGTCGACGGCGAGGGCGACCGCGAGGCAAACATCGAGAAGCTGCGCTACGACAAGATTATCATCATGACCGATGCCGACGTCGATGGTAGCCACATCGATACCCTCATCATGACGCTCTTCTACCGTTTCATGCCGCAGGTCATACAGGGCGGACACCTCTACATCGCCACGCCGCCACTCTACAAGTGCACCTACAAGAAGACCTCCGAGTACTGCTATACCGAGCAGCAGCGACAGGCCTTCATCGACCGCTACGTCGCCGGTAACGGCGACGACAAGGCCCTGCACACCCAGCGCTACAAAGGTCTCGGCGAGATGAACCCCGAGCAGCTTTGGGACACGACCATGAATCCCGAGAACCGACTGCTGAAGCAGGTGACCATCGAGAACGCCGCCGAGGCCGACGAGATATTCTCCATGCTCATGGGCGACGACGTTGAACCGCGCCGTGAGTTCATCGAGAAGAACGCCACCTACGCCAACATCGACGCTTAACCGGCATCACATCCTTCGGGCGGAATCCACCATCAGGCAGATTCCGCCCGATGTGTTTTAAGACCAATACCTATGAAACCGAAACAACAGAGACCAAGACAACCGAACACCAGACAGCAGAAGCCAGAACGGCAGAAGGCCGGAAAACAGACTTCGGACCAACAGAAAGCAAAACGACTGCACCCGATACACCTGACACCGAGACAGGCCGGAGCCGCCGTCTGGCTGACGGCCATCCTCGTCATCGCCGCCGCGCTGCTGCTCTTCGAGAGCGACCAACTGTGGAAGATACAGGAGAAGAACCTCTTCCTCAGCTCCGGGCTCTTCCTCAGCGAGAAACTGGTAGTGCCGGGAGGCATGCTCACGTGGATAGGCACGTGGTTCACCCAGTTCCTCTACTACCCGTGGCTCGGCGTGCTGCTGCTCTGCGCCTGGTGGCTGCTGCTGATGACGCTTACGAAGATCACCTTCCGCATTCCCGACCGCTGGGCCACGCTGATGCTCACGCCCGTGGCACTGCTGCTCATCAGCAATATGGATCAGGGCTACTGGATATACCTGCTGAAGCTGCACGGCCACTTCTTCATCTCGACGATAGGGACGACAGCTGTCGTGGCACTGCTGCTGGCGTTCCGCTCGATGGCCGACCGCCACCACCTGCGCACGCTGCTGCTCCTGCTCACCGCCGTGGCAGGCTATCCGCTGATGGGCATCTACGGACTGGCCGCCGCACTGCTCATGGCCGTCTTCTCGTGGCGACTGTCCAAGAGCCGTTTCACGGCTACCGTCCACAGCGTCGTGGCAGTGACGGCCGTCGTAGCAGTGCCGCTGCTATGCTACCGCTACGTCTACTACCAGACGAACCTGGTCAACATCTACTGGGCAGAGCTGCCGCTATACTTCCTCACCGAGAGCCATCAGGCGTACTACATACCTTATTACTTATTGGCACTCTACTTCCTCGTTCTCGCCGTCACCTACAAGGCCGACCGCCAGGCTGCGAAGCCTGTGAAGCTGCTGCCCTGCGTGCTCAGCCAGACACTGCTCGTAGCAGCTCTCTTGACAGCCGTCTACACCTGCTGGATGAAGGATGAGAACTTCCACCACGAGCTCGTCATGGAGCACCGCATAGCCGAGGGCGACTGGACGGGCGTGCTCGACGAGGCAGCACGTCAGGACGACGAGCCGACACGCGCCATCGTCATGATGCGCAACCTCGCACTGTCGCGGCTCGGACGTCAGGGCGACGAGATGTTCCTCTACAAGAACGGCTCCAAGAAGTACGCCGCGCCCTGGGGTATGCGGCTGATGCTCGTCGCCGGACCGCTCATATACTACGAGTACGGCATGCTGAACTACTGCAACCGCCTGTGCATAGAGATGGGCGTGGAGTTCGGCTTCCGCGCCGAGGACTACAAACTGCTCACGAAGTGCGCCATCCTCGACGGCGACCTGCCCATAGCCCGCAAGTACATCGGTCTGCTGAAGCAGACGCTCTTCTTCCGCGAGTGGGCCGAGCACGCAGAGTCGTTGCTTGGCAACAAAGACCTCATAGCCCGCGACCCGGAGCTGTCGCCCGTCACACACATGCTGCACTACGACAATGTCCTCGGAGGCGACCAGGGTCTCACCGAGCGATTCCTGATGACACAGCTGGCAAACAACTACAGCACCGACGACCCCGTCTTCCAGGAGCAGGCCCTTCTGGCCTCTCTATGGACACGCGACCGCCAGCAGTTCTGGCGTCACTTCGGCAACTACATCATGCTGCACCCCGACGGCCACATGCCACGCTACTATCAGGAGGCCGCCTACCTCTACGGTAAGCTCGAGAGACGCAAGGACCTCGACGAGCTGCCCTTCGACGCCGGCATCAAGGAGACCTTCGACCGCTTCATGTCGGTGGCGCAGGACTACGACAACCAGGAGGTCGAGATTGTCCGCAAGGGTCTCTACCCCTACTTCGGCCAGACCTACTACTACGACTACTACACCATGAGCCAGTTACCAGAGTACTAAACCCCACACCGTCATGAAGACCATACGTATTCTCAGCATAAGCATCTGCCTTGCGCTACTCGGCTGTACGGGCCCCTCCGTACCCGACGTCTACACCGACTCGAAGTCGCTGCCGAAGATCTACCCCGACTACACCGGTGTCACCGTACCGGTCAACATCGCACCGCTGACGTTCCAGCTCGACGAGCCGGCCGACGAGATGGTGGCGCGACTCTCCGCCGGCGACCAGCAACTGGTCTTTGCCGACAAGGTGCAGCCCACGGAGAGCCAGTGGCGCACGCTCATAACACAGGCCACAGGCAGCGACATCACCGTCGACGTCTACGCACGTAAGGGCGACGCCTGGACGCGCTACAAGCCCTTCACCATCAGCGTGTCGCCCGACAGCATCGACAGCTACCTCAGCTACCGCCTCATTTACCCCTCCTTCGTCAGCTACGAGGCACTGACCATCAGCCAGCGCTGCTTAGAGAACTACGACGAGAGCGTCATCTACGACAACATTCTCTGCGGACTGGAGAAGGACGGACAGTGCATCAACTGCCATAACTTCCAGCAGTACAACCCCGACCGCATGCAGTTCCACGCCCGTCAGAGCCACGGCGGCACGATTGTCACCTACGACGGCAAGACCAAGAAGGTCGACATGAAGAACGACTCCATACTCTCCGCGGGCGTCTATCCGGCATGGCACCCCTGGCTGAAGCTCATCGTCTACTCCACGAACCTCACACACCAGAGCTTCCACACCACGCACCCGAACAAGATCGAGGTGTTCGACAGCCAGAGCGACCTCATAGCCTACGACATAGACCGCGACGAGGTGACAAACCTCGAGAACGACCCCAGCGAGTTCGAGGTCTTCCCGGCCTGGGCACCCGACGGCCGCACCCTCTACTTCTGCAGCGCACACTTCGAGCGTGAGGACACCACCATGTCGGTGAACTCCGAGGTCGTCAGCCGTTCGCAGCAGATAAAGTACAACATCTACCGAAAGAGCTTCGACCCCGAGACGATGACCTTCGGACCGCGCGAGATGGTATTCGCCGCCGACAGCCTTGACAAGAGTGCCACGCTGCCCCGCATCTCGCCCGACGGACGCTACCTGATGTTTGCACTCGGCGCGTGGGGTGTCTTCCACATCTGGCACCACGATGCCGACCTCTGGATGATGGACCTCACCACATCGGCAGTACGTCCACTGAAGGAGCTTAACTCACCCGACACCGAAAGCTACCACTCCTGGTCCAGCAACGGACGGTGGGTGGTGTTCAGCAGCCGACGCGACGACGGCACATACACCAGACCCTTC
>Ga0310697_10000918_pt1 | contig 36940 bp, 39 predicted proteins | sample 172DNAGHGlowgp2_FD_203883 | JGI IMG/M metagenome (GOLD analysis project Ga0310697, IMG submission 203883) | Sheep rumen microbial communities from Palmerston North, Manawatu-Wanganui, New Zealand - 1728 DNA GHGlow gp2 (v2) (version 2) | ecosystem: Host-associated > Mammals > Digestive system >... | reverse complement strand
TAGGAACAAATAAAAATGCTAAGCGTGCGGCACTCGTGCACCTTAGCTTCAATGTAATAGGCGCTGCAGTATGGCTAACGGTATTCTGTATCATCAAAGCAGTTTTTGCGCCGATCATCCTTACACATTCGGCAAGTCTTATGGGGATTGCAGTATCTCACTCTGTATTCAATATTCTCTGTACAATGCTGATGCTCCCGCTCAGTGGGGTACTTGAAAAGCTGGTTTCCAAGTTAATCCCGGATGCGAAGGAGCCGGAGAAAGCAAAAGAACTGGACGAAAGACTGCTTGGAAGTCCTGCTCTTGCTCTGAATCAGTGCAAACAGGTACTTAATTCCATGGCTTTAACTGCGATAGACGCTTTTCAGAAAAGTATCGAGTGTGTTCTGAATTATGATGCACATTCATCGGAAACAATACGGAAAGCTGAAGACGATACGGATCATCTCGAAGATCTTATCGGCACTTATCTTTTGAAGCTGACTTCACGACAGCTGGGGGAAGAAGAAAGTGTCAAAGCAACGGAGTATCTGAAGCTGATCGGAGACTATGAGAGGATTGCCGACCATGCAGTGAACATTTTGGAATCAGCAGAGGAGAAATCAAGCAAAAAAGTTATCTTTTCGGAAAGCGCAATTGCTGAGTACAAGACGATTTGCGATGCGGTGGTCGAGATACTGATGCTGTCCTACGCTGCATTTTCAAAAGAAGATTTCAATTCTGCCCGAAAGACAGAACCACTTGAGCAGGTCATTGATACCTTGAAAGAAAAACTACGGACTCGCCATTTCCTCCGTCTTCAAAAAGGTGAGTGTTCAGTTGCAGCAGGGTTTATTTGGTCGGATCTGCTGACAAACTTGGAACGGGTTTCAGACCACTGCTCCAATATTTCGGGATGTGTACTTGATACTGTAGAATTGACTATGAACATTCATGAAAACCAACGGGTACTTAGGAACTCGAATGAAGACTACAAACAGCAATATGAAGTGTTTCAGCAAAAATACAGGCTGATCTAATACCAGAGTATCACATTCGCTTTTTCAAAAGATCCAAAATGGCCAGGTAACCGTACCCGATCCCCAGCAGAAAAACCAGAATGGCGAGGATCCACCAAACGGTGCCCATGAACGGAAGACCACGGGTAAATCCGAATGCGCCGGCGGGACTGCCCCAGTTCAGGAAGAAATAGGGATAGCGGACGCCTTTCAAAAACTCCCATCCGGCCAGATATCCGGTGCCTGCATAGATGGCATAGGCAAGGGGCGGCAGAGTGACGAGCGGGATATGACGCTTCTGCAGCGTTCCGTAAACGCCGGTCACAAAGAAATCGACAACGGCCGCGACCGGGACGACGACGTGGGTCAACACGTTCTGCACATTCCACGCATGGGAACCGAGGGTCGGCGCAAGCACAAAGGCAAACACGACGCCCGTCAGCGTGATGGATACGGCTCCGACGAATTGGATGACGTACCAAACCGTCTTCGGCGGTGTATGCCTGAAAAGCAGCCACAGGCCGACTGCGCAGATCAGCGCGACGGCGATATTCGATTGGATCGTAAAGAACATAAAGACCCGGCTGCCGCCCATAAACGAGCCGCGCCCGGCGGTTGCGGTCCGATAGATGCCGACCGCTGCGGAGAGGATGACGATCAGCTTCAGCAGGACAGACAGATATTTAGCTGTATTGGATGGTTTCATATGCTCCTCAAAACAGCGCGGTCACAACAGAACGGCAGGTTTACCCGACGGATTCTTCCGCCAAAATGCGCTCCACCAGATTCCGCTTTTCGTACAGGACGCAGCCGCCCGCATGATCCTCCAGCAGGTGTCCGTTTTCGCGCAGGGTCACAAACAGCCTGGAATTCAAAGCATCCTTCAGAGACGTATTTCTCACGTTCACGTCCGAATACGGGGAGAACGGACACGGCTCCGCGCCGCCGTGGGAATTGATGTGGAAAAAGCCGCGGCCTGCCGCGACACAGCCGCCGGAGCTCTTCTCGTCGCCGGGGAAGGACAGATAGACCATCTCCGGGTGCTGTTCCCGCAGCCGCGTCAGCTCCGCCTGCAGATAGTCTCGCTCTTCGTCGCCGGGGGCAAGCTCCCGGCTGTCCTCTGTAACCGGCACGAACTCCACAAAGATGACCACCTTGCAGCCGCGGTCGGACAGCGTCTTAAGGAACGATTCGGAGGTGACCTCCCGAATGTTCTCGGTCGTCACGGTGACGGACGCGCCGTAGATCAGTCCCCGGCGGTGCAGCTCGTCCATGTTCTGCACCAGGCGATCGTAGATCCCCTTGCCGCGGCGCGCGTCGGTCACGGCCTGCTCGCCCTCGATGCTCATGATCGGGACGAGGTTGCGGCAGCGGTCGAACAGGTCAAAATACCGCTCGTCCATGAAGGTGCCGTTGGTAAAGATCGGAAACAGGATGTTGGAGCGCTTGCCCGCCGCCTCGATGATGTCCCGCCGCAGCATCGGTTCGCCGCCTGCGAGCAGGATGAAGCTGATGCCGAGCTCGTCGGCCTCGCTGAAGATCTTGAGCCATTCCTCGCTTGTCAGCTGCTGCACGGGCGCGGCGTCCACGGTCGCGTGGTTGCAGCGGGAATAGCAGCCCGCGCAATGCAGGTTGCACTGGCTTGTGATGCTTGCGATCAGAAACGAGGGAATGTGCAATCCGTTATCCTCAGCCTTCCGGCGTTTTTTCGACGCGGCGGCGGTGGCGGCGGCAAAGCGCAGCATGAACGCGCTCTCCCGCGGATTCTGCAGCGTCGCCTTCAAAAGATCCTTCATAAAGTCCTCAATGCCTTTGGACAGATATGCCTGTAGATCAAACGATTCGCTCATAGTTTCTCCTGTTGTAGATACTCGTTCGCCGGTTTCTCCGCGGCGGAAACCGCAAAGACGCTTGCGTCACCAAGCTTGGAATGGTATCGTACGGCCGTTCTCACGGCATGGTAAACCGTGATCGTCCCTTCCACAGCGGCTTACACCCGGAAGGACGCGATATACGCCGTATCCGGCGCGGCGGCAATGCCCGGGTCGGCGATCGTCAGCGCAGGGGAGAGCCCGCTCTCCTTGGCGGCCAGTTCAAAGTGCGCCAGCGCGATGCCGAGGTCAATCCTTTGGATATCCCATCCGCCCTCGCCGTAGCCCTTGTTGTGCTTTTCATAAAAATGTACTGTGTCGCCGCATACCACGACGCGCCACGGCTGCTTGTTGACGGCGGACGGCCCAAGGCGAACGGCTTCCAGCGCATCGAAAAGCGTTCCTGCCCCTTCGGGTGTCAAAGGCGTATCGAAGCTGCCGGAATAGAACAGCGTTTCAAAGGGGAGCCGCGCATCCGCCTTGACGCCCTTGCGCATGATGGTTTCCCGCATGGACATCTTCCTGGCCGGGTAGCCGAGGGGGCTGACGCAGGGCATGACCTCGCCGTCCCGCAGGTCCATAGCCCTTTCAAACGCGGGGCGGTCCATGGTTCCGGCGATCCACGTGGTGCCGATACCCCGCGATTCGGCGAACAGCACGACCTTTTCAAAGGCGTAGCCGAAGGCTTCCTCCGCGTGGGGAACGCGGGACATCTTCCCGGCGATAAACGTGTCCGTCCCGACGATGACAGGGCTTTTCAGCCCCTGCCGTTTCGCGTCCAGCAGCTTCCATGTGATGGGAATATCGTAGGGGGTTTCAAGCTTTTGGGCAAAATCCAGGATGGCCGCAGCGTCCTCCGGCGTCAGGGGTGTTTCATCAAAGGTGCGCACGCTGCGCCGCGCACGGATACATTCCAAAACGTTCATCTGCTTGTCAGTCCTTTCTTTGAGGGCGCCTGTGTATAGGTTTTCAGTTTCCGGAAGAAGAGGAGGAGGACGACGAAGAAGCCCTCGCCGCCCGATCCTTGATCATGTGCTGCAGGGTGACCAGGATGGCTACCACGACAGGCTCCGCTTCCGGCCGATAGATGTCCACACAGTACTTGTCGTGGAGGGAAAGGAGCTTTTGCCCGATCACGGCGATAATGCCGCCGTCCGCATCGTAAAGCTGGAAGTTCAAGCCCAGGATGTTGCCCCTGAGCTGCCAGCCCAGGCCCTCGATGTTGGTGATGTCCTTGATGATGTGGAAAAACTCGTTGGACAGCTGAAAGGAAGTTCCGTCCGCCATGGTGATGAAATGCCGCTCATGGAGGGAGAAGAACTTGCGCTCGATGTGGGCCACCTGCGCGCCGGAAGCGTCGGTAATGTCCGTTTTATCGTGGAGAGAGGGAAACTTGGTGTTCGCCTCATACACCACCTGCTCGTTTTCGTCCACGATGCTGATGCGGTGATGCAGGGTGAAAACCTTCGTCGTCGTAAACAGGGAACGGACCGGCTCCCCAAACTGAGCCACGTTGTTCACATTGGCCTGCTCCCCCGCCTCGCGAAACCGATGATGCTCGGAATAGATCCCCATGTCGTTGCCTCCTGAATATCTCTAAGATAATTGTAGTATAAACTGCTCTATCTCCTGGCTTTTACAGGCAGGCGCGGTAGATTTCCACGATGTCGTCCCGGGTCAGGGGCACGAAAGCGTGCGCAAGGCGGTCGTTCCGGTTGGCGTGATCGGCCATGACCTCGAAATGCTCCTCGTCGATGTTCAGCTCTTTGAGGGTCATAGGGATGCCGGTGGATTTGAAGTAGGCTTCCAGCCGGTCGATGGCCTGTTGAGCCAGGGCCTGATCGTCCTCTCCCTCAAGGCCGAACACGTTCTTCGCGAACCGCACGAAGCGGGGCAGGGCCGTGGGGTCCTTCTTGAGGATGAAGCGCATCCAGCGGGGCGTCAGGATGGCGAGGCCCACGCCGTGGGTGATGTCGTAGAAGGCGGACAGCTCATGCTCCATGGCGTGGCAGGGCCAGCCGGTGCTCTCCTTGCCGTATTCCGGGATGCCGGAGCAGGCCACGGAGGAGCAGGACATGAGGTTGGCCCGGGCGCTGTAGTTCTCGGGGTCCCGCAGGGCGACGGGCGTATACTTCATCACCGTCTTGAGGATCGTTTCCGCGATGCCGTCGGACAGTTCGCAGTCATCCTCCCGGGAGAAGTAGCCCTCGAAGATGTGGCTCATGATGTCCGCGGACCCGGCCGCCGTCTGGTAGGGGGACACGGTGAAGGTATAGGTGGGGTCGCAGATGGAGACCGCCGGGTAGGTGAGACCGGCGCCCAGCTTCTCGTTCAGCTTCATGTTGCTGATGACGCCGCCGCCGTCGAATTCCGAGCCGGTGGCGCTGAGGGTCAGCACGTCCACCAGGGGCAGAGCTTTTTTGCGGCCCGGGCAGTTGGCGATCATCTGCCAGAGGTCGTCCCCCTCATAGAACACGCCGCAGGCGATGGCCTTGGCGCAGTCGATGGTGCTGCCGCCGCCCACCGCCAGGATCGCGTCGATATTGTTTTCTTTACACAGGCGCACGCCCTCCGCCACCGATTCGATCCGGGGATTGGGCTCGATGCCGGAAAGCTCCGTCACGGTAAATCCGCCCTCGTTCAGCAGCTTCATGATCGTGTCGTAGAGGCCGACGCGCTTGATGGACCCGCCGCCGTAGGCAAGCAGGACCCGCTTTCCAAAGGGGGCGAGGGCTTCCGGAAGACGCCGTATCTGGCCTTCGCCGAAATAAACTTTTGTGGGGATGGCGTGAACGTAATTGAGCATGGATGATACCTCCCTGGGGCTATTCTCCCATCGCTCAGCCGCCGCCGAGCAGGATGGACATAAAAAAGTATATCAGCCCACCGGGCCGTTTTCAACCCGTTTCGCGGCATGTAGAGTATGATTTCTGCGCGAGTGAAGCGCAGCCGTTGCGTTTTCCCTCCCCGGCTGATATACTAAAAACAGCCGGAAACGGTGAATATTTGCGAGCATCACAGGAGGAGTGGACCATGGAGTTTTCTCAGGGAGCCAGGGAGCAGATCGACAGGCTGTATAAGGGCAGAAAGCATGTGGAGCTGACCATCGGCATATTGCGGGACGGGCAAAAAGAGGTGGTCCACTGGGGCCCGGACCGGCAGGAACGGCCGGAGACGCTCATCTATCCCGTGGGGTCTATCTGCAAGCCATTCGTGGCGTCCATGCTCGCGAAGTATGTGGCGGAAGGAAAGCTGGATCTGAACGCTCCCGTCGATCGGTACATCCCCGGCCTGCCGGCACGGTATTACCCCAGCCTCGAGAAGCTGGCCACCCACACCTCCGGCTTCACCACCCAGCCCTACACCCTGTGGACCACCATCCCCTTCTTTTTGAAGATGAACCGGGAGGGCGGCCTGTTCCACACGAACCCCTTCCGGGGCAAGCTGGACGACGCGGGCATGATCGAGATCGTCCGAAAGACCGTGCTGGAGGACAAGCCCTACAAGTTCGCCTATTCCAACATCGGCATGAGCATCCTAGGCTATATCGTGGGCCAAACGAGCGGCGAGGGCTTTTGGGACGGCCTGACCCGCTATATCCGGGAGGACCTGGGCCTTGAGAACACTTTCCTGGGCAACGTGGACCTGCCGGGCTACGATAAGAAGGACCAGCCCTGCCGCTGCTGGCAATGGGAGAAAAATGACGCCATCGCTCCGGCGGGCGCGCTCAACGCCCCGGTGGAGGATCTGCTGGACTTCGCCGCCCAGAATCTGGACGGCTCGCTGCCCTATCTCTCCCTCTGCCACGAGATCCACGGTCCCTGCGAAAAGAACGCCAACAGCGGCCTTGCCTGGCGGCTGGAGGCGGACGCGCCCATCAGCTGGCATACCGGCTCCGCAGGGGCCTTCAGCGCCTGGCTGGGCCTGAACCGGGAGACGAAAAACGCCGTGGCCGTGGCGGTGAACTATGGCCTGGTCAACGCCGAGCAGATCGGCTTCGCCGTTTTGAAATCGCTGTAAGGGTTTAGGACCATGAACGGCATCGACACCTACATCGACCAACAGGACCCGGCCATCTGGCCGCGGCTTCGTGCGATTCGCGCTGCCATCCGGGAGGCCATCCCGGAGGCGGAGGAGCGCATCTCCTGGGGCATGCCCACCTATTGGAAGGGACGCAACATCATCCACTTTGCCGCAGGGAAGCGCCACATCGGCATCTATCCCGGCCCGGACGCGGTCATAGAGTTCGCCGAACGGCTGCAGGGGTACAAGACCAGCAAGGGCGCCATCCAGCTGCCCAACGATCGGGAGCTGCCGCTGGGGCTGGTGGCTGACATCGCCCGATGGAGCTTTGAGCAAAACGCCAAGTAGCGTTTCGGCCCCCGTTTGTCGCCTGACGCGCGACCTCTTTTGCCCAACCTTCGCCTATACTATGACCATCAACCAAACGAGGAGGTTACCATGAGAACCATTCGAGTCACAGGCAAGGGGCAGCTGCGGGTCAAGCCCGATCAGACCCGGATCACCCTGTCGTTGGAGGGACTTTACCCAGAGTATGGCGAGGCCCTCCGCCGGTCCGCCGAGGACACGGAAAAGATCAAGGATCTGCTGACGGAGCTGGGCTTTGCGCGGACGGATCTGAAGACCCTGAACTTCAACGTGGACACGGAATATGAGAGCTACCAGGTGAAGAACACCTACAAGCAGCGGTTCGTGGGCTATAAGTATCGCCACCAGATGAAGGTGGAGTTCGATTCCGACAACGCCCGGCTGGGGAAGGTGCTGTACGCCCTCGCCAAGTGCCCGCTGCAGCCGGAATTCCGTCTCAGCTACACGGTGAAGGACCCGGAGGCCGCCAAGAACCAGCTGCTGGGCAAGGCGGTCGCCGACGCCCAGGCGAAGGCCCAGGTCCTGACCCAGGCGGCGGGCGTCACGCTGAAGGACATCCAAAGTATCGATTATTCCTGGGACCGGATCGACTTCGAGATCCAGCCCATGAACCGTATGCTCATGGCCAAGGAATGCGCCGACGAGACCGCCGGCTTTGATATCAATATCGACCCGGACGACATCGACGTCTCCGACACCGTGACGGTCCTGTGGGAGATAGGGTGACAATCTGATTACCTTTAGCGCCCGAATGCCATGCTGGCTCAAACTGTCGTTTGAAATGTCATTATTTTTTCATCGTGATTTTATTGAAATGTCATGATTGTTTCACCATAAAGGTATTGAAATGTCATCCTTACGGATACTTAGGACACCCCCGGGTGTCCTTTTTGTATGCCCTGGGGGTTCTTCGACAAAACTTGCATCGCACCACATGCGTGGGAAAGGGACCAGGCAGGACAGAATAGAAAGGAGGAAAAAGCTATGCTGACCAAAGTTCATGGCGTCATCATCCATCAAATCAGCAAAGGAGGAACGCTTGCCCTGCATGAACATGACCCGAAGGATCAAAAACACCATCTATCAAGTTAAAGTAACCGTCGTGGACAGCGACGGATCGAATATGGAGGATCGGATCATCCACATGATCCAAAATCAACCAGTTGCATTGGCCGGGGAAGGTGGTATACTGGACGTACCGCAACCGTCCTGTCGGCAGCCTGAAAGGATGAACACATGAACGTCAGGCAGACAGAACAAAAACCGATCACCGCGCTATACGAGCGCCTGTCCCGGGACGACGAGCAGCTGGGGGACAGCAATTCCATCGTGATGCAAAAGCGCATGTTGGAGGACTATGCCGCGCAGCATGGTTTCTCGAACTGCGCCCACTACACCGACGACGGCTACACCGGCGGTAACTTCGAGCGCCCGGACTGGAAGCGGCTGGTGGCGGACATCGAAAATGGGAAGGTGGCGGCGGTGCTGGTGAAGGACATGAGCCGGGTGGGCCGGGACTATCTGCAGACCGGCTTCTACACGGAGGTGTTCTTCCCCCAGCACGGGGTCCGGTTCATCGCCATCACCAACGGCGTGGACAGCGCGGATCGGCAGAGCGGCGAGTTTGCCCCCTTCCTCAACATCATGAACGAGTGGTATTTGAGGGACGCCAGCCGCAAGCAGAAGCAGTCCTACCTGGCCCGGAGCCGGGCCAACATCCCCTTTTCCAACAAGGTTCTCTACGGCTACAAAAAGGACCCGGAGCAAAAGCACCACCTGCTGATCGACGAGGAATCCGCCGCCGTGGTGCGGGAGGTCTTCGCCCTGGCCCTGAAGGGGTACGGCCCCGCCGTCATCGCCAACAAGCTTAGGGAGCGGAAGATTGAGCGCCCCTCCTACTATATGCATACCCACGGCCTGGAGCTCTACGCCACGGACCTGGATCGCCCCTACGACTGGGCCCCCCGAACGGTGGCGAAGATGCTCTCCCGGCCGGAGTACCTGGGCCACACCGTGAACCATCGGACCGACAAGGAGACCTACAAGAGCCCCAAGGTCTACTGCACCCCGGACCAGTGGCAGATCATCGAGAACACTCACGAGCCCATTATAGATCAAAGCACCTTCGACGCCGTGCAGCAGATCCGCAAGACCGTTCGACGCACGGACCCCACCGGCGAGCCCAACGTGTTCACGGGTCTCGTTTACTGCGCGGACTGCGGCGGCAAGATGTACAATCACCGGGGCATGGCCAAAAACCAGTGGCACACCTTTACCCCAGACCCCGTGACGGGACTGCTGCCCGCGGACTCCTACCAGTGCCGGACCTACACCATGTCCTCCCGGCGGGAAAATAAGACCTGCTTCTCCCACTACATCACCACCCAGGCCCTGCGCTCCCTGACGTTGGACGCCATTCGCACCGCCGCCACCTTCGCCATCCGGAACCGGACGGAGTTTTTGCGCCGGGTCCGGGAGGCCTCCGCCCTGCGCCAGACCGCCGACGCCAAGGCCGTCCGCCAGCGCATCCGCAAGGCCCAGAAGCGGATCGACGAGCTGGACCGGCTTTCCGTGAAGCTCTACGAGGACTACGCCCTGAACCGCCTGCCCCTCGCCCGCTATGAGCAGATCGCCGCCCGGTACGAAGCGGAGCAGGCGGATCTACAGAAGGCCCTGGCGGACGACCAAGGGCAGCTTGCCGCCTTCGACAAGGACACGGACCGGGCGGAGCAGTTCCTGTTCCTGGCCAAAAGGTACACGGATTTCTCGGTGCTGACCAACGAAATGATCCTGGAATTCGTGGACAGGATCCTGGTCCACGGCCCTCGGCGCGTGGGCGGCATGAAGATCCAGCCCGTGGAGATCATGCTCAAGCACATCGGCAAGGTGGATCTGCCCGAGGAGGAGCCGCCCGTCCCCCTCACCGAGGAGGAGCTGGCCGCTGAGAAGCAGCGCCGCCGCCGGGAGTACGATCGCCGCTACTACTACGAAAAGCGCAAGCCCAGGATGGAGGCCAAAAAGGGCTCCGCCCTGGCCGAGCCGACGGAGGACGACACCGATACCGACGAACAGGCATAACACGCAGCCCCGCAGGGAAAACGACCCTGCGGGGCTTAACGTGTTTTGGCGCAAGAGAAAAAGAGCCTTGCCACCCCGACAAGTGAACAAGCCCTTGTCAATACGCCCAAAGCGAGTAGCGGTACAGCTCTAATACATAGTATGCGTCAAAAGAACGAAAAAGTCAACAGCTATTTGATGATGTGTTAAAGGAAATCTTTACTTTTCCTGCGGAAAAACGTGAAATATCTTTACTTTTTCAAGAAGAAAGCATATACTATGTAAAGATAAAGGAAGGAGCAGAGCTATGATCTCCTACGAGGGCTTGCAAAAGCAGCTGCAGCAAAAGGGCATCACCCGGAGCGATCTTGTCACCGCGCTGGGCATTTCCTCCCGGACCATCGCCAAGATCGCCAAGGGCGAAAAGCTGTCCCCCCGGACCCTGGGGCGGATCGCGGAATATCTCGAATGTGACCCGGCGGCTCTCTGCCGGGAGGTCTCGGAGAATATCATCCTGCAAACCCTGCGGGACGAGAAGGCCGGGCGCGTGTCCGGCGGCCTCTATCACGAGCTGCAGGTGCGGATGACCTACAACTCCAACCACATCGAGGGCAGCAAGCTCACCGAGGACCAGACCCGGCTGATCTTTGAGACCAACACCATCGACGTGGGGGACGGGGTGCCGGTGGACGACGTGCTGGAAACGGTCCACCACTTCCGGGCCATCGACTATGTGATCGACACGGCGGAGGAAGAGCTAACGGAGGCCATCGTCAAGGAGCTGCACTACATCCTGAAGCACGACACCCAGGACGCCCGGCTCCCTTGGTTCGCCGTGGGCGACTATAAGCAGCGGGCCAACATGGTGGGCGGCCATGAAACGGTCCGGCCCAAGGATGTGCCCCGGCGCATGAAGGCCCTGCTGGAAGGCTACAACGCCAGATCCGCCGCCACCTTGGAGGACATCGTGGCCTTTCACGCCGCCTTCGAGCACATCCACCCCTTCCAGGACGGCAATGGCCGGGTGGGCCGACTCATCGCCCTGAAGGAGTGCCTGCGCCACAGCGTCGTCCCCTTCCTCATCGAGGACGCCAAGAAAGCCTACTACTACCGGGGCCTGGCCCAGTGGCAGGACCAGCCGGGCTTTCTCATGGGCACCTGCTTGGACGGCCAGGACACCTTCATCCGCCTCCTGGACGCCCTGGGCATCCCCCATGCGTGACATTATGTAGGTTTTCTTTTACAGAGAGTACGGTATACTATGGCATCCCATCATTTAGTGAGAGCTAGTCAGGAGGCTTATATGGAAAACATACCGAAAAGAATGGATGAAGCGCAACGAATCGTTGAGCAGTTGCTAAATAGCCAGCAATACACGTTCCGGGGGCTTATTCCTTCAATGTTGGAAAATGTTCCGGGCGTATATGCGATCTTCGATCAGGTGACGGGAGCGACGCTGTACGTCGGCAGGACAAAGAACATCAGGCGTCGGCTCTACACCAATCATTTGATGGGGCCTGAGACCAACGCCCGACTAAAGAAATACCTGTATAAGGACTTCGACCGTCCGGACATTCCGGATATGGTCGCTGCCAAACAGTATCTGATCGACAACTGTTATTTTCAATACATTCGCGTGGATGAAATGGTTAAACGCGGACAGATAGAAGGACTCTTAAGCTATCTGTTGAATGTCACCTATATCCACGAGGAACACTGAACTAAAAAACCATAAAGTCCCAAGTCAAGGGTTACTCCGCCGAATTCTCCACGATCCAGGCGAGCAGTTCCTCGCTGCTCATGGCCCCGGACGCGACGGCAAGGCCCACACGGGCCACCTCCTCGTTGGTGGGGTGAATGTGGATGCCGTTGACCTGAAGGAAGCTCAGCATCACATACATGCCGATGCGCTTGTTTCCATCCACAAAGGCATGGTTGGAGATCAGGGTGTACCCCAGGCGCGCCCCCTTCTCCTGCTTGGTGGGATAAAGCTCCTGCCCGTCAAAGGTCTGGTAAATATTCTCCAGGGCGGAATCCAGCAGGCCGAAGTCCCGCACTCCGGCGTCGCCGCCCGTTTCCTCCGTGATCAGCTGGTGCAGCAACAGCACCTTTTCTCTGGAAAACTTAATCATTTGGCAAGCTCCAAAAAGGCCGGTTTGTATTCCTTCAGGATCTGCCGGGCCACGATGTCGATCTTTTCATCGTCCGTCAGCTCCCGATCCGGGGACGATCCCGCCTGTTCCAGATCGATCAGCCGATACTTGGGCCGGTTGTTCTTGAATATGATGGCCTCCCCGTATTGATCCGCCTTCTTCGCCACGCGGGAAAAGTTTTGATTGGCCTCCGTCATGGTGGCAATGGTGTTGGTATCTATGTTCATATCGTACCTCCGAAAACAGTATACGCAAATTATAGGATAAAATCAACCTATAATTATTGAGTTTTTTGAGTGTAGAGGTCAAAAGAATCGCTCTTGCTCCCCATTGACAAGGGGCGAAACAGGGGGTATCCTCATGGATAACGACAGATTAAGGGAGAAAACGATATGAAAAGCGGAAAAACGAAACGGAGAATCGCGGCGCTGGTCCTGATTCTGCTGCTGGCGGTGGGACAAGCCGGCTGCTCCATGCTCAAAAGCGGCATCCACGATCTGCACGGCAGCATCTTCGGAAACGAATACAACATCGACATCTTCGACAACATGGGCATCCGCACCCTCAGGACCCACGGGGAGAAGATCGACATCGACAACAACGTGGTGGAGGAGACGTCCTATTCCTCGGATTCCAACGGCTGGCTCACCACCAAGACGCTGAGCTCCGTCATCACCATCACCATCGACGGGAAGCAGCTCATTTCCTGCGGCGACACCTGCATCTTCTACGACACGCGGCTTTCCCCGGAGTATGAATTCTATCTGGACGACATCGACAGCTCCTCGTCGGGAATCATGGATTCGGTGCTGATCGCCGGCAAGGTGAACAGCGTCAAGAACGCCTTCGGCAAGCCCATGGTGGTGGTCATCAAGTCCCAGATGGGCGCGCCCATCTATGCCTTCTCCGGGAATAAGGTCTACTGGGAGGTCCAGGAGGACCTGCCCAAGTTCACCAAGCTCATGATCGACGGCAAGGCCCTCTATATCCATCGGGCAAACTTCCAGATCATCGACAAGGGGCTGCTGGACTAAGGCAAAGCAAACAGAAAAGGATACGCTTTTAGGGCGTATCCTTTTTGCTTACTTATTTGACAGACTGACGGGCTACAGCGCGTATCCCTTCTTGCGTACATGCCCCAGGTACACCAAATCCACGACGGTGCTCATGCCCCAGGTGATGGGGTAGATCCAGCAGGCCAGCAGGATGTTGTGGTAGATCTGCCCGATGGTCATCAGCACCAGCACCCGGACGGCGCACCAGCAGATCAGCATGACCAGCATGGGCACCATGGGCTTGCCCAGGCCCCGGAACACGGCGGCGGACACGTGGGAAAAGCCCAGCAGGCAGAAGAACAACGAGCAGACCCGGCCCCGGAGCACCCCGTAGGCGATGACGTTGGGGTCCTGGTTGAAGGCGGCCACCAGCTGGGGCGCGAAGAGGAAGATGATGAGCCCGATGACCTCCACGGCCGCCACGGAACAGAGCAGGCCGAAGCGGATGCCCTCCTTCACCCGATCCAGCCTCTGGGCGCCGATGTTCTGGGAGATGAAGGTGGCCATGGCCATGGAGAAGGCCGTAACCGGCAAAAAGGCGAAGCCCTCCACCTTGACATAGGCGCCGATGCCCGCCATGGCAGCGGCGGAGAAGGAGTTGATATAGGACTGAATGAGCACGTTGGAAAAGTCGATCACCGTGTTCTGCACCGCCGTGGGCAGGCCGAACAGCACGATCTCCCGGAGCCGCCGCCAGTGGAACCCGATCTTGCGGAACGAGACGCGGATGTCCCCGGACTGGCGCAGCAGCCGGATCATGACCAGCAGCGCGGCGATCCCCTGGGACACGATGGTGGCGATGGCCGCCCCGTCCACGCCCATGTGAAAGACGCCGATCAGGGTGATGTCCAGCACCACGTTGATGGCGGAGCTGGTGATGAGGTAATAGAGGGGATGGGTGGAGTCGCCGCTGGCCTGCAGGATGCCCACGAAAATGTTGTACATGACCAGGCCCGTGCAGCCGGCGAAATAGATCTTCAGATACAGGGCCGCGTCGGTGAACACGTCCTCCGGCGTGCCCATGGCCCGCAGGATCACCGGCGAGAACAGGACCCCCAGTGCCGTGAAGAACACGCTGAAGAACAGCCCCATGGCCACGGCCGTGTGGACGGTCTGGGAGGTCTTCTCCGAATCCTCCGCGCCGATATACCGGGCGATCACGATGCCCGCGCCCATGGAGAAGCCGGTGAAGGTGCCCACGGCCAAATAGACGATGGAGCCCGTGCTGGTCACGGCGGCCAGGGCGTTGCGCCCCACCAGGTTCCCCACGATCAGCGCGTCGGCGGTGTTGTACAGCTGCTGGAACAGATACCCGATGAACACCGGGATCGCGTAGCGCAGGACCCGCTGGTGGATGGGCCCCTCCGTCATCAGATACTGTTTGGTTTTGTCGGTAGTCTGCATGTCGCCGCTCTCTCGGGATGGATTTGCTGACAAGAGTATATCACCTCCCCGGGAAAAATCAATGGCGCGGCGGGTATATTCTGCCCCATACAGCACGCCCCGCAGGGAAACTGCGGGGTGACATAAATATATTATACCAGACAAGATATGTTTGTTTTATTCATTACTTCGCTTTATTCGAGAATCTATTTGTAAAAAACGGCTCCATAGATAACAATTGAGGAATATGTTCAGCTAATATGTCAAGCAGAGCAGCTGCATACATCTGATTTTCCTCACATTTTTCCTTTGTATCAACCGCTCCCCATGTCCCGCAATTCTTTTCCGCCTTACTCTTTAATGCTGATAACTCCTGCTGCAATTCCATAAACATACGGGTGCTTCTTTGTGATACAAATAAAACGTTGAGCTGTTCTTGCAATTCGGTAATTATTCCAGGAGTGGACAAGTTGGTATATTGAATTAAAGGTTCAAGATCCGTAAGTTTCTCCGGAACATCTCCTTCGATATGGTCTCCAAGAATATGAATGTAATATACCATTCCACAAAAAGCTTCGCATTGTTCACTCGGTGCAAATATAATATTGGATAACCAAGGAACACGTCCAAGAGGGTTTTTAGGATAAAACAGCACCTCATTAACTACATTAATAAGGATTTCTTTTCGCTTATTCCAAAAATCAGGGTTAGGATACTTACTATAATTCCACCCTTGGTGCGTATAGCATCGGTGAGAATTTGCATGTATGTTTACTCCACCGGACACATTTGCATTTAGATCGATGCTGTCAAAAGATATGACAAGTCTGGGTAGTTTTAGTTTAGCAAGTTCTTCTTGAAGGTCTTCAAAAGTTTTATATTTCTTTTTTTCAATTGTGTTTGCTGAAAACTGGTCGATAGTTAAAGCAGCAGCATTTGCTATTGCTTTGAATGCTGTTAGTTCATCTCCTCTAAGCTTATTATGGTCTATTAGGGAGCCGTTTTCTCGGCTAACAAACTCTTCCCCAAACAAAACATATTTTAAATCCTTGTCATGCTTTCCTTGATCATCATGCGCATGGGCAGTTGGTGCTGCACAAAAAAGCAGCACAACAATCAAAATGCAAGCAATTATCCGTCGCTTCATTTGTCTACCTTAACAAAATTCACACTATTTTCCCAGAATTTGAGATAATCATACCAATTGTTTTTATGGCCCTCTCCAACTTTAAAATAGTCATACCACGCTGTTTTGGCAGCTTCCGTTATGTAATCAAAAGTTAATGCTGACAATTCAGCATCCCCTTTAGGGATTACTTCTATGTGTATAGAAGCTCCTGGTTGCCACTTATGCGTTCTGGCATCATTGCTTACAAAAGCAACCTGGAAAGTGCTGATATCTCCTTCCTTTTCTCTTTTTACTTTATTGGGTAGCCAATCGGTGAATGTCTCTGACTTTGATTCTCCATCTTCATTAACAGTAACAGTGATTATAGCATTTTCCGATACCATAGATGCAGGAAGGATGATTGCCGTCCCTCCATATGTAATATCGGCATTTATGCCTTTTGATTTGTTTGTAAACCAATATTTCTCGTCTAATGCATTCGTCAGAAAAATCGGGTCATTGTTTTTGTGAATAATCGCTTCGATAGTTCCCTTCTCTGCACGGGAAAGACCAAGTCTGTTTGCAAGAGCAAAAAGCAGATCGCAATTCAAACGCAACGGTTCATAAACTGGAGGAAGTTCTGTTTCCCTCTTTTTCTTTAGCATTTTATTGAAATCATCAATCTGCTTTTTTTCTTGCTTAGTTGCACCTTTCGGTTTAACAGTCTCTTTGACAGGTGCGAGGTATGTCGCGTTAAGGGTTCTTTGCTCTTCAACCAAATAATTTACGTTATCAAGCGCAATATCATATGCCTGTTGGAGATATGTTTTATTTTTTGTTTTGCCATATAAGTCCACAAATGATTGCGCAGCAAAATAACGGAGTGCCCAATCATCGTTACCGGTATTGTCCAAAATCGCTTGTGCATATTTGCTTGCAATTATTTCATACTCGGCCGTTTTGCAAACCTTATCAGCTGCGGATATAGCCAAAGGAAGGATTTTTGCATATTCGTAATCTCTCCGAAAGATTCGCGTTCCTAAAGCCTCATAAGACAACACAGCTTCAAGGCACTTTTGCTGATCTCCATTGCTATAATAACTGTCCGCTAATGTTAACCAATAACCACCGTATGATTGATAAGTCTTTTTGTTACTCTCAAGAAAACGAATTCTGCCTGCAAGATTACTATTGTTTTTCCATTTTACGAATTCTTCAACAGCTTCTTCTGTTAATGTCAAATCTCCAGGAAGGTTATTATCACGAACCATGGAAATCATGTAAGTAAACGTTCCTTTTCGACTTTGGTGGAGCACTTGAGCTTCTTCGTCGTCCAACGCCCATCCATCTTTAATGCTCTCCAAATCCGTTTCCTTAGTATACGACATATAGCTGGTCGCAGAATCTACGGTCATGTAGAGAATGGCCGCCGCTATTTTTTCTGGTCGATAAGATTGAATTCCACTCATAAACGCAAGGGGATTTGGAATAGCAGCCCTAATTGCTTGTGCCTGATTCTGCTCATAAATCAATTGTAAGCGTTCACGCTTCACATCAATCATTCGATAGCTTTCCATAATGTCCAACAAACCAGCCAATTGGCTTTGAGTTCGACTATCTACAGCATTAGGATAAGTGTTGTTAATGAGTGAGGAATACGCTTCTTCCATAAAGAGACGACTATTCTTTGACGAATTGATTTCTTGTGTCAGAACAGTGATATAGTTAAGCATCGCAATAGCGTTGCGTTGCTCATCCGTCAATTCTATAGATTCTGCATGAGCTTTTGCAATTAATCCTGGGAATCCGGAAGTCAACAGGATAGAAAGAACCATAACTAAACAGACAAATGCTTTTCTCTTCATAAGCTTCTGCCTCCATTGTTAATAGAATTAGTACTTCATAAGTATATCAACTATTCTACTGTTTGAAAAGCATCTAGTATATAGAACTGTAAAACTCCCCTTGACAAACCTTCTCTCAGCCCGGGGCGTTCGATGCGGTGAGTGACGGGCAGATCGATCTTGGGCCCGACGAGAGCGCGCTTAGGGCGGCCCGGGACGCCATGAACGGGTACGATCCCACCTACGGATGCCTGTATTACTACAACCCGGCCAACACCACCAACAAGTGGATGCTGAGTAAGCCCGTGGCGCTCAGGATCGGGCGGCACGTGTTCTGTTATTAAAAGAGAAACGATATGAGAAAAGGATTGAGAAGATTGGTAACAGCGGCCCTGGCGGCGGGGCTGATGGCGGCGGCGGTGCAGTGGCGGCAGAGCGCGGAGGCGCTGGCGGCCCGGCAGGCGGCGGAACGGACCCGGATCGAAAACCTGTATCATCGGATCGACGACGATTTGAACGACGTGGACGTGTCGCTGTCGAAGCTCTCCGCGGCCGGTTCGCCCCGGCAGACGGTGCTGCTCCTGGGCGACGTGTGGCGGGCTACGGGCAGCGCCGGGGCGGCCATGGCTTTGCTGCCCCTGTCCCACGCGGACAGCTGCGACATGAGCCAGTTCGTCACCCGCTGCGGGGACTACGCCCACGCCCTCATGGGCCGGGTGCTCCAGGGCCGGGCCCTGACGGATGAGGACAAAAGGCAGCTGCAGGACATGCGGACCGCCTGCGTCCAGATACGGCAGGTGGCGGGGGACGCCATCCAAAACGGCGACTACGTGGCGGCGGACGCGGTGGACGCCGGCTGCTACGAGCAGACCCAGAGCGAGGCGGCCATCAGCGAGTACCCGACCCTGATCTACGACGGGCCTTTCTCCGAGAGCGCGGAGAACCAGCCGCCCAAACGGGACCCCGGTCAGCGCATCACGGCCCAGCAGGCCTGGGCGGCTGCAGAGCGGCTGTTTCCCGGCAAGATCGGGGAGCCGGTGTACGTGCCCGGGGCACTGCCGGTCTACGAGCTGACCGTGGAGACGGCGGATCGGGGGCCGGTGTCCCTGTCCCTGACGGAGCAGGGGGGCGAGCTTTTGTCCTTTATGGCGACGCCCACGGGGGACCGGAACGACCCGCCCAGCGACGAGGAGAGCCGGCGGTTGAAGGAAGCGGCCCTGTCCTTCCTGCAGGAGCTGGGGGTGGAGGACCCGGCGGCCGCATACGCCCAGTACTACCAGGGCGTGGCGGTGCTGAATTTCGCGCCCCGGCAGGAGGGGGCTATCCTCTACAGCGACCTGGTGAAGGTGTATATGGACCGGGAGACGGGGGAGGTCATGGGCTTGGACGCCAGGAACTACCGTCTGAACCACCGGACACGGGAGCTGCCCCGGCCTCGGATCAGCGAGCAGCAGGCCGCCGAGTACGTGTCGGACAGCCTGCACATAGAGCATACGGATATTGCCCTTATCCCCCTGACGAAGCAAAACGAGGTCCTTTGCTACGAGTTCAAAGCCACAAAGGACGGGACCTTTTACATCGTCTATATCAACGCCCTCACCGGGGAGGAGGAGCAGATCTTCGAGGTAATCAATTCGGAGGAAGGGGACCTGGTGGTGTAGGTCCGGGGGCGAAAGACCCTCGCGCAGCGGCGTTTTCAAAAAAGTTTGGTAAAAATGTAAAAAACACTTTACAACTTTAAAGTGATAAAGTATACTACAGCCATTACCAACCAAGGAGATACCAAAAATGAAAAAGTACGTTGCGATCATCCTCACAGCCCTCCTCCTCGTGTCTGCGCTGGCGGGCTGCTCTGCCAAGAAGGAAACTACGGATTCGGAAAAGATCAAGGCCGCCGGCAAGCTGGTGGTGGGCATCACGGACTTCGCGCCCATGGACTATCTGGGGGACAACGGGGAGTGGATCGGCTTCGACGCCGATTTGGCCCGGGCCTTCGCGGAAAGCCTGGGGGTTAAGGCGGAGTTCACCGTCATCGACTGGGACAACAAGACACTGGAGCTGAACGCCGGCAACATCGACTGCATCTGGAACGGCATGACCCTCACCGACGGCGTGAAGGCGGCCATGGAGACCAGCAAGCCCTACTGCGGCAACGCCCAGGTGGTGGTGGCCCCCAAGGATAAGGCGGCGGGCCTGGACTACGGCGCGTTGACCTTCGCCGTGGAGGCGGGCTCGGCGGCGGAGGAGCTGGCCCAGGAGAAGGGCTGGAAGGTAGCCTCCATGCAGTCCCAGGGCGACGCCCTGCTGGAGGTGGCATCCGGCGCCAGCGACGCCTGCATCATTGACCAGCTTATGGCCGGCGCCATGATCGGGGAGGGCACCAGCTATCCCGATTTGGTGCTGGTGGAGGGCCTCAACGCGGAGGAGTACGGCGTTGGCTTCCGTAAGGGCAGCGATCTGGCGGCCAAGCTGGACGCCTTCCTGGACGGCAAGTACAAGGACGGCACCCTGGCCCAGGTCGCTCAAAAGTACGGCATCGACGTGAAGCTCATCGCCCGGTAAGCGCCTATGCTGCGGGAAGTCCTCCTCGCCCTGCTGGGCGGCTTCGGCCAGTCGCTGCAGTTGTTCTGCTACACCCTGCTGGGCGCGCTGCCTTTGGGCCTCGTGATCGCCTTCGGGTCCATGACCCGTTGGCGGCCCCTGCAGAAAGCCGTGCGGGGCCTGGTGTGGGTCGTTCGGGGCACGCCGCTGATGCTCCAGCTCATCGTCATCTACTACGGCCCCGGCCTGCTGATCCGGGACGGGAACCTGTGGGGAGGCGGCGGCGTGGGCCGCATGGCGGCGGCGGCCACGGCCTTTATCATCAACTACGCCTGCTACTTCTCCGAGATCTATCGGGGCGGCATCGAGAGCGTCCCCCGGGGACAGCGGGAGGCGGGCCGGGTCCTGGGCATGACCCGCAGCCAGATCTTTTTCCGGGTCCAGCTCAAGCAGGTCTATAAGCGGATACTGCCCCCCATGGGAAATGAGATCATCACCCTGGTGAAGGACACCTGCCTGGCCCGCATCATCGCCATCTATGAGCTGACCTACGCCGGCCAGGCCTTCATCAAATCCCACGGACTCATCTGGCCGCTGCTGCTCACGGGCGTGTTCTATCTGCTGTTTTCCGGTCTCCTTTCCTGGCTTCTGGGGCGGGAGGAGAAGCGGCTCGGCTATTTTGAGTGAGGGGGACCTATGGCATATCTGGAAATCGTAGGCCTGGGCAAGCGGTTCGGCGGTGCAGACGTGCTGCACGACGTGGATCTATCCCTGGAACAGGGGCAGATCCTGTCCCTGATCGGCCCTTCCGGCGAGGGAAAAACCACATTTTTGCGTTGTTTGAACTTCCTTGAAACCCCGGACCGTGGTATAATACGGCTGAACGGGGAGACGCTCTTCGATGCCGACCGACCCAAGGGCCGGCAGACCCATCGGCAGGCTTTCGGACTGGTGTTCCAGGCGTTCCACCTGTTCCCGCAGTATACCGTGCTGGAAAACGTAACCCTGGCCCCCACCCTGGCGAAGAAGGGGAGCAAGGCGGCGCTGCAGCAGAAGGCCATGGACCTGATCGCAAAGGTCGGGCTGACGGACAAGGCGAACGCTTACCCCAACACCCTTTCCGGCGGCCAGCAGCAGCGGGCGGCCATCGCCCGGGCGCTCGCCATGGAGCCGGATGTGCTTTGCTTCGACGAACCCACCAGCGCCCTGGACCCCCTGCTCACCAAAGAGGTGCTCAACGTGATCCGGCTCCTCAAGGACGAAGGGCGGACCATGATCGTGGTGACCCACGAGATGGCCTTTGCCCGAGAGGCGTCCGATCGGGTGGCCTTCCTCAACGGGGGGACCGTGGCGGAACTGGGCACGCCCCAGGAGGTGTTCGGCGCCCCGAAGACGGAGGCACTCCGGCGGTTTTTGCGGCAGTAGACCCCGAAAATCTTCTGTTGGGAGGGAAATCATGGAACGACGAGGAAGCAGAGAACTGATCCCGGAGCTCTTTGACACCATTCTGAAGCTGCGCACCCGGGAGGACTGCGCCGCCTTCTTTGCGGATCTGTGTACCGAAAAAGAGGTGGAAAACATGGCCGAGCGTTTGGCGGCGGCCCGGATGCTGCTGGAAGGGAAGACCTATCTGCAGGTCATCGAGGCCGTGGATATCTCCTCAGCCACCCTGTCTCGGGTCTCCCGCTGCGTGCGAAACGGCACAGGCTACACCCGCATGCTGGCGCCGGAACCTGAGGAAGAATGAAAGAGCCCCTTTCCCGCAGGAAGGGGGCGGAATACTATTGCCAACGGGGCCTGTGCAACAGGCCCTTTTGCTGTGTCCGCGTCAATACCGGTTGTGGACCTTCTCCGCGAAGCAGAGCACGTCCCTGATATCGAGGACCGTGCCGTCGTCCAATACGGCCTTGCCGGACAAGCGGCCGAAGACCTGGTGCTGATCGGAAATGAGCACCTTGAAGTCGATCTTCGCCGCTCGATCCAGGATCGGCACGAAGTCCATCTCGAACCGGCCGTGGTCGGAGGAGAAGCGCCAGGGCTTCATGTAGCTGTCCGCGGGGATGTGGAAGGTGATATCGTCCAGCTTGTGGACCTTCCCGTCGTAGAAGATCACGTTCTCCGTGGCGGCCTTGGTGTCGCCGAAGCCGTAGCCGATGTTGAAGCCGAAGGCCACGCCGTCGAGGTCCGCGTTGCCGCTGCCCCAGAACCAGGTGTTGTCGTAGGTCCAGACGCCCCGGCCCCAGTCCAGGGTACCGAAATCTGTAGCGGGGTCGAAAGTATAGCGGACGCCGTCGTACTCCATCCAGCCGGAGGCCCGCATGCAGTTGATCTTCTGGTTGTAGTAGAAATGCCTGTCCTTCGGCCAGGGGGTGGCGATGACCATGGACTCCATGTCCGGCTGGGCGAGGACGATGTCGCAGTCAAAGGGCTTCCCGTTCCAGAACCGCTCGAAGTGGCAGTTGATCCGCCGCTGACCGCCGCCCGCCGTGAACCGCATTTGGATGCGCTTGTCCTCGTAGACGGTCTCGCCGCTGCCGGAATCGTTCGGCAGCTTCAGCTTCCCCATAGGAAAGGTGTTCAGCACCGTTTCCGTGTGCTCCCAGGGCCTGTCGCCCAGGCTCAACAGGGACACCGACTGAAGTCCGATATACCCGTCGTCGGAGATGGTGAAGGCGCCGGCGAACCCCCGGCCCATGACCAGGTAGTAGTCCCACTCCTTGATGCGCCAGCGGGGCGCCTTCACCTGGGCCCGGTCGTATTTCTGCACCAGGTGCCGGGACCAGCCGGGCTCCCGCAGGTTCCCCCGCGCGTCCAGCAGCGGGTGAGATTCCGTCACTTCATGGTTCCGCATAGCTAAGCCTCCTGCCCTTGTTTCTACCCATAGTGTACGAAAAAATCGCCCCGATTTCAACCTGTATTTGCAAAGGAGCATGCCTTTCCTCAACGGAAAAACATGCTCCTTCCTAATTCTTTCACCGAAGAGAAAGGGTGTTACCGCTTATTCGACTGCCGCCAGATGTTCTGCTTCTCCGCGGCGGCGATTAGCTCCTCCCGATAGGCGGGATGGGCCAGGTCCACCAGCATGGCCGCCCGCTCCCAGGTGGTCCGGCCGACGAGATTGCGGACGCCGTATTCCGTGACCACGTAGTAGGTTTCGCTCCGGGGGGTGGTGACGATGTCGCCGCCGAAGTGGGGCACGATGCGGGAATGCATCTGTCCCTTCTTGTCCGTGAAGGTGGAGGTGAGGCAGATGAAGGCCTTGCCGCCCTTGGACTTCGCCGCGCCGGTCATGAAATCCAGCTGCCCGCCGGTGCCGGAGATGTGCCTGGTGCCGGAGCTTTCGGCGGACACCTGGCCGTACAAATCCAGGGCGATGCAGTTGTTGATAGCCACCATGTTGTCGATGGACCCGATGAGCTCCGGAGAGTTCACGTATTCCAAGGGACACACGGACAGGCCCGGGTTATGGTCCAGCCATTCATAGAGCTTCTTCGTGCCGAAGGCCATGCCGAACATGCCCTTGTTCCGGTGCATGTTGTTCCGGGCGTTGGTCAGCTTCCCGGCGGCGTACAGGTCGTAGTAGGCGTCGGAGCAGAGCTCGGTGTGCATGGAGAGGTCCTTGAGATCAGAGTTGGCGATCATATTGCCCACGGAGTTGGGCATGGACCCGATGCCCAGCTGCAAACAGGCGCCGTCCTGGATATAGGGCACGATGCTGGCCGCGATCTTCTTGTCCAGCTCGCTGGGCTCGGCGATGGGCAGCTCGAACAGGGGCTCGTGCTCGCCCTCCACCACGTAATCTACCTGGGAGATGTGGACCACCTCGTCGAACCCGCCGCAGAGCCAGGGCAAATGCTCGTTCACCTCCACGATGACGATGTCCGCCTTGTCGATGATGCCCTTGCTCACGCCGGTGGAGCAGCTCAGGTTGAAGTAGCCGTGCTTGTCCATGGGCGTGACGCTGACCATGGCCACGTTAACGGTGAGGAAGTGGGTGTAGTAGGGGACCACGTTCCGAAAGACCATGGGGATGAAGTTACAGAGGCCCCGGTCGCACAAACTCCGCTCGTAGCCTGAGCAGTGCCAGGAGTTGTAGATAAAGTGCTCCCGGCTGGGGTCGTTCTCCACGGTCTCCAGCTTGTTGAAGATCAGGTTGCCCCGGATCTTCACGTCGAACAGCTCGTCCCGCCGCTTGCTCAAAGCCCTGTCCAGCAGGATGGGGAAGCCCAGCTGGGAGGTGTAGTCGATCCAGTCGCCGCTCTTCACGCACTGTACGGCCTGCTCCGGGGTCCGAAGCTTGCTTCTATACTCGCTGTAAAAATCCATGCAAGGCTCTCCTTCTGTTTGGTTGATACGATAAGTATATCATTACAAAAAGCCCTTGACAATTCCAAAACGGCGGTATATTATTGTGCATATCGAATATACACAATATACACAGGAGGAAAACCATGCAGCTATTGGAAGTGCGGGACCTTACCAAGCGGTATCCGACCTTTACGCTGGATAAGGTCAGCTTTTCCCTGGAACCCGGATACATCATGGGCTTTATCGGCCGGAACGGGGCCGGGAAGACCACCACCATGAAGGCCATGCTGAACCTCGTTCACCGGGACGGGGGAGAGGTGTTCGTCAACGGCCGGTCCTTCTTCGAGAACGAGCAGGCCTGCAAGAGCGAGATCGGCTTCGTCATGGGCGAGTTCGACTGCTACAAGAACGCCACTCTGCGGACCATCACCGACGTGACGCGCCGCTTCTATCCCGACTGGGACCAGGAGGCCTACGAGACCTACCTGCGCCGCTTCGCCCTGGTCGAGGGAAAGAAGGTGAAGGAGCTGTCCGCGGGCATGCGGGTGAAATACGCGCTGGCCCTGGCCCTTTCTCACAACGCCAAGCTCCTCATTCTGGACGAGCCCACCAGCGGCCTCGATCCGGTGTCCCGGGACGATCTTTTGGACGTGTTCCGGTCCGTCATCGAGGACGGCAGCCGCAGCATCCTCTTCTCCACCCACATCATCTCGGACCTCGAGAAGTGCGCGGACTACATCACCTACATCAAGGGCGGCAAGATCCTTGCCTCCACCGACGTGCTCACCTTCCGGGAGAGCTACCGGCTGGTGTCCGGGGATCGGGAGCACCTCGAAGTGCGCCGGCCGAAGCTCATCGGCTGCAAGGAGCACGCCTTCGGGTTCACGGGCCTCATCCGGGCCGAGGATGAAGAAGCCTTCCGAAGCTGCAAGATCGCGCCCGCCGATCTTGAATCCATCATGATCTACACCGAACAGGAGGACAGCCATGAAACAACTGTTTTATAAGGAACTGAAGCTCTGCCTGCCCGTACAGGTGCCCCTGTTCTTCCTCTTCGCCGCCATGCTGCTGATCCCCAGCTACCCCTATCTGGTGGCCTGCTTCTTCACCTGCAACAGCATCTACTACATGTTCAACCAGAGCGTGGGGAACAACGATACGCTGTTCACGGCCCTGCTCCCTGTGTCCAAGGCCCAGGCGGTGAAGGCCCGGGTCCGGTTCGTGGTGACGATCGAGATGGTCATGTTCCTGCTCCTGGTTCCCATGATCCTGGTGAACCACAGGCTGAACCCCGCGGGGAACGCGGCGGGCACCGATGGGAACATCACCTTCCTGGCCGCAGCGCTGGTGCTGTTCACGATCTTCAACGTGGTCTTCATCCCCGCCTTCTATCGGGATGAAAACAAGTCCGGTAAAAACTTTCTCATCAGCACCATCTCCGTGTTCGTCTGGATCATCCTGTGGGAGGGATTCATGATCGCCGCCGCCGTGGCCAAGGGCCAGGTCCCCTTCTTCGCCTGGGTCGCGGAAAACCTGGACGCCTATCCCGTGACCGACTCTGCCTGGCGGATTCAGCTCATCGCCCTGGCCGTGGGCGCTTTGATCTACGGCCTTGGGACCTGCCTCGCCGCCCGCAAAGCCGTCCGCATCTTCGAGCAGGTGGACCTTTGATGGATCTGTTCCTCTCCGGCAGCTCGCCGTTGCCCATCTATCGACAGCTCTTCGACCAGCTGTGCGCCCAGATCCTGGACGGGCGGCTCAGAAGCGGCGACGCCCTGCCCCCCATCCGCACGGTGGCCCGGGAACTCTCCATCAGCGTCATTCCCGTGAAGCGGGCCTGGGAGGAGCTGGAGGCGGCGGGTTTCATCGAGAGCTTCGTGGGCCGGGGCTGCTTCATCGCGCCCATGAGCGCCGACAAGCTCCAGCGCCTCAAGCGCGCCATGGCCGAGGACCGGCTCCGGGACGCCGCGGCCTACTGCCGGGGCCTGGGGCTTTCCCTCGCCGAAGCGGAAGGGCTGCTGAAAGACGCCTGGGAACCTGTGGAAAAATAAAGTTCCAAATCATTGACGCTTCCTCCAAAACGTGATACCTTGTCCTTAGCGCCCCTGATCCCAAGCGGTCAGGGGATTCTTTGAACAGGGCAGAAAAGATGGACGCAAAAAACGACAAACTCATCCGCATGACCACCCAGCCGGTGAAGAAGCTGATCCTTCGCCTGGCCGGTCCCACCATCGCCTCCATGCTCATTTCCTCCCTGTACAACATGGCGGACACCTTCTTCGTGGGGCGCATCGGCACCTTCGCCACGGCGGGGGTGGGCCTGATCTTCCCCCTGATGACTCTCATGCAGGCCTGCGGCTTCTTCTTCGGCCAGGGTTCCGGCAACTACGTGTCCCGGGCGCTGGGGGCCAACAAGATCGAGGACGCCGAGAAGATGGCCGCCACGGGCTTCTTCTGCGCGCTGATCGCCGGCGCGCTCATCCTGGGGTTGGGACAGCTCTTTGCCGGGCCCATCCTGCAGGTGCTGGGGGCTGACACTGCCCGGGTGGCCCAGGAGACCGTGGATCACGCCCGGGCCTACTATACCACCCTCCTCTTCGGCGCGCCCTTCGTGCTGGCCTCCTGCGTGCTCAACAACCAGATGCGCTTCCAGGGCAACGCTTTCTTCTCCATGATCGGCCTGGTATCCGGCGCCGTTCTGAACATCGGGCTGGACCCCCTGTTCATCTTCGCGTTCCGAATGGGCGTCAAGGGCGCCGCCGCGGCCACGGCGATGAGCCAATGCTTTAGCTTCTGCGTGCTGTATCTTGGGACGCTGCGGAGCGACACGCTGAAGATACGCTTCAGGAACCTGACCCCCAGCGGCCATTATCTCAAAAACATCGTGGCAGGGGGATTGCCCTCCCTCCTTCGCCAGGGCCTGGGAAGCGTGGCCACCCTCTGTCTCAACGCTGCGGCCGCCGCGGCGGTGCCCCTTTCTCAGGCGGATGCGGCCATCGCCGCCTTTTCCGTGGTGAGCCGAGTCATGTTCTTCACCTTCTCCGCCCTGCTGGGCTTCGGCCAGGGGTTCCAGCCCGTCTGCGGGTATAACTGGGGCGCCCGGAAGTTCGATCGGGTCCGGGAGGGGTATCTGTTCTGCGTAAAAGTGGGGGTCATCGCCCTGCTGCTCGTCTCCGCCTGCACCTTCGCCTTCGCCCGGCCCATCGTGTCCCTGTTTCGGGACGACCCGGAGGTCATCCGCATGGGCGCCGTCGCCATGCGGTGCCAAAGCTGTTCCCTGCCCCTGATGGCCGTGGTGGCCTCCTCCAACATGCTCTTTCAGACCGCGGGCAAACCCGTCCGGGCCACGATCCTGGCCGTCGCCCGCCAGGGCATGGCCTTCATCCCCTGCGTGCTGCTGCTGCCCCGGCTGGTCGATCCGCCTATCTGGGGGGTGTACCTCAGCCAGCCCATCGCGGATCTGGTCACCTTCCTGCTGGCCCTGCCCATGATGGTCCACATCCTCAAGCGATTCAGGCTTGCCCTCCGAGACTCCGACGTCATGCCATAACTTTGTTGCTATGGCAACATAACAAAGCGGGCAAAGTGGCTATAATAGTCCTGCCTGAAAGATCAGGCGGAAAGAAGGACTATCCAAAATGAAGAAATATATGTCTCTCCTGCTGGCCCTGCTGATGCTGGCGACCCTGTTCACGGGCTGCGGTCAAAAGGCCGTCGAGCCCGCCCCCGCGGCGACCGAGGCCCCCAAGGCCGAAGTTAACCCCACCGAAGCGCCTGCGGCGGAGGCGAAGCCCACGGATGCGCCCACGGCTGAGCCCACCGCGGAACCCACGGCCGAGCCCGCCCCCGAGCCCGTCGTGATGCGTCTGGGGAGTCTGAAGGGCCCCACCACCATGGGCATGGTGAAGCTGCTGAGCGACAGCGAAGCGGGCCTCACCGCCAACACCTATGAATCCACCATCGCGGCCGCCGCCGACGAGCTGACGCCCAAGCTTCTCAAAGGCGAGCTCGATATGCTGGCCCTGCCCGTGAACGCCGGCTCCGTGCTTTACAACAAGTCTCAGGGCGGCGTGACCCTCCTGGCCGTGAACACCCTGGGCGTGCTGTACATCCTGGAGAAGGGCGGCGAGACCGTCCAGTCCGTGGCGGACCTGAAGGGCAAGACCATCTACGCCACCGGCAAGGGCAACACCCCCGAGTATTCCCTGGCCTACCTGCTTTCGAAGAACGGCCTGGACATCGCCACCGACGTGAATATGGAGTGGAAGAGCGAGGCTACGGAAGTGGTGGCTCAGCTGTCTACCGTGGACGCCGGCATCGCCCTGCTCCCTCAGCCCTTCGTCACCGTGGCCCGCAGCAAGGTGGAGGGGCTTCGCGTGGCCCTGGATATGACGGCGGAGTGGAAGAACGCCGGCGGCACCTTGATCACCGGCGGACTCATCGTGCGCACCGCCTTTTTGAAGGAGCATCCGGAGGCCGTCAAGACCTTCCTGGAGGAGTATGCCGCTTCCACCCGGTTCGTCAACACCCATAACGAGGAGGCTGCCGCCCTGGTGGAGCAGTACATCGGTGTGAAGGCCGCCATCGCCAAGAACGCCATCCCCGCCTGCAACATCGTGTGTCTCACCGGGGACGAGATGAGGACCGCCGCCGAGGGTTACCTCAAGGTGCTCTTCGACCTGAACCCCAAGGCCGTGGGCGGCGCGCTTCCGGCGGATGATTTCTACTACATGCCGTGAAGGAACTGCTGCAGAAAAAAAGCATACACAAACTCCTATCCGTAGCTCTCGCCCTGCTCCTATGGCAGGCGGGAGCTATGGCGTTAGATCTGCATCTGCTGCTGGTGACGCCTTTGGAGGTGGTGCAGCGGCTCTTCACCCTGGTGGGGGAGAGCGACTTTTGGCGGACCCTTCTCTTCTCCTTCAGCCGGATCGTGCTGGGGTTCGCCCTGGCTTTCGCCCTGGGGTGCCTGCTGGGGGTGCTGTCGGGGAAGTGGCCCCTCTTGGAGACGTTGCTCTGGCCCTATGTCATCACCATCAAGACCGTGCCCGTGGCCAGCTTCATCATCATCAGCCTCATCTTTTTCTCCGCCCGGCAGCTGTCCACCTTCATCTCCTTCCTCATGGTGTTCCCCGTGATCTATTCCAACGTGCTGGAGGGCATCCGCAGCACGGACAGGGAACTGCTGGAGATGGCCCAGGTGTTCCGGATAAGCTGGTGGCGGCGGCTCGGATACATCTACCTCCCGCACCTGAAGCCCTTCCTGTTCTCCGCCTGCTCGGTGGCCCTGGGCATGAGTTGGAAATCCGGCGTGGCGGCGGAGGTTATCGGCGTGGCCTCCGGGTCCATCGGCGAGAAGCTCTACGAATCCAAGATCTACTTCCTGACTGAGGATCTGCTGGCCTGGACGGTGGTCATCGTGCTGGTTTCGGTGCTCTTCGAAAAGCTGTTTTTGCGGCTCATGCGGGCCGCTTTCGACCGGTGGGAGGCGCGCTGAAGATGGCTATCGTGATCCACAATCTCACCAAATCCTACGGCGACAAGCTGGCCCTGCCTCCCTTCTCCTGCACGGTGGAGGCGGGGGAGACCGTGTGTCTTCTGGGTCAGTCGGGCTGCGGCAAGACCACCCTTTTGCGGCTGCTGCTGGGGCTGGAAACGCCCACGGGCGGGAGCGTGACCGGCCTGCCCGACCGGATCAGCGCCGTCTTTCAGGAGGATCGGCTGTGCCCCTCCTTCTCGGCGGTGACCAACGTATCGCTGGCCCTGGGCCGCCAGGTGCCGAAAGGGGAGATCGTGGCCCTTTTGACCGACCTGGGCCTGGGCGACGCCCTCACTAAGCCCGTCCGGGCGCTGAGCGGCGGCATGCAGCGGCGGGTGGCCATCGCCCGGAGCCTCCTTTGCCCCGCGGATCTGTATATCATGGACGAGCCCTTCAAGGGCCTGGACGAAGACACCCGCAGGACCGTCATGGACACGGTCCTCTCCCGGACGAAGGGAAAGACCCTCCTCATCGTCACTCACGATCCGGAGGAAGCCGCCTATCTGGGCGGCCGGATACTGCGCATGTGAGAAGCCCCAAAAGCAAAGCTCAAGGCCTGTCGCCCTGAGCTTTTTTGTATAGTAAAACCACTCGTCTGACGAGTGGTTTTACCATACATCTGTGCTTTACTTCTCTTTCAGTTTGCCAATCTCTACGATCACCCCGTAGAGCACGCCGGCCACGGGCCAGATGATCCAGGTCATGTGCCAACGATACGTGATGAAGCTGACGGCCAGGTACACCGCCGTGACGAGCCCCCAGTAGATGCCCGCATACTTGCGGTTGCTACGCTTGGCGGCTCGGGTGTAGTCCCCCTCCTCCAGAAGCATCTGGTACGCGCCCCAGGGGATGCAGGTCTTTACGATCCCGTAGACGCCGATGGCGACCAGGGTCAGGATGGCGGCGACGCCCAGGGCCCCGTACATATCGTCCTCACCCTGCCAGAGCATCATCACGAACAGAGGGATGGCCGCCAGCACGCAGAGGACTACGCCGATAGCAATCCGGCGGGTGTAGTCGCTTTCCTCTCGCTGCATCCGCTCCCGGACCATGCCGGAAACGCCGTAGGCCGTGTCCAGGGCGTCCTTTTCGAGATACTCATATTTGCTCCCCTTCATGCCCGTGAGCACGAACAGCAGCACCGCTCCGGCCACCATGAGGAGCAGCACAATGAGGCCGAGCATACCCGCCTGGAGCTCCGTGAGCGGCAGCCGCCCGCTCTCCTGGGCGCCGCCCAGGAGCAGCAGCGTGACGGGGGAGAGGATGCACAGGAGCACCCCCAGGGCGATCCGCGGTGCACTCTCCATCTTATAGGAAATAAACGCGTTGGCCTCCTCCATGGACACGAAGGTGGTGCCCTCTGTTTCGGCGTCCTCCGAGGCGGCCAGGGGCTCCGGGGCCTCCAGGCTGTCCTTCAGCAGGTAATCCGTGCTCACGCCGAACAGGTCCGAGAGCTGCAGGATCTTGTTCATATCGGGAACGGACTGAGCCCCCTCCCACTTGGATACGGACTGGCGGCTCACGCCCAGCTTGTCGGCCAGCTCCTCCTGGGACCAGCCCGCTTTCTTTCTGAGGTCGATGATCTTGTCTGCGAGGATCATGTGTTTCTCCTTTCGGCCGGGGCGCTGCCCGGCTCTGTTTTCTGCCCTCATGCTATCTGAAATCCCGGTTGCCCGCCACCAATTTGCGCCGTCAATCTGTCAACCGCCGGTTGCAGTCGCCGCCACCGGATAAAAAAGGAGCCGATCCACCGATCCGCTCCTTCATGACCATTCAGTTTGCTTCGTGCCGGTCGAACACCGGCTTCCCCTTTTCCGGCCGCTGCGGCTTCGGCAAGAGCAGGGGCTTTTTGGCCGGGGGCTCCCCTTCCGGTTCGGCCGCCGGTTCGTTGGGGAACCAGCGGGCGTAATAGGGGGTGTTCTCGAGACCCAGGAACCGCAGGACCTCCTTCTTCGGGTATTCCACGTAATACGGAGAATCCGGTTCGATGGTCTGATACCCGTCGGTCCGGTAGCTGTAGCCTTGAGGATAGACCTTGCCGGTCGTATAGGTGCCGTAGCCCACCACATCGCTCACCGACCGGACCATGCGCCGCACGCAGGCCATTTCGCCGTCGGCGTTCCGCTGGTTCCCTTCGATGGTGATCAAGCGGCTGGGCGCGCCCCCCTCGCCCGGGATGACCTCCTCCACGATGCCCACGTGGCAGGGCATGGGATATTGTGCCGGGAAGGAGAAGAAGACGATGTCCCCCTTCTGGGGCACGTAGGCGTTCCATTCCCGCCAGTACCCGGCTTCCTTCAGGGCGAACATGTGCCGGCGGCAGCTGGACTCCACGGGATAGTCGGTTTTGCCGGCGTAGAAGATGCAGAAGGACACGAAGGTGTCGCACCAGTCGCTGAATGTGGCGCCGTCCCAGGCCCCGTAGCGGGTATAGAAGCGGCGGCCCGTCTCGTCCTCCTCATAGCAGGTGGCGTCGGCGGAATAGCCCAGCTGGGACCGGGCGATGATCAGCACGTCCTCCCGGATATCCCCGGTCAGGACGATGTCCTGCCGTTCCCGCTCCCAATACGCCAGCGACTTACTCCACCGGGGCTGGTCGTGAGGCTTGTCCGCCGGATCCTCGTCATCATCCTCGGGCTCAGCGACCGGCTCGTCCGTGGGCTCCGGTTCGTCCGTAGGTTCCGGCTCAGGTTCCTGCGTAGGGACCGGCTCGTCCGTGGGCTCCGGTTCCTCTGTAGGTTCCGGCTCAGGCTCCTCGGTGGGTTCGAGGGTCGGCGCGGGTTCCTCCGTGGGATCAGGCGCAGGGGGGTCCGAGGGAGAGGGGGTGGGCTCGGCTTCCGCAGGTGCGGGAGGTTCCGTTGGCTCCGGGGTCACTTCGCTCTCGATGGTCTCCGGGGCCGGGGGCTCCGCCGCAGGGTCCTCTCCATCGGCGCGGGCTGAGGCGACGGGCATGGAAAACAGCAGCAGCGCCGCCAATACAAGGGCCAGCAGCTTTTTCATCCCGTTCACCTCCTTCATGACAAAAGGTGGACCTGCCACCACATATATTTCTTTATATATATACCATTTTCACCTGACCTTGTCAACGATTTCCCACGGCCGTTACCTCGCATTTCGCCCTTGATAGTTCCCCCGGATTCGGGTAGAATAGGGGTAGTTTGAAACGAGGAAAGGAACCCTATGAAGAAACTCGTTGCCATCCTTTTGATCCTGGTGATCCTGGCGGCAGGCTGCCGAAAAGCGAACCAAATCACCCCCGCCGCGCCTGCCCCGGAGAGCACGGCGGCGCCGACGGACGCACCCGTGCCGGAGGGGACGGTCGTTCCCGTTTCATACGCCTTCACCTTCAGCGCCAAAACGCTGGACGGGGAAACGGTGACGGAGGCGTTTTTCGGCCGGTACGACCTCACCATGGTGAACGTGTGGGCCAGCTGGTGCCCGCCCTGCCGGGGAGAGCTTTCGGAGCTCGCTGCGCTCTATGACAAACTTCCTGAGAACGTGGGCTTTTTGTCCGTGACCGTGGACGATCCCGGCGACCTTTCGGACGCTCAGGCTTTGCTGGAAGAGCACGGCTGCGCCTTCCCTTGCCTGGACGGACAGGGCTCCCCGGGGCTCATGGCGGGCTTCTTAAACCAGATCATGGCCATCCCCACCACCCTGTTCCTGGATAAAAACGGGAACCAGGTGGGCCAGTGGATCGTGGGCGTGCCCCAGGGGAGCGCCTCGGTATCCGACGCCTATCTGAACGAGATCCAGACCCGGCTGGACGAGCTGAACGGAAAATGAAGGCGGGATGGATAAAATGGGCCCTGCTGGGGCTCGGCATAGGGCTGGCGGTCTGGGGGTGGCTGGGCGGTGAGGCCGGCGTGATGATGCGCAAGGCCATCTACATCTGCCTCGAATGCATGGGGCTGGGCGCATGAAACGACAGAGCCGCCGCACTTTCATACAGATCGTGGCTGCCGTCACACAGAACGCCTATATCTCGGGCTTTCTGAACGGCGTCATCTATCAGGGGAAGATCAAGCGCCTGTGTGTGCCCGGGCTCAACTGTTACTCCTGTCCCGGGGCCTTGGGCGCCTGTCCCGTGGGGTCCCTTCAGAACGCCCTGGGACGGCATTCGACGGGCCCGTCCTACGTGCTGGGGACCCTGATCCTGTTCGGGGTGCTCCTGGGTCGGCTGGTGTGCGGGTTCCTCTGTCCCTTCGGGCTGCTGCAGGACCTCTTGGTCAAAGTTCCCCTGCCCAAGATGAAACTGCCCCGGTGGCTGGACAGGCCCCTGCGGTATTTGAAATACGTGGTTTTGATCCTGCTGGTGGTCCTGGCCGTTTTGATGGAGGAGCCAACCTTCTGCAAGTACCTGTGCCCCGCGGGCCTGTTGGAGGCGGGGCTGCCCCTGACCAGCCTGAATCCGCAGCTGGCGGGCATGCGGGGGCCCTTGTTCTATGTCAAGCTGGGGATCCTCATCTTGATCGTCCTGTTGTCCCTTTCGATCTTCCGGCCCTTCTGCAAATATCTCTGCCCCCTGGGGGCCTTCTACGGGCTGTTCAACGGGGTGGGATTCTACCGCCTTCAGGTGGAGGAAACCAAATGCGTCCGCTGCGGCAGGTGCGCCGCTGCCTGCCCCATGGAAGTGGACGTGACGAAGCATCCCAACAGCCCCGAGTGCATCCGCTGCGGCAAGTGCCGGGACGCCTGTCCCCATGACGCCATTTCAGGCGGCTTCCGCTGCCGATAAATCTTTTTTTCAAAGGAGCAACCCCATGAACAGACCCGCCTGGCTCAAGGACGCCGTGTTCTACGAAATCTATCCCTCCTCCTTCTATGACAGCAACGCTGACGGGATCGGCGACATCAACGGCGTCCGCCAAAAGCTCGCCTATGTGAAGGATCTGGGCTGCAACGCCCTGTGGCTGAACCCCTGCTTCGACTCCCCCTTCAAGGACGGGGGCTACGACGTGCGGGACTACAAGCTGGTGGCTCCCCGCTACGGCACCAACGAGGATATCTTCGCCCTTTTCCGGGAGGCCCACGCCCTGGGCATCCGGGTCCTTCTGGATCTGGTGCCGGGGCACACCTCTGAGGAGCACCCCTGGTTCAAAATGAGCGGCCGGGCGGAGCCAAACGAATATTCCGACCGGTATATCTGGACCGACTGGTGGATCAAGGGCACCCCGGGCCACCCCTATATTGGCGGCGAGACCCCCCGCAACGGCACCTATATGCTGAACTTTTTCAAGTGCCAGCCGGCCCTGAACTACGGCTGGGCCAAGGTCACCGAGTCCTGGCAGACCCCCGTGGACGCTCCTGCGGCCAGGGCGACCCGGGACGCCATGGTGGACGTGATGCGCTTCTGGCTTTCCCACGGCTGCGACGGGTTCCGGGTGGACATGGCCAATTCCCTCGTCAAGGCCGACGACGACGATAAGAGCTATACTTCAGCCCTGTGGCGGGGAATATTCCGGGAGCTTCGCTCCGAATTCCCGGAGGCGGCCTGGGTGGCTGAGTGGGGCTGGCCCCAGCAAGCCCTGTGTTTGGCTGACTTCGACATGGATTTCTATCTGGATCACTGGGGCAACGGCTACAACAAACTGGTCCGGTCCGGCGACGCCTATCTGAAGGGCAACGACCCCATGGCCTTCGCGACGGATTATCTGAAGCGGTACGAAGCCAGCAAGGACGCGGGCTACATCAGCTTCATCACGGGGAACCACGACACCCCCCGGCTCAGCTGGTATCTCACCGGGGCGCAGCTGAAGCTTGCATACGCCATGCTCTTCACCCTCCCCGGCGTGCCCTTCCTTTACTACGGGGACGAGATCGGCATGCGGTATCTGGAAACCCTCCCCACCAAGGAGGGGGGCTATACCCGCACCGGCAGCCGGACGCCCATGCAGTGGACCGCGGGGAGGAACCTGGGCTTCTCCGAAGCCGCCTCCGACGCCCTGTATCTCCCCGTGGATCCAGCCCCCGCCGCGCCTACGGTCAAGGAGCAGGCGGCGGACCCCGACTCCCTCCTGAACACGGTGAAGGCGATCCTGGCCCTGCGCCACCGCTTCCCCGACCTGCAGGCGGACGGGAGCTTTGAGGTCCTCCTCGCCCAAAAGAACGATCCCCTCCTCGTCTACCGCCGGGGGAGCCTCATCCTAGCCCTGAATCCCTCGGACGCCCCCGTCCCCACCGGCCTTGCCGGCGAGCCCATTTTCCAGATCGGCGCCTTCGGAGCCGGCGTCCTGGGCCCCCGTTCCTTCGCCGTCTGGGGCTGACGCGGCACGCATCCGATCCATTCTTCCAATTAGGAGATCAACATATGGGAATCGCCAAATTGATCGTTTTTCCGATCCTCCTGATCGCTTTCAAAGCGATGGACGCGGGGATACGCGTTTTCAGTCTCTGGTTCTGTCGGATACTGCTGCCGGAGCAGGATCCTGCCCCCTCGGCGCCAACGCCTCAAACGGCTGAGGAGGTCGAGCAGCTGATCCCTACGCCCTGGTGGGATGAGTTTTGGCGCTATCAGCTCAAAGCCTGCCTGCTTACCTTTATCCTCGAGACGATTTCTTGCTTATTGCTGTGTTTCCTGTTTAATCTGTTTGTCAACAGTTTGATCAATACCTTCCCCGCCGAAGGGTATGATTGGAAGATGGTATTTGGGTACACCTTTATTCTGGCGGCTTTACCGGGGTTCTGTCTCTTT
>Ga0310697_10000917_pt1 | contig 36960 bp, 70 predicted proteins | sample 172DNAGHGlowgp2_FD_203883 | JGI IMG/M metagenome (GOLD analysis project Ga0310697, IMG submission 203883) | Sheep rumen microbial communities from Palmerston North, Manawatu-Wanganui, New Zealand - 1728 DNA GHGlow gp2 (v2) (version 2) | ecosystem: Host-associated > Mammals > Digestive system >... | reverse complement strand
ACAAAGCAAACGCCCAAAATGCCATAGCTGACTTCTTCAAAAACGCCACGTAATATGCCACATTAGATGAAAAAGCCATTGAAAAATCAGCATTTTTGAGTCCTTTTGAGAGGGTTCGAATCCCTCCTTCTCCGCCAAATCTAAAAAATCCTGTGGTTTCAAGGCAAAATCACAGGATTTTTAGTGTTTTCAAGGCCTTTTCAGCTATCTGAGTTTCAAAATTTTGATAGTTTTTTCAATAAATTGAAAGGCTTTTCAAAGTTTTGAAATCGAAAATGGCACGTAATTTGCCACATTAGCAGATGAGGTCTTGAATACTGAATACTCTTATGCGGTCTTGTTCTCAAGCGTTTTTATACGCTCATTCAGCCGCCGCTCTTCTGCCTCCATGACCGGGATCTTTTCGGCAAAGTTATTGTGCTTGCGTACTTCCCGTGTCAATTCGGCAATCTTCTCATCGGTAACAGCCTGGTATTTCTCTAGCTTCGCATCCAGCTTTTGGTCGGATACCTCGCTTTGCTTGTCCAGCTTCGCATACAAGTCCTTATTGCTGGACTTCTGGATTAGAAGCTGTCCGATTACGGCAAAAATACCAGTAATAATGGCAACAATCACAGCATCGCTCATTACATCGTCACCACCATTTCTTTGCGGTTTCCCCGCAGAATAATGGTCTGCATAGCGTGGGATGTAGGGGTCAGCATTTTCTGGAGAGCATAGCCGCCCGGAACAAGCCAGCTTGTTGCAGTAACAACTTTAAACGGTTTGATGGAAACCTTGTTGTTTTGCGTGTCAATGAATATCTTCCCCGGTTGTGTCACAAGAGGACGATGTGTATGCCCGGAAATGAAGATGTCCATGTTGTCTATGGAATAGCCCATGCGCTCAGAACGGTTTACACCGCCGCCAGTAAGCGCGCCGCCCCCGGATCCGTGCGTCACCACCATCGTGTAGGTGGGGTTGATTTTTCCGTTGCCGTTATCTTTGCCGAAACGTAATTTGACAAAGCACATATTGTCCCGGTACAGATGCTCGATATCCAACTTGGCGCAGATGTCATAGACCGGGGAATCGTCAGAATCTTTTCCGCTGCGCCTCTCATGGTTGCCGTTTGTTACGCAGAGAATGCGATCACGGATAGGCTCAAGAATTTTTGCCATCATCTTCTTCTGCTCAAACGGTCGGTACAGTTCTTCGTAGATATTCGTAAGAGAGTTCTTGAGTCCGTTTGAAATCAAGTCACCGCACAGGACAAAATATGTATTAGGATCATCCTTTACCCTGTCTATGAAACTGATAAACTCCTGCTCCATGCACTCCCTAGCGCCAAGGTGTACATCCGCAATGGGGATAATGGTTATGTCTTTTCCCTCCGGGAATTTATGGATAATCATCTCAAAATCCGGCAACATTATCTGGCATCCTCCAAAAGCAAATCAATGCATTCACCGATGGTTTTGTTGTTTCCTGTTGCCATTATCTCAAGCAACTGCATCGTGTCCCAATCAATGGTCACGCTAACGGTCACTTTACTTTGCATCGGTTTGCTGGCGGTTACCAGAGTGATGTCGCTGGTGTGGATAGGAGACTGGATGTTGCGTGTTTCGGCCTTATTCATGCCAAGAACAGCCCGGTCACCTTTAAGAGATATGATGTACCACTTATCGGAGATGCAGGACAGCTTGATGCTCTCGCCCTTGTACCACTTTGCGCCGGGGTTGATTGTAACCAAGTCACCAACCCGGAAATCTTTCCGTTCTTCTTTGCTCGGTTCTGCGGAATCGCCCTTACTAGCATAGTCCGGGAAAGCGTACCCTGCGATTGTCTTATAACCAACCGGGCAAGTGTGACGGTACACGCCCTCGCCCTGCATATCGTAGTAGTAGATCTGTTTACCGCGCATTTCCGTGACAATGCCGACATGACCGATGGAGGAGGAGGTTGCCCCACCGAAGAAGATAAGGTCACCGACTTTGGGAGCAAATTTTCTGTCAAGCACCGCACGGCCTAGAGCATCCATGTTGTTGTACAGTTGATGCGCTCCGCATTCCGGGGGAACAATATCCGTCCAGCCCAACTCAATAAACACAGCGGAAACATATGTAGCGCAAAGGTAGTCTTCCTGCTTGACTTTATATCCCCTCGGATGAGGCAAGAAAGAATTGTAAATTTCGCAACACTTCCGTCTTGTATTGCCCTTGAATGATATTGCGGTTTCTACCGCTGTTTCTGCTGGTGTCATAATACGTCTCCTTAGTCAAATAGCGTAATCCCGGACGGGAGGTCAAGAGTGTATACATCAATTTTGTATGTCCCGTTGATAGTCAGTGTATATGTGGCATTGTATCTTCGTCTGACAATCAACGAGCCTGTGCTGGAAATCGAATAGCCGTACACTCCATACTGCCCAACAGTGCCAGAATAGGCACCATTGTTGTATCGTAGGCAGAGAGCCGCTGGAACGGCAAACGTAGTGGTCGAACCGCTCCCACGGTTGTAGTTGATGAAAAAAGCATCTGAACCGAAAAAGTACCCAGCTCTCGCACCAGCCTTGTCACGGATGTGTACCCACACGATTTTTTCCGCTGTGGAAATTGCGGAACCTCCTGCAATCGTCACGGCAGTTGATGCCGATGTCGATGTTGTGTTTACGAAATGCTCCTGCGAATTGATAAGTGTCCACGGGGATGCGCCGCCGCCAGATGATGTCCCCTCAGTCAGAACCCCAGCGGCAGAGAGAAAAAACTTACCGACTGCCACATCGGAGGCCGTTGCCGTTGTCCCGGATGGGTCAGCAAAGATAGCTGTGCCAGTCCCCACTTTAGGGACTAGGATGCTCGGAACATCCTGGTAGGATGCCCCGGCAATCTGAATTGACTGTGCCATGTCGCACCACCATTAGGAGATGGACAAGACTTTTGTGGTGCTGTCTTGCGAAATTACCGGGGCAGACAGGGAGCCGTTTACCCCGAAAATACTGATGCCGCTTGCGATGTACTGACTCTGGAGGTTGCTGTCACCCTTAATGGTCTGCGCTCCGCTCAAATACTGCCCAGCATTAATCGTCTGGTCGGATGTGGTGGGAGTGTAGGTCTGAGCGGCCTTGGAAGAAATGCTCCCGGTGTACTTCACACCGTTGGCATAGGCTGTATTCCCGGACAGCATCTTGTTTCCGTTGTCAAGGGTAGCATCTGCGGTGTCGGTAAACTCCGCTGTGCCGCCACCGCTTTTGGGGATGTTGACTTTCGGTACAGCAGAATAGGTCACGCCATTTATTACAACATTCTGTGCCATGATTTATCTCCTTTACGAAACGGTAAGAACTGAGCCGTTCCAAGTAATCAGTCCATAATTGGACGGTACGGGATTGATTACGATGTTCTGCGTAGCAACGTGTCCCACAATTGGAATAGTTTGTGCAACGGAGGTCGGAGTAAACTCGTACTCCCCGTCATAATCCGGGTTTGTGTTAACTTCAACCTCAAACCCAACCACCATTGCAACAGATACCGCAGTGGATTCTACCGTCATGGGAATCTCTTCGGAATCCACCGCAACGGTCATAGGGATAACAATGGGGTTTACCATCATTCCACCACCTTGGGCAGTAGGTTGTCTGTAAAGTTGTAGTTGACGATTGTGCTTGCCGCACGGCTCCCATCTCCGTATGTCCAGTTTGCCTGTATGCTCACCGTTCCCTTTGCAAGGGACAAGGTTTCGGCTTGCGTCAGATAGACGGAAATCGTTGTTGCTGTGATTGTCAAGTCATCGTCAGACTTTGTTATTGTCGCGCCACCACGGAATGTCACATACACATGGATTGCTTGCGTGAGGTCGATGCCCTCAAACGTGAGCGTGAATGTGGGGGTTACTCCCCTCGGAATAGCCATTATCTCACCACCTATTAAGGGTGGGGGAGATTACTCCCCCTTGTAATACTGCGCCGACGAAATGCCGATGAGTGCGCCGATGAGTGTGCAGATGATGTTTGCGGAGATGGAGATTTCCTGCGCAAGAGGCCAACCCCACACCTTGCTGAGTGCAACGTAGGCCGTTGCGAAAGCAGGAATGCACACCATGCAAATCCACTTGAGTACGTCATATACGGAATCTGAGAGTTTCATATTCGTTCCTCCTTAACTGAATCTGACATAAACAACCCGGAATTTAGTAAACGCCGTGGTAGAGTCCTGCGCAATAGTAAGATGCACGATGTCAGTGCTGGTGTAGGCTTGCTGGTTCCATATGCCGTTGGCAATGTTTACGGGATTTGCGGTTGGCGATGTGTACCACAAACCTTGATAATAGCCAAGCACAGCAATGATGGCTGAGTTTTCAGCTGTCAAGCCAGGAACGGAGACGCTGGCGTTTATTCCAGCCCCGGAACTTGCTCTTTCAAAATCGGCATACCCAATGCCGATGTCTCCAGCAGACAGCGCCACATTGCCAGTGCCGTCCGGCAATATGTTATTGACGCTGTTCACAGCGCCCGTGCCGTTCAGCCCGTTGTAAACATCAAACGTACCGACCGTGTCTTCCCCGGCGTACATCGTGTAAGTGTCGGTTGTGCCGGGAGCGCCCGTGCCGCCTGTCTGCGTAACAGATGTGATGCCTGTCCCGGTGTCTCCCTTGTCCCCTTTGTACTGATACCATGTGTAGGAGGTGTAACTCGTTGGCGCGGAAGAGGCCGTACCAGTATAAATGCCGATCCATGCGTCCGGGATGTTGGACATCTGGTTATCAGCCGTAGGTTCCTGTGCGGCCCATTTGATCCATACATATGCCGCCGCGCCGGTGGGGCCGGTTGCTCCGTTAGTCACGGTAAAAGTACCAGTGCTGCCGTCAGCGTAGGAGATTGTATAGGTATCAACCAAACCGCTTGTGGATGTCTTGGCAATGCTCTGAATACCACCATGCCCATCGGCATAGTTGGTCAACCAGCTAACAAGCACTTGTCCCTCCAGACTTCTTGCAGAGTTTGTGGCCTGTTGCTGCAACACAAACAAGTCTGCTGGCTGGATGCTTGTTGCGGCGGGAAGTTCGTTTATCGACTTATCAGCCATTGTTTTCCTCCTTGTCGGATTCAGATTCCTCTGGTTTCAAAAGCTGTTCTTTCAGCTGCTCAACAGCAAGGATGCACCCAAGCAACACATTGAGATTGTCCTTGCCTTTTACTTCAATGCTCCCAAGTGAGAGCAAAAGGTTGTCCAAAAACTGCTCCATTATTTCTCCTCATGACCAGCACCAGACATTTATGCGTACCGTGCCGCTTTCTGTCTGCACATTAAAATACCTTTTAACAAACGGGCTGTTATCAACTCGCAATGTTCCAACGCCTATGTCAGTCGCACTCAACCGCTTAACGTAAAAATAGCTTGGCGCATAACTCTGACTCTGCGTGGCGTTGGTGAACGCATAACCGCCGCCAGCACCACCGCTCCAGTAGGAGGCGTTGTTGTAGGCACTCTGCGCTCCAGAACGTAGGGCGTTTGCCGTAATGGTTTGCCCACCAATGGTGAGCGTCCCGGTCAGCGTCATACTGTTCGCGGTAACATATCCGCTGCTGTTTACGGTAAAGTTTTGGCCCAAGCGTATGCCGTCCGTCCCAAGATAAACGCCGCTGGACAAACCGCCGGGGTTGCTGAACGAGGAAATGTTGTTCCAGATGGCAGAAGAGCCAATGTTGAAATTGCCGATCTTTCCGCTTGTGGCAGTAATGACACCCTTTACTGTTGCGCCGTTCCTGTCCACCCGGAAAACCTCGGTATTCCCGGAGAACAACGAGAAGTGGTCACTCAGCAGATTCCAACCGAAAGAACTATTGTTTCCCCCGGTCTGCGAAACCTTTGCCGCGATCTCATTGCTCTGCAAACGGAATTCGCTTTCCACTGCCATGAACTTCCGCGTAATCTTCCTGTTTTCTCTCGATTCGTATGGATATTCATGGTCTATTTCTTCGTCCTGCGGAGCGGCAATATCAGAGGCCATCAAAGACGAAAAACTTTTTTCGATCTTAAAAATGCCGGAGTAATAACCGTTCAGTGAGATTCCGTCACCAAGTTCTGCCGCCGGGTTTAACAGCGCCCCTGTCGCGGTATAAGGCTGGTAGGTAAATCCCCTCAACCGCGACAGGATGTTTTCTGCCATCTGCTGGGTTCCCCACGGGTTTTCGATTGTAATGACCCGCCCGTTGGTTGACCCGGCAAAATATGTGGTTTCATCGTCAACCACAATCTCAACCCCGGAATATGACTGGAAAGGTTCGGCAACATCCATCTCCATATAACGCTTTTGCAAAGCAATACTTGCGTAATCAGACAAGGATGCGGTCACCTCCAAACAGAATCACATCGCCAAAGTTGTCGATAAGGTAGTTGGTTTCCGGCGGGGCAGAATCAATGTTAATCAAAAGCAGACTTCCATCGTAAGTCATGATCCAGTTCCCGCAGTAAGCAGCGGCAATGTTGCCAAGCACTTCTCGCATGGAGTACCCGGCGGGTGTCGAAATCTGATACCCCTCAGTCATCAGATCCCACGTTCGGTCATCAACCTGGATCCCAAGCGTGTCGGCAATCTCCTGCACAACAACGGTGTCCGCGACAGGCCATGCGTGGGTTGTATCCGGGTAGTCCTGCTCGGTCATCAGCATCGCGTCATATGCGTGGATGGTCAGCAGATGCAACCCGTCATCGTTTTGCGAGTATTCCCGCGTGTCAATGTAAAACTTGCCTTGCGGGATCCACTCGCTGTACTGCGTTCCGTCCGTAACTCGCACATAAGGAGCAACAAGTGCCATGCGCGGGATATCACCAGACGGCCTCAAAATCTTTAGGTCTAGCTCCGCAGACAGACAAGACCCTACGCTTGGCTGCTCCCCGGAGAACGTTCGCAAACTGGTCGAAAGTGAGAAAATATAACTCCCTTGATAACCAGCGTCCGCGCCGCCCTGTCCGACAAGGATTGCCGTCCCGCCGAATGTAATTGCGTCCCCGGCGTTAGTTATCAGCTTGCCGCTTTCGCCGATTACAACCGATGTCTCAAACCAATGCGAGTCAGTAGAAACAAGCGCGTCCCAAAGCGGAGAGGTTGTGTACATACCGTCACCTCTCCACTAACGGAAACGTAATGCCGTCCCACCACTCCGTGCCGTCCGGCTTCCAAAGTGCGTGTACAGCCGGGTTGTTATTTGCGTACATAACCTTGGTTGTCTCACCGTACATTGGATCGGTGTAATGCACGGTCACATACTCCGGCAGGATGGTGTTGAGGACGATTCTTAACTCATCGGCTTTTAGCGGTCTGCACTTAATGTCCAGCCGGATCTTTGTTGCCACCCGGCCACGGTGCATAAGACCGTCAAGCGTCCGGCCCGTGTTTGGGCTGTCGATGTCATTGCGCGTCCATTTGAAACCGTCATCGTGGGCAACATAGGGAACCATATTTACGCCGTTGATTTCAAATATCATCCGTATGTCACCCCCGTTGCCCGGTTCGTGTTCCGCTCGTATCTACGCACAGACGCGCCGATCTCTTTGCCGTCAAGGTACACCCTGTTTTCAATGGGGCGCTGGTTTTGCGATGCCATTACACTGGACATGGCGTTGTACACTCCGCGTTCAATGCCAGCAACGATCTCTGCATTGTTGGCAACGGCAGTCTGCCCGTTGGTAAACTGTCCTACCAACTCACCGTGGTTTGCCATAAACATTCCGTCTTCCGGGAAACCGCCGGATGCGAACTTAGGTGTTTCAAGCAAATTAAACTGGAAATTGAATCCTTTGCCGCCAAACCACTTAACAACATCCGACACAAAACCGATGGCACTGTTAAACACGGAAATAATGGAGTTAATAATGCCGGTTCCTATTGAGTACATAAGACGAAGAATGCCAATAAACACTTCTTTTACGCCGTCCCATGCCCTTGACCAGTCATTAGTAAAAACTCCGGCAATAAACTCAACCACGCCGTGAAGGATCCTTCTGATAGAGGATAACAAATCGGTCAGAAGAATTTTTACGGTGCTGAACAAACCGCTGACGAGTTTTTTTAACCCATCCAAACTGATCCCCGTTTTTTCTTCAATATAATTCAACAGGGACATTATTAAGTTTCCAACCCAGTCAACAAGAGAAACTACAATACCACCAATGAAACCAAGCACTTGATCTACAATCCCGCCAAAGCCTGTCACAATATCAGCCGCCCCTTGGAATGCCAGTGTCCAATCTCCAGACAGGATGCCGCTTACAAGTTCCACTACGCCTCTAACCGTAGTGACTATATCGGTAAAAAACTGATAGAAATCAACGTTTTTCTTAATATAATCCCACGAGGAAATTGCGCCCTCTTTAATCGTGTTCCACAATTCATCAAGCTGTTCTTTAAGTGGTTTCAGTTTCTCTGTCCATTCATCAAACTTAGACCACTCAAACATCTCTCCGACATTGGTAGCCGCACCGCCACCACCACCGCCGCTAGGCTCTTCCGGGGCATCAAGCCTGTTGATCTCGTCAAAGCCCATAAGCTGGTTTTTCCATTCTTTTGCGGCCTTTGCGCCACCAGCTGTTGACTTTGCCCATTGCTGTGATGCATCAATCGCCTTCTTGTACCCACTCTTACCGCCAAGCACGGCAAATAGCTGGGTTATTGCATTTGCAGCCCTCGTCACAAACTCAATAATTTTTAAGACAACGGGCATTATTGCAGTAAGCAACGCGCCAAAAGCCGCGCCCATTTGGTTTTTCATCGTGAGCGATTTTGTAGCAAGCGAATCCATAGCTGCTGCCAAATCGCCACCAATCCCCTTGCTAAATAGGTAGGCGTTTTCAAGCCCCTCGCGGAATGATTGCGTCAATTCTTTGAGGATAGTCCGCATCCCACGGTAAAGCGCAATTCTGCCAAGGGACTTTGCAAATTTTCCAAGCCCGGTTGCGCCCTTCTCCGCGCCTTTCCCGGCCTGTTTTGCAGCCTCACCGATGCCCTTGGTTGCTCCCTGGAACTGCTCTGCTTTTTTCCTCGCGTTGCCAAACTCGTTCTCGATAGAGCGAAGCTGTTTCATCAACTCGTTCAGCCCGTTGGACTCTACCCGTATTTCAAGATCGTCAATTACAGTTGCTATGGTGTTTCACCACTCTTTGCTTTTGCCTTGTCCCACGCTTTTTTCCAAGCTGTGAGTGAGGCAATAATTTTTTGTCTTTCCCGCTCCGCTCGTTCCCGCTTTTCCGCTTCAGTTTCCAAGCCAAGATCCACCGGCTCCTTGGGGTACTCCGGCCTTTTTTTGCCCTTTGACCCAATTGCATCTCCGACAACCATTGCAACGGCTTTATAGATGTACAAGCCTTGCAGCCATGCAAACTCATTACGCTGCCGTTGCGTCAGTTTGTGCGCCTCGCGGTATGCTCTGGCTAAAAGCGGGGAGGCATTCCAAAACTCGTCTGCGGTCATCCCTATTGACAAGTAAAATGGCAATGCCTCCCAAAATACTTCTGTGAATGTAGACGGTGAGTCTGAGCGGGTTACATCTTCACCGTCACGCGAGGGTTTTCCTCGGTCTGCCCGTCCGTAAGGGCGGCAAACGGAGCCGCGTACAGTTCGCCCAGCCGCTCCAGCAGCCCATCCGGGATCCCGCCAAGGCCGTCAAGCAGACTGTCCGTCTTTGCCCTTGCCACATTCTTGTGGTGCATACGGAAAGCGTAGAACCACAGTTCCGGGATCTTCGTCATGGGGTAGTCGGCAACATCGCCAATCTTAAAACCCCGCGCCTCTGCAAACTTAACCGACTCGCGGCTAAATTCCAGCGTGTACTCCAACCCCGTTTCATCGTCCGTTACGATAATAGGCTTCACATTCTGATTCATCTCATACCCTCCGTGTCATTAAGTGGAAGAGGTTCCCCATCCCTCGATCTGGTTGGGCGTGACATACGCCTCAATCTCCAAAACGGCGTTGACATCCATAGCGGTCATGCCCAGAGTGCTGGGATAACCAGCAAAATAAAAGCTGCCAAAATTGGGAACCATGATCTCAAACCAAGTGGCCTTGTCAGCTGCCTTGGCAGTTTCAAACGCGGTAACAAGGGTTTCCCAAGCGGTCTTGAACTGCGTAGTAAGGTTGGCAGTAAACGCCAGCGCGCCGCCGGGATCTTTCAGTCCGGGGATATAGCGCCGCCAAGTGGTATCGCTAAGATCAGTAACCTCAAGACTCTCCGGCTCCGGGTTGAAGTCCGGGATGGCCTTGATGCACGGAATCTGCGTAAAGCCCGTGGTGGGGCGCGTTCCGGCAGTAGCTTCAACAGCGTACTTAAGCAGAACGCCAGCAGTAGAGAGTTCCTGCGCCATTAGCTTTGCTCCTTATCTTTGATAGATTTGATAGACCAGATTTCCGTCAGCGTTCTCAAAAGGTTCGCCGACAATGGCATGGTATCTGGCAACCATGCGGTATATTGTGCGGTCTACGTTAGGGACTTGCCGGGTCATCGTGCGCCAAAATTTCATGCTCTGCATGGCATCATCGGCAACCTTTAAAATCGCCCGTGCTTCAAGTTTCGCGCCCGTTTTCAGATTGCTATACACATTGATGGCATACTGCACATCGGCGTGGTGTTCCGCAACGGTATCGTCCTTGCTGTAGACATAGGTGTAGTTGGTGTCTTCCGTAACAGTTACGCAAGGGAAACTCGCGGGTACATCAACGTATTCACCGTAAACAGATGCCGTAGGGTATTGTGCGAGAACAGCCTCCCGGACAACAGACAGGACTTTATTTTCAATGTCGATCATCTAAATATCCTCCCGGCTATTGTTGGTGACCAATTCTGCATCTCACTACAAGCATCCTGCATGGCCCCGGCTGGAGGAGTACCAGCAATCTTTTTGCCACGGTATCTCCAAAAGCCAGTTTTTGAAAACGGGCCATCGTGTTCGCTACTCCAAGATCCGGGACTGATGGAAAAATCTGCGCGTACTGTTGGCCTTGTTACAACGGTTTCAACGCCAGTTCCAAACTCAATGAATGCAGCGTCTTCTCCAGATGCCCTCAAAACGAAATCCGTTTCGCCGTCATACTCAACGCTTACGGTCACACCACCGTTGCCATATTCTGGCGGGTACGCGTCAAACCCGGTCTGGGCAGTGTCCCGGCCCATCTCCGCAAGTTCATCAATGTACCGCTTGTATTTTTGCGAGAATTGGCTGTGCCATTCGCTAAATTTCACGATACATCAACTCCACGGATGGCGTAGGTAATGCTGTTGAGGCTGTTGGCGATCTGGAATACGGTGTAGTTGTACGGTTCCGTTTGCGGGTCTGCGCCAAACCAGATGATGCTGTCCTCTTTGATGGGGCAAGCCATGTCGGTGGTCACAAACGTGCGGTCATAATCGGCCTCAACGCCAAACGCGTCCACATCCGCTGTTCCCCGGCTTTGGCTCATGTTGACCGGGTAATAAACCGGGTCGGAGTATTGCAGTTCAAACACGCCGGTATGATTGCCGTATTCATCAATGACCTCGGTCTTCCCAAGCAACAGGGCGTACCACATCGGCTGCTTGTTAATCTCAAGCGTCCTCATGGCTCACCTCACAGATGCGTAGGGAATAACGTTGCTCTTGATGTACTGCACCATGTCCGTGAAATGGAACGTGCGGTAAATCTGATTCTCGTTATGGCTCGTCTGGTTTTCCGCGCCCCGCTGGTTGTACCCGGCTAGGACGGCGTAGATTTGCGTAATATCGTCTTCCGCGTCAACCTCAGTCTTCCCGTCCGGGATTCCAATAAGCGAATACTTGTAGTTGAGAATCTCCTGCGTAGACATAGCGAGGTAGCTGTTGATGAGCGCATCCTCGCTGGTATCGCTCTCTGCAATGCCAAGCATCGCCTTGATGTAGTTCAGCTTCATAGATGCGTCCATGTCATTACCTCATTCCTCGGTCTTTTTCTTTCTAGGCTTTTTGACCACGGGTTTTTCCTCGGAAGAGGGAGCAGGATCAACTACTCCCTCTTTGTCTTCCGGGATAATGCCCACGGTCACACTGCCGTCAGCATTGCGCCTAATCATTAGGCGTGGGAAACGTAGATGCCGTTCTTCTTGTGATTCAGCACCCAGCAGCCATGCGCGAACCTCGGCTGTACGCGCCAGGCATCAGCCTCGATGTTCTGCTCCGGGCTGAACACACGGGCGGCGTAGTGCTTCATGACCTGGAGGACGGCGGACGGATGCACGATCATGTAGTTGATCGCGGCAGCGCCGGACGCAGGAGCAAAGCCACCAGCACCGCTGGAGGTGGTGGGAGCATTCAGCGTGATAGCGGTCTGGAACCGGGGCTGGGGAACCCGGACAACACGCATATCGTTGTACATCTCGATGGCATAGTTCACATCGCGCTCATCGTTCATGATCATGCGGGTGATGCCGCCCTTGAGCAGCTTGTAGGTGCTGGGGCTGACAAACAGGATGCGCCCCTCATAGGGAACCTCGTCATCGTCCAGAGCAGCGGACGCGGTGTCGATGGAGGCCACGGTAGCAGCGCCAGCGGACAGGGTTTCGGTCACGATGTTGTTAGAATCTGCGCCAGAGGCAATCTGGGCGAATCGGTAGGCATCGACTTCCGGGATGATGTGCTGACGCTCTACGGTGTTCAGAAGATAGCCCATCGTGAGGCCAAGAGTTTCATCGTTGTCGAGAACATCCACCTGGTAGGAACGGCCACGGTCAGTCTCCAGAACGTAGGGCTGCCAAGTGCCAGTCACATCGCCGGGGACAAAGCCAGCGTCACGGTCATAGTTGCTCATGCCGACAGGGTTCAGATTGTAGATGTTCACGGTGTTCGCGCCGGTAAACCGCACAAACTCGTTGGCGGTATCAAGGATCGCGGACTTGGAATCGGCCTTGTAAGCCTCGTCCACAAAGGGGACGAAAGACTGAGCCAGAGTAATAGCGTTATTTGCGGGGGCAACAACAGTAGTAGCCATTTGTATTTCTCCTTATTAGTTATTTGATGGGTGGCAGTCCGAAGATCTGCCGCATTTTGTTTGCTTCCGCTTTTTCAGCGGCATTGACAGGAGGCGCGCCAGCGGAAAGACCGGGCTGTTTGTTAAGTGCAGCCGCCTCAATTTCCTTGGTCTTGGCCTCCATGAATTTCTGCTGGATTGCGAATACATCATTGAAGCGTCCGTCTGCCATCGCTTCGGCGCACTCAGCAGCAAGGCCGGAGTCATACCCCATATCCATGCACTGCTTTGCGTATCCGCTCACTACTTTGTCTCTGCGGAGGGATCTGAGTTCCTCCTGCATGGCCTTTTCGTTTTCGGCTCTTTCGGCCTCGGCGCGTTCCTGCTCGGTCTGCTTCTCACGAAACTGCCGTTTCCATTCGGCAGACTCGGAATTGGCCTTGGACAAAGCGGTTTTCAGCTTGTTGATCTCCGCTTCATCCGCTTTGGGGGCCTCAAACTCATAACCCATAAGGGCGGCAAGTTTGTCCTCCACGCTCATGGCCTCAAAGCCATCAATCTTGCTGACATCAATCTTCATGGTGTATTCTCCTTTGCGTTTTTTTGAGTGCGTCCCTGCACTATGTTTTTCTGTTTGTTGTCCCGGTTGTCTCCGGGTTGCGTTATTAAGCGTTCACTCGCTTGAAAACATCCATTAAGGATGGTTATTCACGGTATAAGCCGCAAAGTGCAGCGGCAGTTCACGTTATTAGCGGGGTCAGAAAACAAACCGGGAGCGCGCGCATGATCTCCGTCCCATGTGTAAAAATCGTCTTCAATGGGTACTGTCATGCTCTGGAGGTATTCGTGCGTGGATCTTACGCGCTCGTCCTCCATCGTGATCCATTGCTTTCGCGCGCCTTTTACGCCGCTGTTCTTTCCACCGTCCACAACCCCCGCGTTGTACACGCGTGTTGCGTCCGTTTCGGCAATACGCAGAAAGTCTTCAACGGTGCTGCTGTCATCATCAAACCGCTCGTCAATGCGCTGACGATAGGTTTTACCGGCAATCTCTTTGTTGATTTCCGCGTACATCTCGTCCGCTTTAATCAACGACTCCGGGTCTTCATCCATAAGTCCAAGGTCATACATGGCTTGCACGTTGCCGTAGGTGTATGCCTCGATTAGCAAATACTCGATGTATTCCTCAATGTCATCGCGCAACCGCTCTTTTTCGCTGTTTGTAAGCGGCTCGGTCTTGTATTCCGTAACCATCTGCCGGAACGTATTCAGTTCGTCAAAAGGCATTAGGTTCATGGCAAACTCCCGGAATATGAAAAAATGGACTACCGACAGTTATCCTGTCAGTAGCCCATACCATTGGCTCTTACGCCTCACATACCATTAGAGGCGCGTTACAATTTGGATGATCTTGGAGTCGGTCGGCATAAGGGGGTTCTCCTTAATCAGGATTACGAAGACCCACCGCCACCGCCATCGCCATTGTTCGGGTAATCGTTTGCGTCAGCAGCACTGTACTGTCTTCCTTCTATACTTACAAGATACCCACTTGTACCGTGCGAAACATCGCGGATTATGCCAATTTCTTTGATAATATCTCCTTCATAGTTGAATGTTTCGAAAGCTACGCAAAGGGTTCCGTTACTTACAGCGTCATTGATCTCTTGCCAAGTCTTATCCAGTGAACTTACCCCTGTGCTTTCGTCCGTCGTGATATTGGCAACAAGCATACCGCCGCCTCCGCCTCCGCCGCCGCCACCAGAATCACCAATCTGCGGAGTCGCAACAAGTGGGATATAATAACCAGCCATGTTTATTTCTCCTTTCGCGGAGTAACCAGCGTCCGCTTAATCTGCACAACCGTCAACCCGGTCTTTTCCCATTTGACCTCTGCAATGCCCTCTGCGTTCAGCACAGCGTTGATGGCATCAAGGATCTGCGGGTACTTTCGTATGTCTGTCATACCGCACCCCCGGTATCATTGTCCCCTGTGAAGTTATCGGTTTCGATAACCTCAGCCTCACCCTCGGCAGTGGCCTTTTCCTCCGCATTGCCAGTGCTTTCGGCATTGTCAACCTTGTCCGGGTCACCCCAGATCAGTTTGAGGTACTTTTCCGACATCTTGATATCGCTCACAGGGTCATTGGAAACGCCGGACTTTTTCGCCGCGAGTTCCGGGTGGAACCCAGCTGCCATAAGCGTCTGGAACGCTTGCGCTTTGGACTGGATGTTCGCAGTCTCCTCACGCGTGATCGACAACTCAAAGTCATTAAGGGAGATATCCAAAAGACCCTTACGCCGCAGGATCTCAACGATGATGCGCTCAAAGTATCGGTTTGACTTCTTGAAGAGGTCTTCCGTATTACGCGCCGCAGCAGCGGCTTGATACCATCCACTGGTAACCATTGCCGCGCTGCCCGTGCTGTCATAAGACCGCCCCTGCCTGTCTACAAACGGGATGGCGCAAATGCGCTGAATCTGAGAATAAATGTAGTCCGTAAGGGTCTGCGTCTGCTGCTGGTCAAGCTGTTCGGACAGGATCTTGAAATCGGCCTTGTTTTCTCCAACGCTCTTGAGGACGATCATGCCAGCAGCGCGGATGTCATTAGCGGTTGTATCCGCGTCAAAGTTGCAGTTAACGGCAACGGCAAGCGACTGGATAAACTGCTCCACACCGTCCATACGGTTGCTCAAAACAGAGGACAGGGCATCAAGCATGGGGAGGGCTAGCTCCGGGGCAGCAGTATTGATGTCATTATAGCGGTACTCAATGATGGGGATATAACCCAGCACGTTCGGTTCCACTTTGTCCACGTTAACCGCAGTCGCAATAAAGTCACTGTTGACTTGCGTGGACATCATCTTGCCAACCGCTGTGCCGGACAGATGATAAACCCGGTCGCGGGTGTAAACATCAAACTTGGCCTGTTCGTCAGCAACAACGAAGTTTACGCCCATCACCGGCTCGTTGCCTGGGCGCAGAGAGTAGACCACAAACGCGGAGCGCGGGTCAAGCGAGTAAGCCCGGAAAGGAACCTCCGGGTCATCGTTAGGCTCAACATAAAGGGGGCCTTTGCCCACCGTGTGAAACCAGTTGATAACCTCGTTGTCGGCCTGTAGTTTCCCGGAGCGGTAAAGGTATTCATTCAGCTTGTTGACCTTGTTCTGAGATCCTTTACGCCTGGAGACAAAGTATGCCGGACTTTGCATGAAGAAGCCATTCTTAAAGGTGCAGATTTCGTCATAGTGCGACTCCTGCACGATGTTAAGTATGTCCGGACGCACCTCTTTGCGCCTGTAAAGGATGGGCTGCACATTGCGCCGATACCAGTACAGATAATTCTCCTGCATGAGATTCTGCACATGGTAAACAAGCGCGCTGTTCAGTTCGCCAATAATGTTTTCCGGGGTGATCTCGTCAAAACTGGCGTAGATGTCGAGCCGCCCAAACATATTATTCGTAATCACAGGAGACTTATTGACAGTCTGCTCGTCCACTTTCTCACCCCTAGGCACAATATGTGGTATTACAATACTCTATATACCACAAAATGTGCTATGTGTCAAGGTTTTACGCTTTACACATAATCAAAACGGTCTACGCATGATAGAAACGCGGTTTGAAACGAACGAATTTACAAAGTCAACAAACATGGCAAGCACATCTGGGACATCATCGTTTCGGTTCTTGCCCATCGATGTGTACGATGTCAGCATCTTCATTGCCGTCATGTACTCCCGGTCTTCCTTATACAAGGATTCGTCTTTAAAGAGGCAATGGGTCTTGACCCACGATGAATTGATCTCGATCCTAGTCGATTTGTTGCTCTGCGTCCACTTGGTTGTTATGTTGGTGATGCCGCCCAACTCCCGGACGCGCCGCTCCACATCCTGCGCGAAAAGAGTGCCGCCCCGGTTGGACTCTATGCGGCAGGACTGTACGCCCCTGTCCACAAGAGTCTGGGCGATCTTCTCCTCAACCATCTCGACTTTTCCGTTGTCGCACACAAACTTGTCAATGTAAAAGTCATTGCCGTACTGATACGCCACGGGCATAACGCAATAGTCCGTACCCTGTTCCTTGGTATCGCAGATGGCAAGGATGGCATCCGGGTCTTTGTCCGGGAGTTTAAAGAATCGCCGCAGATCGTCCCGGTGGTACAAAATGCCCTCACGCTCTATGGTTTCCTGCTGGTACAATGCTTTCCAGCTGACCTCGTCCATGATCTCGCGCTGCTGTCTGTAAAAGGATGTGGTGAACCCTACGCTGTTTTCGTAGTCAAAGTTGGATTCATCATTCTCATTCAAGGCCGGGATTCGGATGAAGTGTGCGCGTGGGTTGTTCTCGTTCATGCTCTCCAGACGGCCCAGCGGGTCATGCACTGACCACCGGGTAGCAATGATGAGGGTCTTGCAGTTGCCAATGCGCCGTTGGAGTAGGTCAACGGTGAATTGATCCCACAGCTTGTCCATGCGTTCGCGGGACAGGGCTTGCTCAATGCCACCAACCAGATCATCGACATAAAGCAGCTGCTCACAGCGGACTTTACCCGCGTTGTTGCTGCCAACGGATGACATTTCGACTGTCTGGAACCGCTTTGGCTCCCCAAGGTCTATCCGCATATCCTTTGCGTTGGTATCCACCACTTGTACGCCGGGGAAAACATCGCGCCAGAGATACTCGCCGTCCGGGTCAAAGATCCGTATGCACTCGTCATAGACCCCGCGCAGGAACGAGTTGCTGTGGGATCCGCACAGGATTGGTTTTTCCGGGTTGCGCCCCGCAAGCCAGCAGATAAAGAAGATGCCGATGGTCGACTTTCCAACGCCAGGAGGAAGAGAGATTCCCAGCATATCCAGTTCATCGTCAGCAAGGCGTTGCAGCTGCTCTGCCACCAGTTTGAGTTTCTTACGCCGGGGTTCATAAAACCGCTTTTCCGGTGGCCTGTTCCACTCGATGTAGCGGCAGTACGCGTCAAAATCGTAGGGCGCGTCAAACAGGAGGCACTTGCGGTTTAACTCCAGCATAAGGCTGCCACCGCCAGAGAGAACCGCCTTTGCCGAAAGCGTCCGTATCTGTTTGGCAAGCGCGTGGGCCTCCCGGAAGTTCTCCGCGTTGTAAATCAGATGCCCGTCTACCTCGACAGACCTATCCAGTTCCAACCACCGTACAAAGTCAAACGCGTCAGAAAGCTTGTCATACTCCCCCGTCTGAATCAGTTTGAGGGCCATCTGCTTATAATCCATACATCACATACCTCTCGTCAAGTACTTTCACTTTACACTCGGTACTATAGCAGACCAGGCCCCTTATGTCAATCTTTGGGCCGCAATCAGCAGTTCGTGATCGCTCCCCAGCACCCCAGAACCCTCGCGCGCAAAGAAAGAATCCTGCGGGGCCTCCCCATCGCCGTGGGGTCGGCGGGGGTGAACGCTGCTTCCTTGTGTTCGCCCCGTGTTCGCCCTTGTGTTCGCCCCTAAAAGCATTGATATTACTACATTTTTTCACTTAGGCGAACAAGCGAACGGTAAAATAGCATAAACTTTTCATAACTTGGGAAAGTTTATAGGAAATCGTGTTCGCGTGTTCGCCCCACTTAAAAAATCCTGTGTTTTCAACGCTTTTTAAGCGAACAAGGTTTTTCTTTTGTATCATCGTATGAACAACATGAACACTTATATATTGACTTCTTTGTTCATGCGTGATATAATTAAGAAAACTTAAAGGAGGAAAAAATGGAAAGCAAAAACGAATATTTAGAGGCAGCACGTATTATCGCAGAGTGCAAGCCAAGCAAACTGCCGTATGTTCTTGCAATTTTAGAACAGGGTGGTTTCGACATTAAGGAGGTAAGCTCTATTGTGCCAAAGTTAGTATCAGAAAAGAAAAAGGAATTTCTTGCTTCTGAACGATCCAAGGAACCAAACGGGCTTTGGGCGAAGACAAGTAACGCCGACATTCTCAATCTGCGATCCGCATATCAATCCGGCCTCAATATCTCAAAACTGTCTTCCTTGTCCGGCATTGGAAGAACCACTATTTACAAGTTTATTGCCGCAGAAAAACCAACAAGCGAAACCACAAGGGTAAAACTTATGGCAGCACTCCACGCCATACAAACAGAATAATTTCGCACTTGAGCCGCCAATATAACAGTTGGTTGGCTCTTTTTTGTTTTGGGGGATTCGGAGGGGTAACCCGGCCCCTGGATCGCTTGCCGCAGTCCCCCCTGGGGTTGGGTGTAATAACATCTAGTATATAGCCCTATACGAAAAGTTAAACAAAATATTTATTTTGCTTACTTTTTTACGGGGTAATTCAACACTTTTGCTTTAATGTGTTCTTTTTCCTGTATACAATGTGTAATACTGAATATTATACATGATTCTATTGCTTTATACATAGCGTTATGCAGGGGTTAATATACTACTACATCATCCAAAACATACCAATACATCAATAAGAATATACCAATACACAAACACAAAAGAAGACAAAGAAGACATAAAAAGCAAATGTATTATGTATTATCTGATGATTGATACATGATAGAATGCAGCTATGTATAGTATATATAATATATAATACTATAATAATATATATCATCCGGCGCTAAAGGCCATATACGGCTGTATAAACAATGACCGCGTGTTGCCGTTGTATCTATACAGCCCCGGCAAAAGCCCCGTGTAAAGGCATACACGCGCTCATGCAAGGCCCCGCGAAAATGGCAGCACGCAAGGCCCTGGCAAAGATATATAAAAAAACTTATATAAAATTCTTGATGTATTATTGATGTGTTGTAAAGAGTCCACGCTTGACAGCCAATCAGACGCGTCATAACGCGCTACAACGGAAGATCCGTGCGGCTGTATATACACACGCAAAAGCCGGAAAACGCGCGCAAGGCCCATTGTAGAGCGCCAAAAAAGAAACGCGCGGTTATTGTTCCCGCGCGCTTGCTGCCATGGATCCACAAAAGGCAAAAAGAAAAAGCCGGAATAAATCCGGCTTAATCTAAAATCTGTATTGCGTTGTCATTATACATTGCTGCCGTATCAAGATCCGCAAGCCTTGCGCGGCAAAGCTGGCCGGATCCGTTAAGCCAATATTGATAAACCTTTGTGCTGTATACTTTATCCGGCGCGGCGTTTACCTTTTCGCGGATTGCTTTAATTTGTTTGCTTGTCATTGTCAAATCCCCCTTTTATTGAGTTTAGCAAGATCCTTTAGCACTTTTGTTTTCTTATCCAGGTATCGCATTGTCTTTTCCGGGTTGTCCTCCATTGCAATCATATCGTCAAGATACATTAGATATTCTAGCAACGCGCGCTTTTGATCGTATATGTCCGGCTCTGTATCGTCTGTTTCCGGCTCTGGCGCTGCTATAACGCGCGCGGCGCGGCTTGGCTTGCGTTTGCGGGGTTTAAACACGGCTTTAATTGCTTTAATAAATAACCAACAAAAGACAAGAAAAAGGATTGTTGGCACGTTTTAACCCTCCTTTACATCTGTTTTCTGGTAATAATGAATTATAACATTATCAAAAATCATTTGTAAATCCCCCGTTATATTGATTTTACACATTTCCAACAATCGGAATATTTGCCCATTGCAATACGAGCGCCACGCCGCGTGTTATACTCTTTTTCATAAAATTTATTCCCTGTTGGCGTGTACATTTTTAAAACATACGTTCCGATTTTGGTTGCTTTCAAATAAGCAATGCAGCCATAAAAATCTTTCCAGATTTCGGTAATTTCAAGACAAGCCATTATATAATCCCCCTTATTAATTAACCGTTAATAAAACTTTTGTCTTGTGATTCGATCAAAGAAACTATTTCATTAAAGCGCGGATCTTTTGCGGCGTTGTAGCCGGTAGAATGCTCAATAAACAGAACGTGTTCACATTTCGCGCAAGCTGTGCAATTTGTGCAATGCTGGTTTTTGTCGATCCCACAGTGGCAAATGTAAACGCTTTTGCCCATAGCATTCAAGAAATCATATAGCGCTATGATGTAATCAATATGACCGAAATTATAGCCGTTTGTTTCGCTGTTTACGTTGTCAATCATGGGAACATTGCTTTTTACAATGTTGGCGTTTTCGAATTCGTTGAAAGCGTTTTCCGCTGCCGTCTCTTTTGTATAAGTCCAGAAGATAACAGCCGGATTATTTGCAACTATTCTTTTCCACATTTCCAGGTATGCACGACTGAAAAAATCGCCTGTTGCATGGATCCGAATTGTTTTTACACTATCGGCCTGGATCTGTGCCATAATAGCACGTTCGCAAAAGCTCGTATGTTCCCGCGCGATAATTGTACGGATTGCAAGCGCGTCAATAGTAGATTGATAATTATAATTTGCTTTCGTGCAATAGCCGTTTTCGCAAGTGCAGCCACAAGTCCCTAAAACCTGGATCTTTTCGCCGTTAACGTTCGCGGTGTATTCCTTATTTCCTGCCAGAGTAGAAAAGTGATAAACGCCTTTGCCGATTTTAGAATTACCGTCTACCAAAAGCGGATTAATCCAGCCAATGGGGGAAAGAATTTTCCCGGCCTTGTATTCGATCCCGTATTCTTTGTAAATAGCTGCTTTATTCATTGTTTTATATCCCCTTTGCAATTTTGTTTTTGTTATTTGCTCTTTACGGTTAACAATATATCATACTGTTAACAGTATTGCAATATGGGATAATAAACAAAGGTTAACAGTATATTTTGTGTAAAATGCTACTGTTAACCTTTTAAATTATGTGGTATTATATTTATACATTTAAATAACAAGGGGATATACACTATGCCAATTGAAAAAGGAACGCGAAAAACGGAAACTCAAAGAAAAGCGCAAAACAAATACGATAGGGCAAATTTTAAAGTTGCAGCTTGCAAGATACCGATATCAAAGTATGATCAATTTCAAGAGTATGCAAAGCAGCGCGGAAAAACTGTTGCCGGGGCTTTAGCAGCGTATATTGAACAATGCATAGCGGAAACAATCGAATAACAAAAAGCAGCTTGCAAGGCTTTTCCGGCTTTGCAAGCTGTTTCCTTTTCCTGGAATGATATCCGGCGCGGATCCTGGCCAGCCGGAAAAGTGAATGCATGGCGCATAAAAATGCCCAGAAGGCCACCCGCTCACCTACTTTCATGATGTGAAGTGTGACGGACGAGCCGGGTGGCCTTTCTGCGCCTTTCTGTGCCTTTTAATGCGCGAAAATTTCAAAAAGACTAAAAATGAAAAGTTATCGTCAATAATTGCACTTAAAGTGCAATTCAAAGTGCAAATATGGCACTTTGATAAGCGCACGGTTAAGGGGGCAAGTGCTATGGAAATGTGTAAATTTTCCCCGTTAACCATCTGAAAACGTGATCGAGATCCGCGCGCACTTCTCAATACATCCCGGCAGTTTTCCAGAAAATTTTCAAAAAGTAAGAGGGGGGGTATCAAAAGCACCCCCCCACCTTATTTTTTAATTGCTATATTTTCCGCACGGATTAAACTCATGGCAGATCCCGTTGTGGTACTCGCACATTGGTACAAGGAACGGCCCAAACTCCGGGTTGGTCTTTGCCACAAGTGCGCACATCTCCTCCACAACATCGTGGGTTTCCTGCGCAGCCTGTTCACAAAGCCGCTTGTTTGCGATGGTCATCAGCGCCTCCGCGTTTATGCTCCACATCATATCTATAGGCGCGTCCTGCGGTGCTTTTCTGCGGTCATAGTCCAGCTGCCTGTCATTGCGTTGCGTCCGCACATAAGGTTGGCAACCAATGTGATGGCGAACAAGGTGCATTGCAACCCAATACGGCACATCTTCCAGCAGGAACACAAACCGTAACTCACGGATAGGCGAATGCCGCGCCCGGAGCATTTTCTTCTTCCATTCATAGTCCGGTGGCCTCATGCTTTTCAACCCAACTGTCACAAGCGTACATTGTTTGACCAGCATCCAGTCATCATCCGTAGGATGGCGCACAAGTGATATATTCATTCTCTTTCCCCCATCGGCTTTGACAGGATCGCGCTAACGATCATTGCAAGCAATATTTCCTCCGTGCTGTACCCGCAATCGGACTTTATTTCGCGGACTTCGCGGAGAATGCTCCGCACGTTGCCAAAGAACACGTTTTTACAATACTCGTTCATTGATTTCGCCTTTCTGCTTTTTCACCCATATTTTTGCGGCTGTTTTTCGCAAACTCTGTGGCAGCGGGAAAACGGTTATCAGCACATCGAAATAGAAAATATAAACCATGTTGTGCATGACTCGGATGTTGTTTGCGGTTGCGTGTTCCAGATATAGCTTGTCATAGTACTTGCGGAGCGGCCCGGTGGTTTCAGCGTGAGTGATCCCGCACTCTAGGGCCTCCGCAGCTTTCTTGGTGACCAGCCGCTTGGGCAACCCGGTTCTTTCTTTAAACCGCCTTTCTGAGTGGTTTGTGATGTAGAGATTATTTGTCATCGCCACACACCATGTCTTTAATGCGCGCGATGTGATGATACCCGGTGATTCCCTCGACTCTTTCCACCACGATGTTCTTGTCTGGGTTGTCATCCATCCACATTTCCAGAACACGCAAGCATCGGCAAATGGTTTCGTCCGGGATCTTTACCTTGACATCTACTGTGATTTCGGTAGCTTTTGCCATGAGATCTTCCTTTCTTGCTAGGGGGGGTATTAAAATGATCCCCCCACTTTGTTTTTAGTCGAGGATAATATCCTTGTATTTTTCCGCGAGTTTCTGCGGGTCTTGGTTTTCGCCAAGAGGATCCTGCACCTCATCAATCTGCGGGTTGTCCCGGAAACCGTCATAATACTTTTGGTGGAAAATGGTAAGGATGGGGTTGACTTGCCCCTCAAGACCGTATTGCTCCCGCGCCGCGCTGCATATCTCTTTGACCGTTTCCGCAAACCGCTTATAGTCCGGGTTCCCCTTGCGTGACCTACCGTGCATCCAGTCATGCACAACAGTTCTGGTAACATGACAAGCATAATAGAGCATTCCGTTTGAGATCTTCATGCCGGACATAGCGCACAGGGACAGATACTTCTCCATCGCGCTAAACAGCGTTTCCGGGTTCTCTACATCCACGCTTTGCCGTATTTGTGTACAGCTTAGAATCATATTGGGAACAACAGTTGTGTCCGGGTTCCCTCCGTTTCTAGGCGTAAGCGTGGCCTGTTCAAGCGTTATCATTGCATCCTCTTTGGGGGGCCTCCCGTGCAGCCGCCCCTCAATTGGCTTGCGTTCATCCGGGGTCTTGTTTCTTGACCCTTTGGGCCTCCCGCGTTTTCGCTTTATGGACTGTTCATTGTCTTCGTTCAAAATGGTAACTCCTCCTGCGGTTCCCCGCTTACTTTCACCCATGACCGCTGCCGTCCGTATTCCTGGTAGTTGTGCAGCCCCGCCTTTTCCCAACCATCAAAGCGTGACATAATCATTCCCAGATCTTTGCTTTCAACAACAGATGGATCGTGTCCAATCCCGTCACGGGCAAGGGCCTTGTTTGTCAACTCCCGGACGCACACATAATCGCCGGGTGCTTTAGCGGAAAGATATGACTCAATTGCTCCCTCGCGCCAGTCATCCTGCCTTGCCGCATCCTGCTGTTCCCGGTACACATCCACAAGCTCACGCTTTGCAAAGTTCTGCGCGGCAGCGTCATGTGCTTTGTACTTATCCCGCATTTCTGCCCAGCATTGCAGGATGTATGCGCGGATCTCCTGCTCATGGTTGAACAAGTCATAGCCGACAGTGTGCATGGTTATGGGATAATAACGCCTATTGTACACATCACGGAGCGGCTGGGAATTATTGGTTGTACCCAGAAAAATACATCTCCGTGGCAAGTCAACAGTGTTTCTGTCATACGGTCTGCGGTAGCTGTCAACAGCGCGGGTAATGTACGCCTTGCTGGCCTCCACTTCCTTTGTCCTGGTCAAGGCCAGCAGTTCGCTTATCTCACAGATCCACTTGCCGTACAGCTGTTCAATGGCTTGCTGTCCGTCAAACTGGTTTACCTCTCCATACCATTCGTCCTTAACGGCAAGGAAACGGATGATACTTGACTTGCCCTCCCCCTGTTTTGTGCCGATGAGGATGGGAACATCATCAAACTTGCATCCAGGAGAGTAAAGCCGCCAGATGCCCCCGGCGAAGATGAGGCGCGAAACCTCGCGTGTGTATGGCGAGTCTTCTGTCTTTCCCCACTTCGTAAGGAATTGCTCACACCTTTCGCGCCCGTCCCACTTGACGCTTTCGATGAGATCCTGCACCGGGTTATACTCACGGCTCTTGAACAGTAGCCGGAGCGCAGCTGTATGCTTTTCCTTTTGGTACATCCCATACGCCTTTTCAATGTACGCCGCGCTTGCCGCCTCGTCCGCATCCGTCCACCGGGTCATCTTACCGTCCCTTGGATACTCCGCTGTCTGTGACAACACATTGTATTTGATGTCAGAGTAAAACGGATCGTTTTGCATGATGTCCAAAAAACCTTGGATGGTCTTGCCGCCGTCAATGATGCTTTCTATGGCTGCTATCATCATGTCATCATCCTGTGGAGCAATGCCGATAGACTTGCGGAGCTCTTTCATTGCAAATTCAACTCGCGGCAAGTCTTCCAAGGGGTCATCATGCCGCCTGTCCCCCGGCGGGAACTTGCGGATCAGCGCCTTGTAATTTGTCCATTGTCCTATGTAGGATTGGTATTCTTCGTAAGGATCTGCCATTTGTCGGTTCATCACCAACTTTCATTTGCTGTTTGCCGTAGGGGGGTACTGATTTGACCCCCCTACTTTGTTTCGTAACTGCACTGAATTCCGTTGAACAGAGGATGCCGTACACCGTACTTACATTTGGCGCACACATACACGCTCACCTTGCACCCGGCTCCATACCTCTTCTGCACCGCCTCATGTGGGCATTGGCGCATGGATATGTCCGGGTAGTATTGCTTTGTAACGGCGCAGAATGATCTGCCATGCGTTGGGGTGAATTTAGGTTTCTGATCGCCAATTCCCATAGGGAACATCCACCATCTCCGGCTTGGTCAGCGTCATCTCCAACGCCCACAGGAGATTCCAGCAAGCTGCCGTCAGATGCGGCTCATCCGTCTGCCCTGTGACAAACTTTGCCGTATGCCGCATCCCGCTGTCGATAAGGCTATGCACCGGGATTCCCTTGTCCACGTTATGCTCTCCGTACTTTGCCGCACCGTTCTCGCAGTGCCGGGAAACCTCCATTATTGCATTCCACGGCAGGAGATCCATGCGGCCTTTACCTCCGTGCATATCCCGGACAGCCCCGGTGCTGAACTCTGTGCGGTCACCAGAATCCTTTATCATGCGCCGCCTCCCATCAATATCTCGCATATCCTAAGTCCCGTTTCAGATTTGCGGCAGAATTGCCATTCCACGCCATACTTTTGCGACATGGTTTCCATCATGGTCTGCAACCTGGCGCTGTCTATTGGCGCTTGCTTCGGCAGTTTCGTGCCAAGGAATCTCCCTGCCTCATGCCCATGTTTAAGGAACATATACCGCTCATACCGTGGGTTCTTCCAAAGAAAAACATCGTACACGCCGTCAATTCCGTCTTGCTCAACGAGGACAATGAGCCGGATCCCTAACTCCTGTGCAAGTACACACTCCCGGCGAAACCGATCATGGTCTTGAACGAGATTGCCGTAGACCTCCTGCAAGCCGTACTTGGTGTCCACGCACACGGTCTGGTTGGTGGGTAACGAATAGTCACCCACCGTTAGCTTAGACCGTACAATGCGGACTCCGTTGGACTCGCAAAAAGCATAAATATTTTTATGTTTTCCTGGCTGGTTCCTTGTGTCCTCGATAATGATATTAGGAAGATTCATCAGAACGGAAGTTCGCCGCCGTCATCAACCGGGGCGAAAGACGCGATAGGTTCTTCTTTCGGCAGCAGTTTCTTTTCCGGGACTTTGAAATTGCCATCGCGGATGTCGGCAGGAGTCTTCGTCCGCGTGATGTTCAGCCGGGTTCCAATGCTGCCGTCCATCTTCTTGTACTCTTCTTCGCCAAGCACAACTCCGATGACCCGGCCCACAAGGGTCTGTTCTTTCCAATCCCAATGATAGCCGGGGTTTGTCTGCTCAATCTGCTGGATAAATCCCTTGAACATCCCAGCCGCCTTATCGGAGTAGGAACGGAACAGCTTGATGGGCCAGAATCCGTTGCGCTCCATACAGTTGCTTGCGTAGTTCATGTACTCACCCTCGGAGATGTCCAGTTCCATGTAGAGGTAGCTTTTCTCCGGACGATCCTCCACTTTGATGATGCGGCAGACATACCCGCCGGGAACAAGCCGCTTGTACTCTTCGTTGCCGGTGGCCTCGATGTTGTTCCAGTTGTTGATAGGGTTCATGCGTTTTCCTCCATATCATTAAATTTCATATAGCACATCCAATGTGTGTTCATTTTCTTGCCGGAGCGATGACCAAAAAGCGGTTCCTGCCCAACAACTTTGATGATTTCCCTTGTGCTTACGCTTATGTCACTCCACTTAAACACAAGCACCGCACCCGGTTTTAACACTCGCATACATTCCTCAAACCCTTTGCGGATCATCGGTTTCCAATCCCCGTCAAGAGATCCATAGGATTTCCGCATCCATGCGTTAGCACCAAGGTTTTCAATGTGCGGAGGGTCAAAAACCACAAGGAAGAAAGATTCATCCGGGAACGGAAGATCTGTAAAATCGCATTGCACATCCGGGTCTATAACGAGATGTCTGTGCTTCTGTTTGCCATCAGCACGAAGCGTTTTGCCGAAGTCCCCCTCCCATTCTTCCCGGCGTTTGTCGCAATAGATTGTATGCGGTTCGTTCTTTTGGAACCAAATTGTCCTATCACCGCAAGTGGCATCAAGAATCAGTTTGTCCGTTATCATCACCGTCCGCTACTGGTTTAAGAGGGCAAGACCCTCCAACATACTTGTTAGGGTACTGGCAAACTTCGCCGTTCAAGCCGCAAGTGCTGTAGTTTTTGCGGAAGTAGTAGCACTGTGAGCAGGAGATGTCGGCGTTGCCTTTGAAGTCAACCGGGAAAAACACATCTACGGTTGCCTGGGCGTGAATGTAGTCGCTTACGCCGCTGTCGAAATTTGGCATCACTTCACCTCCATTTCGTAGTATTCCCGGATCGTCTGGTCAACCAGTTTGAGATCATTGGGAATCTTCCGTTCACTGAACATCTCCATCGGCGTTTTGCACGGGCTATACCCATCACTCTGCGTCTGGAAGAAATACTCGTTTCCATCCGTCTGCGCCATGAGGACAATGCTGAACATACCCTCCAAGCCGCCAAGGTTCTGGTCGAGCATCTTGCCGATGGTCTTTGCATGGACGCGTCCCCCCTCGTCAATGTCAATGTGGCGCATGAAGTAGACAATTGTATCGTCTGGGAGATTGCGAATTACAAACTGGATGAGGTTGTACTCATTCAAGGCCATGTCCAAAAATTTTCCGTACCCGGTTTCCTTTGCCCTCTGGAAGTTGGCAAACACAGAAAGATACTGTGAATCGTCCACAACAAAGACCTTTTTGTCTGACTTCTGCATAGCCGCCATGATTTTCCCGTAGTCGGAGCAATTAAACAGTGGCAGTTTAGTACGGAACGGCAGCGGTTTCGATGCCACATTGAATACCCCTACCTCATCTTGGGCAAAGTTCCGCATGGAAGTGGATTTGCCACTCCCGGATGCACCAAGTATCAAAACAGGAAGCCCCATCAGAACCCCTCCTTTTCGCGGATCTTCTGGATCACCCGCTCCGCGAAATCGTGAATCCCGGCAAGATACCATTGCGCGTCCTCCGGTTTCCATTCCAGAAGTTCGCTTTCCGCAATGGCATCATGCTCCATCATGGCAATCTCCGTGTCATAAAACGATTTGATGCAACTAGGCATTACACCCTCCATTTCTTTGCCAACGCTTTAAGCGCGGCCTCATATGTTTTCTGGTCTTTGTAAACTCTGGTCAATTGCATTTTCTCCCGCTCATAATTAGCTAGGCGCTCATCGTATGTCACGGGCCTACCACCTCCGATGTTTTGATCTGTTGCGAAAAAGCCAGGTTTTCCCGCGCCTGTCTCGATCTCCGTTCCCGCTCATCATCGGAAAGCTGAATGTTTGGGTTTTTGCCAAAGCGGAAACCGTAAAGCGGACAGCCATTGCTTGGGCAAAGCGAAACCTCACTTGCGCTGCCGCACATACAGTCAAGGCATTTGGCTCGGATGGCCCGGAGCGGAGTCACGCGTTTTTCTTCATTCAATCTCGTCATCATCCTCCTCATCTTCGTCATTTTCCGCGTCCATGACGGCATTGCGGATTATGTCGGCGTTGTTGAGAATGACATCCATAACGATGTCCTCGTTGATGTGGTGAACCATGCGGCCTTTGTCTTCAACCCCACATCCGTAATACTGCGTCCCGGCAATCCCACGGTCATCGTTGATCGCAACAATGGCAATCGCATTTGGATCCAGGTCTACAAGGCTATGTACCGCGTCTTCCAGAAACTCTGCCAGTTCTTTGTTTTCAAACTCCGTTCTCGTCATCCTCCATTTTCATCAAAAATTCCATTGCCTCATCTGACCACGGACAATGCCCGTCCTCGCAATCCATAGGGCAGTAATGCCCGTCACAGACCTCCGGGGTGTAGTAAGGGATATTTTTCATGCCTCGCTTCCGTCCATCTTTGCTCCGCAGTTGGGGCAGTAGTTGTCCGGGCTGAACCCTTGATATTTTGCTCCACATTCGGAACATTCATAGCCGTTAAACTCCGGGTTGTACGGCTTACAGTTCAACCACCGCCCATGTCTGACAGATTTAACATCAGCGGCGGGAATTTGCTGGATAACAGCATCAATCCGTTTGGACAGTTTTCGGAGCAGACGGTACTCGCGTGGAGAAACCATTCCCATGTCGATGTCGCCGCTGTGGAGAGCTTGCTGGATTGCTTCTCTGCTTATGTATTCGTCAGCCATTGTCTACCTCCAGCGGGCAACGGACGAAAGAATAATCTTCGTCGCAGGCGTCGCACTCTTGGTTGAGAAGGTCACAGGCGCAAACCAAATCATCCACGCTCATATCCCATGTGTGAAAGTGTTCGCATCCTTTGTCCCAACAATCTTTCGGAAACAGGCTCATGTTTCTACCTCCACCGGGCTTTTGAGCCAGTCCAACACCTTGGGGTATTCTTCTTCGGACGGGTCTTTGAAATCACAATACCATCCACGCTGTCCGGCTATAAACTTTGCCAGCTCCTCATCACTCATTGCCCGGAGCATATTGCCGTTGATGTTTGCTCTTGATGGCGTGAATCCCATAAGCTCCATACGCTCTAAAAAACTTCGTTCAGTTAATCCCATCGTTCAACCGTCTCCTTCTTCGTCAATGATTCTTCGATAAATAATCTCGTCAATCACTTTTGTTTCTTCTTTCGGAATCTGGTCTTTTCTTTCATACCATTCACACGAAAGCCCCATGTCATCCAGCACGTGGACTTGTCCTGCGCGGAGGCAAGAAATGAAATTTTTACAGTTCCAACACTTTATCAAAGAATATGCCACCTTCCTTTTCGCGCGGAATCAGCATCATCGTGTCATGCCTGTCTATGACATGATACCCGGTTTTTCTTTTTACAACTTTTAGCGGGTAGTAATGGAACACTCCATTTTTTGCATCGATGTATTTTCCGTTATACTGATATGCATTTTCTTGTGTCAGAATCATCCCTCACCCTCCTTATCTGCCGGGATGATGGTGGGAGCATCACACACGATGTCTCTTGCGAATACCACGCCGTGTTCCATTTGAATTTGCTCTTCGCGCAGAAGATACGAATAGCTGTAAGAAATGTTATCAATAAAACTGTCGATTTCAGCCGCAACAGCATCCAGATCGCCCAGCCGCCCATGCGGCGGTACAAGCAAACAAGGACAGTCTACTGGGACATCACCTGGGACTACATATTGTTTACGGACAATACAAATCAGTCCGGTTTGGTATGCAGCGCTACAAGCAAAGTTGCACTCTCCGTTCCGACAAGCCGTTGGCATATCCATTCCTTTTACAAGAACATCACTCATAATAAAAGCCTACTTTCATTCGCTCACTGGGATGACGGTTGGAACCACATCAATGTAATCTCTCATTACCGACAACGCTCTCTCCCAACTTTTGGGCGCATGGGTGCGGTTGAAATCGTCTTCGCTTAGGCCTTTAAGCAAGCCATCAAGCGCATCCGCATCAATCAGCCGTCCGTGGTTGGGGACGGGGATGAGAGGGCATAAGTCTGCTCTGCCCTCGTCCGGACAAAGGCCGTCCGATTCTGGCGGTGCGACCGGGAATAGTTGGTGGGCTTCGGGTAATTGTGGATGTGGATGTCAGTCAGATGGTTCGTTATTGGCTTGAGTATGCAGTCTTCGCTGTTGCGGAAGTCGATGCAGATGTTGCCCATCACGTTCTCCTCTCATACAGCACTCTTGCCACGAAGACGATGGCAAAGACAGCAATTAAATATATCCACATTTCAAAACCCCCTCCCGGTCATGCAAACGCTCAGATCATATTCGCCTTTCAATGTGTTGCGAATGTCTCCGTAGCTGACATACCCCTTGGCAATGCTGTCCATGAGGTACATAAACTCATCGCGTAATTGCATTACATCGCCGTCCGGCGCATCGTGCTTGTCCTTAAGGATGTACAGGATGCAGTTGATCCCAAATTCCACCCCAAACTGCATACCATTGTCCCTGGCCTTTTGGACATCAGCGCCCGTAGCTGGAATCCTGCGCGGGTTGACTTTCTTACTCTTCCCCATCGGTGGTACTCTCCGCATCTGCCCACTCGCGGTAACTCTTAACGTGTTCCGGTTCCCGGTTGCTGTCGGCAAGCGTGATCCCGGCAACAACAGCAATGAACACCAAGAATCCGGCGGCAGCACAGAACAGGATCGGTTTGCTCATGTAGCTTACTTTTGCCAGCAGCATGAGAACGATCTGCAAAACGTTCCCCAACACATACGCCGCCATTACCTTTGCCGTCTTTTTGTTCACTTGTTTCATTCCTCCTCCGTGTAATAATATGCGTCTATCTGTTCCAGGCAGTTATCGCACCCAACGATTTCACCGATTCTGTTTCGGTATAGAATCTCGCACTCCTCCCCGCACTCTGGACAACGTGGCATATCCAGTTCCGGCGGTTCCGGGTAATCATGTACGCCCCAGCCCATTCCAGTCCTCCATGTTCTCATATGCTTCTCTTGCGGCTTGCTTTCTTCCGGGAATGTTGTCCGGGTTCCAGCCGCAATTCTCGCACTTGTCATGCTGCGTACATCTAATGCCGTCATTAAAAACGCAGCTTGACTCGTCTATGATCCTTTCCGGCAAAACAAAATTCAGCATAACGTGTTACCCCATCTTGGTTTGCACGATTCGTCCGTGGGCGAACAGTCGGCGTGGATGTTCGCGCACATTCGGCAAGCACGGAAACGAATCACATAGTCTTCCATCTGCTTACGCAGCTGCTCGTTCTCATCGCTCAGTTCAGCAACCTTGCGGCGAAGACGCTGCACTTCCATGTCTACTTCTGTCACGCGTTTCCCTCCTCTATCGGCTCGTCAAGGCATATGTAAATGGCCCCGTTCTTTGCCCTCCGCTTGATCTTGTACTTTGCCCCAAAGATCCTGCTGGGCAGGAAACCGCTGTTTACCTTTCCCGTAACGCAGATCCTTATTGCCTCCGCGTCTTTTTCCCTCGCCAGTGTGAGCGTCCACGGTTTATCTTCGCTTTTAGGATCTGTGATCGGCTGAACTATAATGTACTTCGTTCCGTCCGTTTTCATCACATAGCACTTTCGCGCGCCCAACATATATTTACTGCACGATGCCGGGAACCGAATGTAGTAGCTGTCGGTTTGCTTGTTCACGCACGATGCTTTGCACAGCGCCGCGTATGGTATCTGTTTGCTAGTAGTCATTTCCCTACCCCATTCTGATTGACTGCCGTATTTCTTCCATTGGAATATGGAATCGTCTGCTGATAATGTCCAACTCTAAGAGCGTCAGCGTTTCCGGGTTCAAAAGACGCGATGCCGATTTTCCGTAACTCCACCCGGTTTTCTCTGCCAGGGCTGTGGGTGTCACATCGTATCCCTTTAACAACCGCCCAACTGCCGCAAACGGTTTGGGCTTTTCTTTGATGTACGGCATTTCGCGCCAGTCCTTTTATGACAGCAACGTGCTGTCCAGACGGTAATGCCGCCGCTTGTTATATGTATCTACGATCTGACGGGCGTATCCGTTTTTTTTGATTGCCGCCACTTTTCCGTTTCGGATGATTTCAAACGGCTGCACACGTTTGAGAGAGGCCACAAGGTCTTCCCGCTTGAATTTGCCGCCGTAAGTCCTGTAAAAAGCGGTCATGCCGGAAAGAATCTGCATGGAAATTGCGTCCATGTCCCCGTACCACGCCTCAGAAATTGCGGTAAGCATATCAAGGTAATCATCACTGCCAAGTTGGTTGTAAGCCCGTAGAAGAGTGCTTGTTGCAACGATGCGGGTAGGGGTCTTGCTCTGGCTGAAATCAACCACAAACCCGGCAAGTTTGGCCTTGTCCACCATGTCAACCACTTCTGGCTTCCTTGCGTTCAGCCCAGCCGCCAGTTTCTCGTTTACTGTCACATCCTTGTCGAACCCGTTCTGCTTGATGAACGCTTCACACTCCTCCAGCCAGGTCATGCCCTTGTATACCTTGCAATCAAGCGGCTCGTCCTTACCGTCATGCACGATGCGCCATGCAGCTGTGCTGTGCTGTCCGTTGAAGATCCAAAGCTGTCCGTCCCGGTAGGATACTTTCGGCTCGTTGAAGATGTCACCGTCAAACTCTTTGACGATGCGGTTCACTCTGGCCTGTTCCAGAGGACGCTGATAGGTTCTGTCCACTTTCAGCTGGGACGGGAGCAACATACGATGCTCAAATTCGTGACCGTTCGGATATTTCATTTGACTAAATCCCTCACTTTCTCAATCTCATTCATCACATACTTTGTGATTGCCTCTGCGACAATCGGCCTGTTTTCGGATGTCAGAAGAGCGTTTCTATCGGCAAGCGTGTTGCGAAGCAAATTAACGTAGGCCTCTGCATTGATGCGGATGTCGTTCACAAGGTCATCTACTGTGAACTCTTTTGCCGTGGTAGGATCGTACATATCCGCAACCACCGCCGCGATTTTTGCCTTTTGCTCTCGCTGTTCCTTGGTGAACCCCTTGGGATTGCTACTCGGTTTATGCTCTTTCGTTGGATTGCGGATTTCCGCAATTGCCTCTGCAACTTCTTCCGGCGTTTCCAATTTGCGGAGCGCAGCCAGGTCGGTCTTTCTCGCTTTGATTTCGCCGGAAAGGACTTCGCGCTTGAACTCCGGGTCAACCGCTGCCGCTTTATCTATCCCGCGCCCAACTTCAACAGCGGTTTGGACAGCAGATTCGGAAATACCGTGTTCCATTGCTATGGTCGGTCTTGTCTTTAACTCTTTGCCGGGAGATCCGTTTCGGATGGTCTGCGGTTCGTCTGATTGAAAGTGATGGATTTCATCACTTTCACTTTTCTTAGCTTGAACATACTGGTTGTTCGTGCCTTGCGTTTTCTGTCGCGCATCATGTTCTTCTTGTATCAGCTTCATCCTCTGCAACTCGGTCATGTTGTGCTTGTGAAGCTGATTGGCGCAGATCCACGCGATTGCCGCCCACCTGTCCGGGAAACTCTTACGGTCTACCGTGTACTTGTCTTTCAGCAGTTCCCAGTTCTCGCAGATAACCCTCCACCGATGATGCCCGTCCAACAGAGTGTTTTCTTCGTCCCATACAACAAGGGGGTCGCGCACATACCCGTCACGGAGGATGTCTGCCCGGAGTCCGTCAAAGTCCTCCTTTGGCATTGCCGGAATCTTATCCCGGAACTCTGGGTCAATAATCAGTTTTTCCATCAGCACAACCTCACAAGCGCAGCCGCCGCCATCAGAACCGTCACAATCGCTACCACTATGTTTGCCATCTTCACATTCCCCTTTCGTAGTCCGTTTTATTGGATACTGTGGCATCTACTATATTCATGTAATGAAAAAGTAGTTGACTTTTGTATCCTTTCCGTGATACCATCTTCCCAAATATGGTTTTGACAACAGGTATTCGGTCTTGCTTGTCTTACCGTTTTGGGAGTGTCTTCATAATAATCCCACTATCGTAAGATTGCAAGGAACATTATATTACAAAGTCTTACAAAAGTATTACGGAGGGATTATCATGTTCTACGAGCGGTTTGAGGCGTTGTGCAGGAAGAATGGTTACACACCAAGCGCGGCTTGCCTTGCAATGGGCAGGAGCAAAAACCTGGCGGCAAAATGGAAAAGCACAGGCTCCATGCCAAGCGCAGAGGTACTAAACCAGATAGCGGAATTTTTCGATGTAAGCGTAGACTATTTGCTTGGAAAATCTGACAACGATGCAGAAGACGAAAGTATCCGTGCGCGCCAAGAAGCATTTGACCGCGCCGAAATGCGCGTACTGTTTGATGCGGCGCGTGATGTCCCGGCAAGCAAAATCTATGAAGTAGTCTCGATGCTGGAAAAGTATAAGGAGGAAAGTCAAGGAAGATGACCTACATTGAGGGTGCTGATTATTTCGTTCGTCAGATGCCAATGCCATACGGAGTGCATGGCGCGGTGTCTCTCAACGATGACTGTACTTTTAATGTGTATGTAAACGAGCGCGATACACATGAGCGCCAGCAAGAGGCATTGGATCACGAAGTAAAAAAGCACATCGAACAGGATGATTTTTCCAAGTCCGATGTGCGTGAGATTGAAGGATTATGAAAGTTCCAACCCCCAAAAAACTGGATAGCGGAACGTGGTACATAAGGATGCGCCTTAGTGGTGAAGAGCAATACATCACAGGCGATACGGCAAAAGAATGCCGGGACAAGGCCACGTTGCTCAAAGCAGAACACAAAAACGGCAAAAAGATAACGCCAAAGATTGATAAAACCTTAGGCGAAATCATTGACGATTATATTGCCAAATATGAGCCTGTACTTTCTCCGTCTACCATTCGTGGGTATTCTTCTGCGCGTAAAAATAGGTTCAAAAATTACATGGCGCAGAAGATTAGCGATATATCAGACTGGCAAAAGGTAATCAACGATGAATTGAAAGGGTCGGGCGAAAAGACAGTGCAAAACGGGTGGGGCGTGGTGACAGCTGCCATGCGTGACGCTGGACTCCGTGTCCCGGAAGTAAAACTGGCAAGGCCACCCGTCCGGGAAATGGCGTTTCTGGAGCCGGAGGAGATTCCCCGTTTCTGCAAGGCCCTGGAGGGCCACCCGGCTGAGATCGAAGTGCTTCTTGAGTTGCACGGCCTCCGTGAGTCCGAAGTCATGTCCGTTGTGCGAAACAACCGAATAGACACTAAGCGAAACATCATCACAGTAAGCGGAGCAATTGTCCCAAACAAAGAAAATAGATTCGTAGAGAAGCAGACGAACAAAACAAAAAAATCCACAAGGCAAGTACCAATAATGATACAACGTCTTGCGGATCTTGTTGACGAATGTGAGAGGGATGGCAAGCCAATCCGGGCGCACTCTGCCCCGGCGTTGCTAAAGGCCGTCCACAGCACGTGCGCCAAGGCCGGGGTGACAGATGTGACCAACCACGGACTGCGCCACACGTTCGCCTCGCTTGGGTACTCCCTCGGATTGTCTGAGCGAATGATGATGGACTTGGGTGGTTGGGATGATCCAACAACTATGCATAAAATTTACATCCGTCTGGCCCAACGTGACAAAGCAAACGCCCAAAATGCCATAGCTGACTTCTTCAAAAACGCCACGTAATATGCCACATTAGATGAAAAAGCCATTGAAAAATCAGCATTTTTGAGTCCTTTTGAGAGGGTTCGAGTCCCTCCT
>Ga0310697_10000916_pt1 | contig 36978 bp, 31 predicted proteins | sample 172DNAGHGlowgp2_FD_203883 | JGI IMG/M metagenome (GOLD analysis project Ga0310697, IMG submission 203883) | Sheep rumen microbial communities from Palmerston North, Manawatu-Wanganui, New Zealand - 1728 DNA GHGlow gp2 (v2) (version 2) | ecosystem: Host-associated > Mammals > Digestive system >... | reverse complement strand
ACTTCCAGAATGACGGGGTCGCCCTCCATAAGAGGATTAAAACGACTGGTGGTGTCGTAAAAATGGCGGGCATCGGGATGGATTGTGTTGTTATGAAAGTGCCACCCTTTGTAGAATTCCCTTTCTGTCTCGCCAGAATGTGTTTTGTACTCATGGACGGCGGTGTAGTCGGCGGTAGAGGTTGACCCCAAAAGACGGTTGTAGTCGTTCCAGTAGTCGGGTTTCTTGGAGCCGTATGACACCTCCACTCGGGGATAGATGGTGTCGTTCTCAATTCTTGGGTTGATCTCAATTATCTCGTCACCCACCTTTTTTGTGTTGGAAACCGTAACGGTGTCAATGCGGTAGCGGTACATGGGCAGGCCTTTGAGTGCCTTGACTATCCCCTCAATCGGGTCGGCATTGACAAAGCGTAGCTTGATGCTGTCGCCGTCGCAGTGGAGGGTTTCGAGCTTCATGTCGAGCCATGGATTGCCTGTGCTGTCAAAAAGATGGAGGCCGCTGTCGTCTATCGTGTAGGAAAAGAGTTGCGCGTTTCCTGCTGTGTCGCGGGAAAGGATGTGCAACCGTCCGTCGCGGTGGAAGCAAAACAGACGGCTTTCAAGTCCCATGAACTTGTTGCATTGGAGGGTGGGTTCAGCAGGGTTGTCCGACTTAAGTTCGATGGAGCTTACTTCGTAGAAGCCATTCAACGTTTGGCGAGAGACACATCCGGCCAGCAGCACCACGAACGCGATAGGCAGCACGACGAGTGGCAGAAGCCCTCCGTGGCGGGAACGGCGCTGTGCCATCATGGTGATGCGTTTTTTCACTAATGAGTAGTCGAAGGTGTTGCCTATGGCACTGTACGGTTTACCGCTCACCTGATGGTAGAACAACTCGGCATAGGCGGCTCCGCTGTCGGTTGCCAGCATTGCATTGTCGGCTTGGTATTCATGCACGCGCTTCAATTCACGCTGGTAGAGATAAACAAACGGGTTGAACCATAGCACGGCTTTAACTACTTCGCACAACAGGAGGTCAAGGGTATGGCGTTGGCGCACATGTACCATTTCGTGTCCGATGAGTTGATGCATCTCAGTCGGGTTGAATCCGTTGCGACCTAAGACAATATGTTTGCCAAAGGAGTAGGCGGGCGTGTCGTCATTCAGTACGCTGACCTTGACACCGTCCTGCATCTTGTATGACAGTCGGACAAGGCGACGTTGGAGTCTTGCCAGTCTTATGGTTAAGAGTATCATGGTGGTGGCAACACCTATCCAATAGATAATGGGCAGAATGTCCATCACTTTGTCGAGGATGTTCGGGGTGGTCTCTCCTTCAGACAGGCTGATTCGTCTCATTCCGTTATTGTCTTGAGTAAGCTTGATTTCCGACACGCCACTTTTAGGATTGGAATAAGTCATAGCCATGCCGTCAGGCGTGGTGTTGTAGGCCAACTGAGCCGTTTCTGCGGCATCGTTGCCGTCATAGTTGGCCTGACGTATAAGCGGCAGATGGATAAGGGGGAGCAGCAGCGACAGCAGGAGTGTGCCCAGCAGATAGTAGCGCACCATGGTGAAGCGCGTTTCACGCCGCATCAACAGCCAGTAGGAGCCGAAGAAAAGCACAGTGCCAATGGTGGCAAGAAGGAGGTATTTCATTGCTGGTCCTCCTTTCTCTCGTTTTGGGCGCGCCGTTTCTCCTCGATGATGCGGCTGAGGGTGTCCAGCTCCTCGCTGCTTACGTCGCCCCTGCCAAGGAAGAACGATACGAGCGAGGTGTAGGAGTCGTTGAAGTAGTTGTTCATCAGGTTGCCTAACATGCGACCGGAGTAGTTGTCGCGGCTGACGAGGGGATAGTACTGGTTGTTGCCATTGAACTCTTTATGGCCGACAAATCCTTTTTGCTCGAGGATGCGGATTTGGGTGAGGATGGTGCGGTAGGCCGGTTTGGGTTCGCCGACTGCAGAGGCTATATCGCCTGCAAAACCCTTGCCCAGCTGCCACACGGCTTGCATCACCTGCTCTTCGGCTTTGGTGAGGGTACTGTTGGGTTGTTGTTGTTTTCGTGTCATTGTTTTCTTGACTTTTAAATTAAACCATGGATTAAACGTTTAATCCCAAATAAAACGACGACAGAACATGTTTATTGTGTTGGTGCGATTATTTTTTTAATCCTGATAATGCCTAAGAATACAACAGTTTGGTACTGTTTGCGTTGGGTATAACATTTTTAACATTTGAGTGGATGCTGCGCACTAAATGTTGCTAATGTAGAGGAGGGTTCCGTCGTAGTAGGTGTCGTATTGCCGCAGGAGACAAGAGGTGAGGCTGCCCTCCATGGGTGCGCCGTCGGCGAAAGTGCTGAACTGCGAGCCGCATTCGGGGCATTGAAGAACGAGGTTGCCATAGCCTTCGGCCATTTCGAGGCGGCCTTCGTCGTGGGGGCATGTACGCTCGTAGGCCACAAATTCGCTCCATGAGGTACGGATGACCACAAGACCTTGGTAGCCGCCTACGATGTATTGGTAGCCACTGAGGTTGTTGAGACCCGGATATTCGGCCGAGTTGGGGTTGATTTGGCAGGTGGCGTCGCCCAACGGCACCCGGCACATGCGGTCCTTGTCGCATCCGCCAAGCAGGAGGAAGAGGGTGAACGACATACAGATGGTGAGGGCCAGATGTTTCTTCATGATGCGGTGCTTATGTCTTGACGTAATCGGAAGGAGCCGGTCGGAATTATTGTTTATTGCTGCCATAGTCGGCATAGAGGGTTTTGAGGAGGACCAGGCCGGTGGCACGGAGACTGTTTTTGTCGACGTGTTGCATGTTGTCGCCAAGGGTGTGCCAATGGGGGAAGAAGCTGGTTCCAGGGGTGTTTTGCACAATGTCGACCATGGGGATGCCAGCCAGACGGTTGACATAGTAGTGGTCGTCGAGGATGGGGTCGGTGTCTTTGTTTACAAAGATGTCGCCATAGCCAATGGCGGCTGCCACATTCCATATCTTGTTGAGGATGCCGGAGGCATATTGTCGGCTGACTTCCTCTTTGGTATAGCGAGGCTGCTGGGTGCCCACCATGTCGAGGAGGATGCCGTAGGTGGCCGTGTAGAAGGGGGTATGGGGGTTGCGGCTCCAGTATTGCGAGCCTTTGCACCAGCTGTCGTTCTCGTACTTGTCCGCCCATTCGGGTACGCCCTGGTCTTCCACATCGAAGAAGATGATGTCGACGGGTACGGTGAGGGGTGAAGTGGAGATGGCACGGGCCAGTTCCATAAGTACACCCACTCCGCTTGCGCCGTCGTTGGCACCGTCGAAGGGTTTGCGATGGTTGGCCTCGTCGGGGTCGTGGTCGGCCCAGAGACGGCTGTCCCAGTGGGCTGCCAAGAGGATGCGGCGTCCTTCGGGGCTACCCGGCATGGCGTTGACGGTGGCTATGATGTTTTTGCCACGCACCTCACGACCATCCCAGAGTATGGCAGGGAAGTCCTGCACGATGACGGTGTCGCACCACCGGCGCATTTGTGCAGTGAGGTAAGCGGCACATTTTTTTTGCCCGGGGCTGCCGGGGGTGCGGAAGCCGAAGGCCACTTGGTCGGCCACAAAACGGTATGCGCTATCGGCGTCGAAAGCCGGGATTGGGACGGAGTTATAGTCGACTGTAGCGGTCGTAGGGGCCGAAGAGCCCTTGTCGGCATTGCCATGGCACCCGGCAAGGAGCATGACGACGGGGAGGAGAAAAGAAAAGCTATGTACCCAAAGCCTCTTCATGTGTGTTGCTGTTGATTTGATAAAGTGTGAATGTGTTAATGCGTAAATTGAAAACTGTATTCACACATTAACACATTCAGTTGGTATTGTGATTGATTATTTAAGGCGCTCGGCGTATTCGCAAGTGCGCGTGTCTACCTTGATGCGCTCGCCTTCCTTGATGAAGAGGGGTACGCGGACCTGGACACCAGGCTCGACGGTGGCATCTTTCATGGCGTTGGTGGCGGTGTTGCCGGCAAAGCCAGGCTCGGTGTAGGTGACCACAGTCTCGATGAAGGGAGGCAGCTCGCAGGTGAGAGGGGTCTCGGTGTCGGCGGCAATGGTGATTTCGACGTATTGGCCGTCTTTTAGGAACTGGGGCGCGTTGATGATGTTTTCGGGGATATAGATTTGCTCGTAGGTCTCGGTGTGCATAAAGACATGCATGTCGCCCTCTTTGTAGAGATAGGTGTAGGGACGGCGTTCCACACGCACCACGTCGATTTTAGCACCACTGGGGAAGGTGTTTTCGAGCATACGACCGGTTTTGACGCTGCGCATCTTGGTGCGGACGAAGGCTGCTCCCTTGCCGGGTTTTACGTGGAGGAATTCGACGATGGTGTAGATGTCGTTGTTGAAATTAATGCAAAGACCGTTTTTGATATCAGCAGTTGTTGCCATTGTTTGTTGTGTATTTGGTGATTAATTAATAATTCGGTAAAGATTGCTATGCGTTTTTCTTTTTCTCCTCGGCATAGAGCTGGGTGAGGCGGCGCAGGTCGTCTTTGAGCTGGTCGTTTTCGGCGTCGGCAGCCAGTCGGCGCGTACGTTCCATCATGAGGCGGCAGAAGATGGCCAGCACAAGGATGCAGAGCGTGAGGTTGAGCGCCCAAGCACCACGGCTGTGGAGGAAGAAATATGCTACAGTGGCTCCGATGATAAGGATGTAGGAAATCCACTCATATATGCGCAGGGTTCTTTGATAGTTCATAGTGTCGACATTATTGTTTTGCGGTAGGGTACCGCTTGGGTTAATAATCTCATTTATCGCGGAATACACAGCTTTTGAAGGGCTGATGCCGCTATAGTTTTGCGATGCAAAGATACGAAAAATTTGATAATTAGCAGGTAAAAAAAACAGCTTCACGGTTTGGCGTGTGGCCTGGGGCAAGGCAAAGAAGCGTAAGAGAAGTGTAGGCCAGCATGTTGTGTTGACAGGATGGAAGAATGTGCAACCATGTGGACATAAGCATGGAGCAGGGTTTGGGAGGAAATGGATTATAAGACTTTGGCTTGCAAAGATAGGGTTAAAAAAACTGAAAAGTTTGCCCAATTGAATATTTTCATGTATTTTTGTAATGTTGAAAAGTATCCGCAATGGTTATCTTGACACGATGTTTTGAATTGATAGATAGTTTAATATATTAAAATAATGATAGTATGAAAAAGTGTGCAAAGGCATTATTGTCGGCAGTATTGGTGGTGGGATTGATGGCAGTGTGCGGTGGTTTTGCATCCTGCGGCTCGTCGAAACAAGTAACGATGTATCCGAACAAGAAGTACAAATCGGGCAAGGTGGTCAAGTCGAACATTTCGGTGAGAGGCACAAACAAGAAGAATGGTTCTACCTACCGCTCGTATTAAGGCGTTGCTGCTGTGGTTGGCGTTGCTGCCAACAGCTTTTTGTACGGCGCAAGGCTATGAGATTAGTGGCGAGAGCAGCCTGACAGGCTCCTTTACGCTGACAGTTTACGACGGTGATTCAACCACCCATAGCTTTACCGAGAAAGCCAATAAGGGCAGGTTCCTCTTTGCTGGCAAGGTGGAGCGTCCCACATTGGCGGCGGTGGAACACCCGGCTATGCAATACCCGTTGTATTTCTATATAGAGAACAGCCGCATTTCGGTCAGTGTGAATGCCTCACATCCCGATGCCTCGGTGATTAAGGGATCGCGTAGCAACAGCGAATACAGATATTTGATGGAACGATTCCGTGCGGCAGCTGACCCGGACGGTTTTCTGCGTCAGGAGGTAAAGGAGAACAGCGCGTTGCGCTATCTGCCCTTTGTACTGTATCGCCAGATGTCCAATCTGGACGACGGGGTGCTGCGCCAGCTTATAGTGCAGCTGACCGGAGAGGCCTGCCACACATACCACTATACCCTACTACGACGCTGGATGCGCCAAACCCCATCCGTATCTGAGGGGAGCGAGATGCCTGATTTTGCATGGCTCGACACGAGTAAGAACCGATGTACATTCGCCGCCGAACGCGACACTGAAGGCTATACCCTTGTGTTTTTTGGAGCCACCTGGTGCGACCGCTGCAAGTCGCAACTTGAGATGGCTCGCCGTCTGTTGGAAGAACAGAATGCAAAAGTCATATCCATCAACATAGACGACAATCCCAATGGATGGGACGCCCAGAACCTGAAGCAGCTCTCGGTTGACCATCTGCCCTATATGATACTGGTGGACAGCCACGGCATTGTCACCGCACGCGACATGCGCATTTGGGAGCTGGAAAGATTTGTAAGACGCTTGAAAGAATAACAACCCATCCTCACTGGCAATTATCTATGGACACACCGCTGTATCCCCTTAAGTTTATGCCCCTGTTTAAGCAAACGGTATGGGGCGGCAACAAAGTAAAGACCCTTGGTTTCGACTACGACCCACTGCCCAACTGCGGAGAGCTATGGGCACTTTCGGGCGTAGAAGGCCACGAGTCTGTCATTACCAATGGTTTCCTGGCCGATAACACCATCAACGAAGCGATGGAAATATACATGGGTGAGCTGGTCGGTGAGCAAAACTTTGACCATTTTGGCATAGATTTTCCGTTGTTGGTTAAGATTATCGACGCTAACGACAAGCTCTCTATCCAGGTACACCCCGACGACACACTGGCACGGCAGCGTGGTATGGAAAACGGCAAAACAGAGATGTGGTATATTCTCGAGGCCGACAAAGATGCCACGATAGTGGACGGGTTTGAGCAGGAGGTAACGCCAGAAGAATACCGCCAGATTCTTGAGGCCGGCCATTTAGAGCGCATACTGCATTTAGAGCATCCCCAGCCGGGAGATATGTTCTTTATTCCAGCCGGGCGTGTGCATGCTATAGGGAAAGGCATTTTGCTGGCCGAGATACAGCAAAGCAGCGACTGCACATACAGGATATATGATTACAACCGACTGGATGTGGATGGAAAACCACGCGAACTACACACCGAACAGGCTTTGGGGGCGATAGATTTTAAACCCACGCTCGACGGCAAGACCCACTACACTTACCGCGAGAACACCTCCACCCAACTTGTTCAATGCCCTTACTTCACAACCAGTCTTATTCCTCTTGCCCAACCTATGCGCAAGGATTTTTCTCACCTCGACTCTTTTGTAATCTATCTCTGTGTGGACGGTATAGCAGCCGTCAAGTCACTCGGCAAGGTGGTTCCGCTCCACATGGGCGAATGTGTGCTGGTTCCGGCTGTGGCCGACTCGGTCGAGCTCTTCCCCGAAGGCAAGGCCAAACTGCTTGAGGTTTATATTGACCCTGCCCAATGGACAGACAAGACCCGGAGCCACATACACGATTTTGACTGGATAGCCGGATTTGGCAACAGTGAAGATTGACAAGGATAAAACGGACATGTGCCCATGCTTGTGAAGATTCAATGCACAGGCACATGAGCAAGCAGCTGCACAATATCAGAATCTTTTGCCTTCGAGCATAGGGACAAAGTTGGCATCGCCAAGTTCCTCGATATGCCACTGCGATGGCTCTTCCCCCTCTTTTTGCACCCGGCACATTTTTTGACTGCCCTCCTCGCCTATCGGTATCACCATGGTTCCTCCGGTTTTGAGCATTTTCATTAGCCCTTCGGGCAACATGGGTGCACCACATGTGACCAATATGCGGTCGTACTGGAAATCCTTCATTTCAGGCAAACCGTTGAAGCAGTCGCCCAAAAAACACCGTGCCGTGTAGTGAAGTGAGGATAGCAACGCTTTTGTCTTGCGGAAGAGGACACTTTGCCGCTCCACCGTGTATACGCGTGCGCCCATTTCGCACAGTATGGCTGTCTGGTAGCCACTGCCCGTGCCGACTTCGAGCACTGTCATTTGGGGTTCGAGGCGGAGTAGCTGCGTCTGCCATGCCACGGTGTAGGGTTTGGAGATTGTCTGACCACAGTCGATGGCAATGGCGCGGTCTATGTCGTAGAGCAGGTTGTCCAAAAGAGTTTCGGGACAGAACCACTGGCGGGGAAGTTTTTGCATGGCGTCAAGCAACCTGCGGTCAGTGATGCCACGTTCTTTAAGCCTTGCCACCATTTGGCGACGCCAGGCTTGATATTTGGGAGGGTCGGGAAGCATCGGATTCTGGTTTCTTTCTTGTTACTTAGTCCTTCTTTCCCCATCCCTGGGCACGCAACTCGATAGTGCTGTTTTGCGGAGTAACCATTACTGCGGGAGTACCCTCTTCTGTAATATGGCCAATGATGTGCACCTCGCGGTTGTCTTTGATTTTCTCGTAGTCCTTTTGCCCAATTGTGAACAGCAGTTCGTAGTCCTCGCCACCGTTGAGGGCGTTGCTTACAGGCAACATGTTTTGGCTCATCTCCGAGCATACACGGGTGGTCTGGTAATCGATGGGCAGCCGTTCCTCATAGATTTGGCAGCCGCACTTTGACTGTTTACAGATGTGCAGCAACTCGCTGGCCAGACCGTCACTGACATCAATCATCGACGTAGGTACAATCTCTTTCTCGGCCAACAGTTGCACTATATCGGTACGGGGTTCGGGTTTCAGGTAGCGCTCCAGCACATAGTCATAGCTGTCCAAATCAGGTTTGAAATTAGGGTCTGCCTGGTAAGTAACCTTTTCCCTTTCCAATACCAGCAGGCCACTGTAGGCACTGCCCAGGTCACCGCTGACGCATATCAAATCATGCATCTTGGCACCGCTGCGATAGGTAATCTTGTCGCTCTCAGCCTCGCCGATGGCAGTTACTGATATCACCATGCCGATACGGCTGCTGCTTGTGTCACCGCCCACAAGGTCTACATCATAGCGTTCGCAGCACAGACGTATTCCGGCATAAAGCTCCTCAAGTGCCTCGACCGAGAAACGGTTGCTTACCGCAATGCTCACCAACACCTGTTTCGGGGTGGCATTCATGGCACATATGTCGCTCAGGTTAATGGCAACGGCCTTGTAGCCCAAGTGACGCAGGGGCGTATAAGTCATGTCAAAGTGAATACCCTCCACCAGCATATCTGTGGTGACAACGGTCTTTTTCTTGCCGGTACCCAATACGGCACAGTCGTCGCCCACACCCTTCACAGTGCTTTTGTTCACACGGCCAAAACCATCCGTGAGTCTTTCAATCAACGCAAACTCACCCAGCGACTCCAGTTCTGTGCGGCCTTCCTGATATTCGAGTTTCTCCATGTTTGTATGTTTTGCAATTTAGGTTATTCAATCATAAAGTAATACACCACTGACACACCAGTGGCTGAAACTGCCGGCCTGAGGCTTTCCCTGCGGGATGGCAACGGTCAAAGTATGGGAGCCGGGCGCAAGGTGCGACAGATTGAAATATACCGGCTGAGTGGCCGTGCCGGGACACCAGCCTGAGCGTGAATAGTCGCTGCTCGACAGGCCATTCCAAAAGTTACCGCTGACGGGGTTCCACTCACGGTAGCGGCCGCAGTCGCCACGCCATGGGGTATAGGTGAAAGCAGGCTCACCATCGACAAGGATGGAGTGGGTCTTGGGGTTGAACTCATCGCCCCCTTCCCATCCGCCGTGTCCGGTGGCGATATAGCGCAGCCGGGCGTTCTGGGCATTGTTGGGAATGGTGAAGGTGACAGTGAGGCTATCGGTAGCGAAGAGCTTGCCATAGTTCTGCCCTGCCATCTCGAGCACATTGCAAGTATTGAACAGCGGTATGGCACCACCTCCGGGCTGCTCGTCGTCAATCTTGTTATCACCGGGGTAGGACTTAATGTCCACCGTGACGCGGTGTCCCCCACGGTCATAGTTGCCAATCCATACCCCAATCCAAACATCGCCTTGCAAAAGGGATGAGAGTTCGGTAACCTCCTGCTTGTAGTAGTTCTCGTCGTTCCACTCCAGTCCGTCGAGCCGTACTCGGTCGTTGAAATGCCCAACACCGAAGGAGGTGAAAAAACGCACCAGCTCAAGGGGAGGCTGGTAAAGGGGATAATCCCTCACGGGTGCAATGCCTTGATAGCGTTCACCGTCACGGCCTACAAAAACGGGAAGCGAATCCGGGTGGTGGTTCATGCCGTCGAAGAATGATATGACATCGCGAAGCTCTTGCTTAGGAACAATAAACAGAGAGCCGGTGCGGTCATAGGCATCGCCATTGCTCACCTGATGCAGCTCCACAAAGGTCTGGTAGTGGCTGGGCAGTATGGGCAGTTTAACTCGTTTAAGGGCAAGTGTGCCGCCGGCAAAGTGAAGCACGCTGTCGTATGGCATGTCGAGCATACCACCGTCCACATGGCTGTTCTCCATGCCCCAACAAAGCTGCACGGAGTCGAAGACGCGGGTGGTAACAACCATCCTCTCCCGCTTAATGTTGCTGAGTTCACGGGCGGTAACCAATGGATAGCGGTCACTTATGTAGAACTTGGAGCTATGAACCTGGTCGGTCTTTACCAATTGCAGAAGGCACTGCCCATTGCGCCAAAAACTGACCAACAGCCCGGGAAAACGACCATAGTAAGGCACGGGTGACAAATCGCGCGACTCCTTGCCCCTTTTAGGGCCGCCGTGCCAAATGGTGGTAAAAGGCTGCACATAGAACTCCAGCTTGTTGCTGTTTATGGAACAGGTATAGCGGGTAAGGCCGTTCACGTAGTCAGTGTCGAATTGTATATCCTTGCGCGAAAAAGGCGAAATGGTGCGGTAATGCTCCCGCTTGTCGCCATCGAATATGGTGGTGAGATAAGTGACAGTGTCCGTATAATCGTTGACAAAGATATCCTCCACCGAATAGCCTTTGATAAACGTGCCTTGTGCGGTGGCTGCCGGTCGGTATTCGCCGGGCAGGCGATTGCCCTGGGTAACGAGGTAGTATGGGCCACCGTGGATTTCAATCTGTGTGTACTGGGTGTCGATATGCTCACCATAGTCGTAGGAGGCATAGACAAAATGGTTGGCATTCTTTGCCACCTTAAAAGGCCTGGGCTGTGCAGCAATGGCCGCGGCAGCTGCCACAAGCAGCAGCGATGCAATGATTTTCTTCATGTCGTATGGGGTTGGTCGGATGCGGGGGATTCGTTGTCCTGTTCGTCTGGGAGGTTAATAACCTTGAAGCGCGACTGGCGCTGGTGCCAGCGGTCGAGGGCCAACTGACGCAGGTCGGCCACATCGTCGCGCTCATCCATTATCTCCAATCCCACAATGGTCTCGATAATGTCTTCGAGGGTAATGATACCCTGAAAACTGCCGTACTCGTCAATAACGCAGGCTATATGGCGCTTGTTGCGGAGCATCGAGTCCCAAATCTCGGACACGGGCATCTCCTCCTTGTACATAACAATGTCGCGCTTAATCTCGCCAAGGGTCATGTTGAACTTGTCCTCGGTGAGGAGTTCCAGTGCCTCGCTGCGCAGCACATAGCCCGTGATATACTCGTCGCTGTCGCTGTAGACGGGTATGCGCGAAAAATGGCTGTAGGTCTTATCGCGGTAGAACTCCTTGAGGGTCATCTGTTCGGGTGCTATAGCAGCCACAGTGGTGGGGGTCATCACATCCTCCGCCTTCACGTCGTCCAGCTTAATAACATTCTGGATAATCTTGTTCTCGTCCTCGTCTATGACCTCCTCATCCTCTGCCATATCGGCCATGGCGGCCACCTCCTCACGGCTTACGGCGGCCTCCTCGTCATCGTCATCCCCTATGGTCTTGGAAAGTTTCTCCACTACCCATACTATGGGGAAAAGAATTATGATAATCAGGCGCAGGGTGCGGGTGGTAAACCCCATGAGCTTCTTCCAATGGCGGGAGCCTATGGTCTTGGGGATAATCTCCGAAAAGACCAGAATAAGGACGGTTGTAATGGCCGACACCAACCCGAACCACTGGCTGCCAAACACCGCCGTAGCCTGGGCGCCCACGCCTGCGGCTCCTATGGTATTGGCTATTGTATTGAGCGAAAGGATGGCGGCGATAGGCCGGGCATTGTCGGTCTTGTACTGTTTAAACCGGATGGCGGGTTTATACCCCTCGTCCTCACGCATATTGACATACGAGAGCGGGGTGGACATCAGCGTTGCCTCCAATATCGAGCAGATAAACGATATCGACATCGCGCCTAAAAGGAATATGAGCAAAAGAGTCATTAAGAATTAATAATTGTAAGGTGTACTTGTTTTTTTATTTTTACTATCTAACTGTTATCTCATCAATCATAAGCCACGCCGGCTCCCCGCCGTAGTCGTGCCACTCCGGCAACGAGGGCTGGCATACAATTCTGATACGCAAAAAGCGGGCATTGCGTGCCTCTGCGGGGTGGAAAAGGCCCTGCCGGGCAGCGTAAGTGCGCCTCAACAACAGCCTGCGGCTCTCTTTCTGCTGGTTCACCACCGGACGCACCGCAGCCATCTCCTGCCAAGGCGAATAGTGCTTGCCGTTTCGCGACCACTGCACCTCTACCTTAAGGGGCTGGACCACCCAGTCATCCCCGCTGTGGCAGAACCCCACATCCACCTGTTGCAGTGTGGTGGACTCGTCAAGTTCAACATTTACCATCAGGCTGTCGCGACCGTGAAATCCCATCCATCCCTCCCCGTAGTTGCCTGCTATGCCAAGTCGGCCGTCGTGCAGGGCGGCGGGGAAACCGGTCGCATACTGGGCGCTGGGCCGGTCTTTCGGCTCGGTATTGTCGCCATAGGCCCGCACCGCGACCTCTTTCACCCGGTTCAGCTGGCGGTCGGGCATCTGCTCACGCAGCTCGGGCGGTGTGTCAAAGTAATATCCGCAATACCTCCACAGGTTTACGCTGTCGGTCATCATCGACGGAACCATCACCAGGCTGAAACGCTGCACACTGTCGCCACTGATGCGGTACTGGCGGCGCACTCCCGGCCCGCAGGTGGCTGTGCCTACCCCCGCCTGGCGGGCATCTATGTTGACCACATAATGGTTGGCCGGGGTCAAGTCTTTGATGCGCCGGGAGGCTGTCATCGTACTGTCGTCATACTGCCGCAGGCTGAACCCTATGGGGTTGCCGTCGGCGGTGCAGAAACTCAGCCGTTTCCCACCCAGTGCAAGACTGGTCCAATATGCAGAGCGGTTGCCGCTTTCCTGTGGCACCACATGCAGCTCGCCGCAAACCTCGTCGGGAGCGGCAGCGTTGAGCCCCTGCCAGCGGGCTTCGCGGCGGTCGGGGTAAGTCTCGTAGAAATTGCCCCACCACTGCACCTGGCTGCAACCGCTGTCCACACCCAGCTGTATGCCCAACCGCGGCAGGGTGCGGAAATTGCCGCGCGGCATTACCATATAGCTCAGCAGTACCCGTCCCTCGGCATCGACCTCGATAATCTCGCGCATCGTCATGGTCCGTCCCTCGGGGGTCGAAAGCTCAAACAAAAGGTCAGCCTCGGCCATGAGGTCGGGCTCGCCCACCGGTGTAACCACACAGCTAATCAGCGAAGCGGCAAGGTGGTCCAGTCCCTCCCAGGCCCGCGCCCCGTAGGGGTCGACCAAGTCGTTGAGCGTGGGCGGACGCCAAAAATTCCAGCGCACAGGCTTGCGCAGCAGCTCCTCGCCCCCGAAACGGTAGCTGGTTATATACCCGTTGCGGGCGTCCACCACCATCGAGAACACATCCTCACGTCCCAGCGACACCTGCTGCAGCGACTTGTTATATCCCCAGAAGAAATCGCGCATATTGGCATCGGGCATTTCGATAGAGTCGGTAGGAGCCTCAATACCCGTCATCTCAAACTCGTCGTGGCTGTTCTCTGACAGAGTCCACGAGGTGCCTGCGTCGTAGGGGTCGTCCACCTCATAGCTGTCGCCCGTAAAATTGAAGCGTATAAAGAACCGCTCGCCCGGCAGGGGGGCTATATCGGGCAGGGCAAAATCGAGCCGGCAACTCTCGCCGGCAGGCAGGCGGGGGTATATCGTGTCGCTGAAGATACTGTCGCGCAGCGACGAAAACACCAGATACTGGCACACAAAGTCCGACGCATCGCGGAAGTTGAAATCGTTGTGGAGCATATAGTACTCGCCCCCGTCGGGCAGACGGTGCTGGGTAACCCTCAGGTTCTGGTACACCTGCTGCACCTCGTTGGCGTGGGCGTGGGGTATGCGGCGGCTGCCCACAATGCCGTTGGCGCAGAAAGCGTCATCATCGCGCACACCGGGCAGACTGCCCAAATCCCCCCCAACGGCATACCACTCGTGGGGAAAACCCTTGGTCGAATCCATTACAAAACTCTGGTCCACCCAGTCCCATATAAAGCCGCCCTGCAGCGGGGGATACTTGCTGACGGTGTCCCAATAGTCCTGCAGCCCACCCATGCTATTGCCCATGGCGTGGCAGTACTCTGCCATGATGTAGGGGCGGCGGCGGTTGTCCTGCAGCTCCTCGTCGGGGTTGCAGGGTGCGGGGGGAGTCTCGGTGCGGACAAAGGCATCGTCCACCGCACGCCACTGGCTGCAATAGTCCGACAGGTAATCCACCGAAGGGTACATCACTTCCACCACATCGGTGTTCCAGTCCAGCTCGGCACGCTCGTAGGTAACCGGGCGGCTGCTGTCCATCCGTTTCATATAGCGGTATGTATGCTCGGTGGCAACCCCGTTGCCACACTCGTTGCCCAGCGACCACGCAATGACCGATGCATAGTTGCGGTCGCGGTGCAGCATGTTGTTCACCCTATACTGCATGGGGGCTGCCCACTCCTGCTTCTTGGCCAGACTCTTGTCGCCATAGCCCTGCGCATGCGACTCGATGTTGGCCTCGTCCCACACATACAGTCCGTAGCGGTCGCACAGCTCATACCAGTACTCGTCGTCGGGGTAGTGGCTGGTGCGGACGGCATTGACGTTCATGTGTTTCATGAGCATAATGTCAAACTCCATCTCGGCACGGGTAACATACTGCCCCGTGTAGGGGCTATGCTCGTGGCGGTTCACCCCTTTTATGGTAACCGGCACGCCGTTCACACACAGCTGCCGGGTGGTGAACAGCGCATAGCCGTCAAAGGTGGTGGGCAAGGTAGCCGAGTCGTCGGGAAAAGCCACGCTGTCCACCGACCGGTATTCCACCTCCTTTATGGCCACGTTGCGGAAACCGGCCTTGCAGCCTATGGTCTCGGTCACCACACCGCCGGCACTCTTCAGCCGCATGACGAGGGTGTAGAGATATGGGGTCTCGGCCGTCCAGGGGTGCACCTGCGGCACAATGCAGTCCTTGCCCGCAAACTGGGCCAGCCACTCGTGCTCGCCCAATGTCTTCTGGCCAATCCACACCCGCTTGCCCGCCGTGTCGAGAAGCTCGGCCTCCACCTCCATGCGGTGGCTGAGCGGCCCGGGCATTTCGACAGTGAGGTCCAACAAGCCGTCGCCCGTCTTCTCATCAATCCCGGCCACAAGGCGATAGTCGCTGATATATACCTTAGGGGTGGAATACAGGCACACGTCGCGGGTAATGCCGCTCATGCGCCACATGTCCTGGCATTCCAAATAGCTGCCGTCGCTAAAACGGATCACCTCCACCGCCAAACGGTTCTGTCCGGGATGCACATACTTGCTGATGTCCCACTCGGCCGGCGACTTCGAGTCCTCGGAGTAGCCTATGCGTTTGCCGTTTACATACAAGTACATGGCTGAGCGCACCGCACCGAACTTGATGACCACCCGGCGGCTGCGCCAGCTTTCGGGCACCGAGAAGTCGCGCACATAGCACCCCGTGGGGTTGTACTCGGTAGGGGCATAGGGCGGGTTGGAGGGGAACTCGTTGCGCATGTTGGTGTACACCGGGGTGCCGAACCCCTGCAGCTCTATATTGCCCGGCACCGAGATGTCGGCCCACTCCGACACATCGTAGCCCATCTTGAAAAAGTCCTTGGGGCATGCCGACGGGTTCTCCACGGCACGGAATTTCCATGTGCCGTTGAGGCTGCGGTAATAGGGCGACTCCTGGTATTTGAGGAAAACGATGTCCTCCTCGTTGGCATAGGCCATAACGTTGGCATGCGGCGGCACCTTGCCAATGCTGCAAACATGAATATCGTTCCAGTCGTCCTGGGCCGCGACAAGCGACGGGACACAGAACAACAGGCAGACTACCAACCGGATAACAATATTATGCATGCGATACATCCGAAACAAATAAATTGCAAAGTTACTAAAAAAAAACAAATCATTAAAAAAAGCAACCCTACCCGTGCACCCATATGAGGCAGTATACGCAGTATGCCAGGCAAATAGACAAAACAATAAGTATATGTCGCGCCACGGCCGGGAGGTGGTCGGCGCGTCGCCGGGCCGATGTCGGGCCGCTACTTTTACACCACATCATCTGCAGTTCTTCGACAGTTCTTCTACCAAAGGCCGACAAACTGCAGAACAATTGCCAAGCATGTGTAGGCAGGCGAGCGGCCCGGCAGCGGGGCGGCCACGGCCGTTGATACAACCGGCTTTTGGAAAGGAAAGGGCGCGGATTGGATTTTTTTTTGTATCTTTGCCAGTCCAAATGCAGGCAACAGATGCATTGGCACGAGTATCAATATCAACAATAACAACGCAGTAGACAGAGAAGCACATGGCAACACTCACTTTCCGCCACCGACGCCGTTTCTACGAGATGCGGCTGCCGCACCTGCTGTTTGTCGACGGTCTGTACGCCGGCACGTTGCAGGGCGACGAGCTGTCGATGCCGGTGCCGCCGGGGCACTACCAGCTGCGGGTGCAGTTTGGCGGCCGGTTGCCGTTGGGCAGGAGCGGCCGCAGTGTGGACCTGTCGGTGAGTTCGGAGCAGGAGGGCGTGGAGGTGCAGGGCAACACGGTGGTGGAGTTCCACGACCACGAGCGGCTTTGGAATGTGCTGTTCGACGTGGATTTGGCGGTGTGGATTGTGTCGTTTTTCGTGACGCTGCCCACGGTGTACAAGATTGTGTCGGATGTGTTTTTTGCCGTGTGGCTGGTGCGGCTGTTGATTATCCGCAAACGGTACTATAAATTGAATGTCAAAAACCTATAGGATATGGAAGGACTGGTGATGCGCACAACGGGCAGCTGGTATAAGGTGCTGCCCCGTGGAGAGGCCGGGAGCGGGACGGTAGACTGCCGCCTGCGCGGCAATTACCGTCTGCGCGGCAACAAGCAGACCAACCCTGTGGCGGTGGGCGACGTGGTGGACTACACGCTGCTGGAGGACGGCACCGGCATGATTGGCGAGGTGCACGACAGGCGCAACTACATAGTGCGCCGCGCCACCAAGCTGAGCAAGCAGACGCATGTGATAGCGGCCAATATTGACCGCCTGTGCATTGTGGCCACGCTGGCTTTTCCGCGCACCTCCACCGGATTTATCGACCGGCTGCTGGTTACGGCCGAGGCCTACCGGATACCGGCATGTGTCATTTTCAACAAGATTGACTTGTACGACGGCGCGATGCAGGAGGTGCACGAGGAGTTGAGGGGCATGTACGGGCAGGCGGGGTATCCGGTATACGGCGTGAGCGCCCTGCAGGGCACGGGGCTCGAGGCGGTGCGCGCTATGATGACGGGGCAGACCACCCTGTTCTGCGGCCATTCGGGCGTGGGCAAGTCGGCACTGCTCAACGCCTTGGTGCCCGGGCTCGAGCTGCGTGTGGGCGAGGTGAGTGACTGGAGCCTCAAGGGGAAGCACACCACCACCTTTGCCGAGATGTTTGCCGTGGGCACGGAGGCGTCCTGCCCCACGTTTTTGATCGACACTCCGGGCATAAAGGAGTTTGGCATGGTGGACTTTAAGCCTGCCGAGCTGTCGCTCTTCTACCCCGAGATGCGGGCGGTGCTGCAGGGCTGCCGCTTTGCCAATTGCACCCACCGCCATGAGCCACACTGCGCCGTGAAAAGGGGTGTGGAGGATGGCACCATTAGCCCCGAGCGGTACAAGAACTATCTGGGAATATACGACCAGGTGGAGCAGGAGACGGGGAATTGACGGCGCAGGAGCGGCCGGGTGTCCGGGGGCCTGCGGCCCGTGTGCCGACCACCGGCCAACAAATATTTGCCCGGATATAATATTTTTTTTTGTTTGGCGTTATCGGGGTTGTAGGGCTGTGCACACGGCAGATGGCGGTGTGCCGGTCCGGATACGAAACCTGAAAGGAACAGAATGAAACAATATCTTGACTTGCTGCGGCATGTGCTGGACACCGGTGTGGCGAAAGAAGACCGCACGGGTACGGGAACCATTAGCACTTTTGGCTACCAGATGCGTTTTCATCTGGACGACGGGTTCCCGCTGTTGACCACCAAGAAGCTGCATCTGCGGTCTATCATATACGAGTTGCTGTGGTTTTTGCGCGGCGACACCAATGTGCAGTATCTGCACGACCACAAGGTGAGCATTTGGGACGAGTGGGCAGGCCCCGACGGCGAGCTGGGACCTATCTACGGGCACCAGTGGCGCTCGTGGGGCACGGCTGACGGACGTCAGGTGGACCAGATTGGCAGTTTGATTGAGGAGATAAAGCGCAACCCCGACTCGAGGCGGCTGATTGTGTCGGCCTGGAATGTGGGGGAGTTGGAGCAGATGCATCTGCCCCCGTGCCACATTTTGTTCCAGTTTTATGTGTCGCAGGGACGGCTGAGCTGCCAGCTTTACCAGCGTTCGGCGGATATTTTCCTCGGGGTGCCGTTTAACATTGCGTCCTATGCCTTGTTCACCATGATGGTGGCGCAGGCTTGCGGGCTGCAGTACGGCGACTTTGTGCATACGTTGGGCGACGCCCATATCTACAACAACCACATAGCGCAGTGCCGCCTGCAGCTTACCCGCGACCCCAGGCCGCTGCCACGCATGCTGCTCAACCCGGAGAAGAGGGATATTTTCGGTTTCGACTACGACGATTTCAGGCTGGAGGGCTACGACCCCCACCCGCACATTAAAGGAGAAGTGAGTGTCTAACCATTAAACACGGAGAAAAGAACAGTGAACAAGAACACCTATTGTATTATCATGGCAGGCGGCTATGGCAGCCGCTTTTGGCCTATATGCAAGGACGACAGCCCCAAGCAGTTTATCGATATACTCGGCACTGGGCAGTCGATGCTGCAAACCACGTTTGAGCGTTTTGCCTGCGTCTGCCCGCGGGAGAATATCATTATTGTCACCAACCGGGGATATGTGGAGCGTGTGCGCGAGCAGATAGCCGGGCTGCTGCCCTACCAGGTGCTGGGCGAGCCTACGCGCCGCAACACGGCGCCGTGTGTGGCCTATGCCGCCTCGGTTATCCGCACCATGAACCCCGAGGCCAATGTGATAGTGACCCCGTCGGACCACGCCATATTCGGTATGGAGCATTTCATACACGACATGGAGCTGGCCCTGCAGGTGACGGAGACCCACGACCGAATTGTGACGGTGGGTGTACGCCCCACCAACCCCAATGTGAAGTACGGCTACATCCAGTTCAGCGAGGAGTCGGCCGACTCGCGGGCCACCAACCTGCACAAGGTGATAACCTTTACGGAGAAGCCCCCGCTCGAGATGGCGCGCCAGTTTATTGCCACCGGGGAGTTCTTTTGGAATGCGGGCATCTTTGTGTGGCGTTTGCCCACCCTGCAGAAGGCCTATGAGGATTTCCTGCCCAATATTGCCGCGAGCTACTTCGGGCTGACCGCCTCCACATCGCAGGCGGAGCTTGACAATTTGTATGCCTTGAGCGAGGCTATCTCTGTGGACTTCGGTATTATGGAGCATGCCGAGAATGTGTATGTCATGGAGGCATCGTTTGGGTGGTCGGACGTAGAGTCGTGGGATTCGCTCTATGGCATTGCCCGTCACGACGAGAACAGCAACGGGGTGATAATGGGGCGTTCGCTGCTCTATGACGTGAAGAACACGGTGGTGCACGTGCCGTCCAACCGTACGGTTGTGCTGCAGGGGCTGGACGGCTATATAGTGGCCGCCAACGAGGACACAATCCTTGTGTGCCGACGCGACAACGAGGACTGCATCGTGAAATACATCACCGATGTGGAGCTGCTGAACAACCGCGAGGAGATGCCCAAACCGTGACAGGCAGAGGGTGTCGCCACTTTTTACAGTCGAATAAAGAATAAAGCAAAATACACTGATATGAAACGAACTGAAATCAAACAATTGTTCGCCGACACTGCGGAGCAGCTTATAGGCTCCGATGTCGTTGTGAAGGGATGGGTGCGCACCAAGCGCGGAAACAAGAATGTGGCTTTTATTGCCTTGAACGACGGCTCGACGATAAATAATATCCAAGTGGTTGCAGACCCCGCCCGGTTTGAGGAGCCACTCAAACGCATCACCACCGGTGCCTGCATCGGAGTGGAAGGCCGTCTGGTCAAGTCGCAGGGCGCCGGACAGGCAGTGGAGGTGCAGGCCGAAAATATCGTCGTATACGGCGAGGCCGACCCCGACAGCTATCCCCTACAAAAGAAAGGCCACTCGATGGAGTTTCTCCGCGAGATAGGCCACCTGCGCCCCCGCACCAATACCTTTGGCGCCGTGTGCCGCATACGGCACAATATGGCCTATGCCATCCACACCTTTTTCCACGAGCGCGGTTTCTTCTATTTCCACACCCCACTCATCACTGCCAGCGACTGCGAAGGTGCAGGCGAGATGTTCCAGGTGACCACCCTCGACATGAAGAACCCGCCCCGCAAGGAGGACGGCAGCATTGACTACGAGCAGGATTTCTTTGGCAAGCAGACTGCCCTCACCGTGAGTGGACAGCTCGAAGGCGAGCTGGGAGCTACCGCTTTGGGCAAGATTTATACCTTTGGCCCCACGTTCCGCGCAGAGAACAGCAACACCCCACGCCACTTGGCAGAGTTCTGGATGATTGAGCCCGAGATGGCGTTCTACGACATCGACGACCTCACCGCCCTCGAGGAGGAGTTTATCAAATACTGCGTTACCTGGGCGCTGGAGCATTGCACCGATGACCTCCAGTTCCTGAACAACATGATTGACAAAGGCCTCATTGAGCGGCTGAAAAGTGTGGTCAACACCGACTTTGTGCGGCTGCCCTATACCGAGGGTATCCGCATATTGGAAGAGGCAGTGAAGAATGGCCACAAGTTCGAGTTCCCCGTCTACTGGGGCGTTGACCTCGCCTCCGAGCACGAACGGTTCCTTGTCGAGGAGCATTTTAAGCGTCCGGTCATCATGATTGACTATCCCAAAGAGATAAAGGCTTTCTACATGAAACAAAACGATGATGGCAAGACTGTGCAGGGCACCGATGTTCTCTTCCCCCAGATTGGTGAAATCATTGGTGGCTCAGTCCGCGAGGAGAGCTACGACAAACTTCTGGCATCTATCAACGAGCGCAACATCCCCATGAAGGATATGTGGTGGTATCTCGACACCCGCCGCTACGGCACCTGCCCCCATGCCGGCTTCGGCCTTGGCTTTGAGCGCCTGATGCTCTTCGTCACCGGTATGGCCAACATCCGTGATGTCATCCCCTTCCCCCGCACACCCAAGACTGCCGAGTTCTAACCCGGCCACAGGCTGCGACCAATAATCAGTTGCGCCCTTCTGCATCCCCATGCAGAAGGGCGCAACCGTTTATGCTTGTCTCCTCACCCGGTTTGGGATGTCGCCAAGAATGGGGTGAGGACTGTGTGGAACTACTGCTGTTGGCTGAGTTGCTGCATGAGCTGCTCGCGCGGAACGATGGTATAGGGCATGAGGGCCTGGCGTTCGGGGGCGATGGTGTGGTAGTAGTCGAGCTGCTCGCCCAGTATGCCACGCAGGTAGCGGGTGGTGCCGAGGTGGGCAGCAGTGTCACCTGCATGGAGAAAAGCCTGGCTTATGCCATAGACAAGCTGCACATCCTGAAGGGCTGAGAGCGGGATTGCCTGCAGGGTTTGCAGGAGTGCCGCAGCGGCCTCGGACTGCTTTCCCTGGGCGGAGGCATTTTCAACCAACAGAAGCACATCGCGCCAGTGCTGTTCAAGGAACTTGCATCCGGTCTCATCGATATACACTCCTTGTAGCGGATGCCATTCCATATCGGCAAGGTGGCGCAGAAAGGGTTCCACCGCCACGCTGTCGCAGGGGTGGGACATGAGCCTGTAGGCATTGCCCTCCAACTGGAGACGGTTGGGGAAGAGTTGGCCGTATTGGTTGTAGAGGTAATGGGTAAAGTAGACGGGACGGCCTTGCGCCATGCTCTCGGTCAGGAGGTTGATAAATCGTCGCCAGCCCATTAGCCCGATGTTCTCCACACGCACATCGGTGCGCTCCTCCTCGACGGTCTGCACATACCACAGGGGGAAGGTGTCGTTGTCGCCATAGGTGAAGAGGACGGTGCCCTGCGGGTGGCGGTCGCACGAGTGGAGGATGTTGGCTGCCGCGTCGCGCGCCACATAGCGATGGCTGCGGTTGTGGTCGTCCCAGTTTTGGCAGGCCATCAGCGCAGGTAGGGCGAGGAGCAGTACATAGGAGACACCAGACAGGAGTTTGGGCCTTTTGTTTTTCAGTTTCATATTCCGGATGCCACAGGCAAGCCAGTCGGCACCGAAGGCTATGAATATGCAAAAGGCATAGAAACTGAGTATGTAGGCATAGTCGCGCTCGCGCGGTTCATAGGCCGGATGGTTCAGGTAGAGCGAAAGGACAAAGCCCCCCATGAGGAAAAGCAGCGTGACCACCCAGAAGGTGCGACGATGGCGGTAAAGCACAACAAAGCCGACAATACCCAGCAGCAGGGGCAAGAGATAGTAAGTGTTGTGGGCACGCGTGTGCAGGCTATCGGGGGGCCGGGCTGCTGTACCCACCAAGGCCCGGTCGACAAAAGGCAGACCGGTAATGAACTGGCCGTTTTGGGGCGAGCCATAGCCCTGGCGGTCGTTATAGCGGCCTGAGAAGTTCCACATAAGATAGCGCAGGTACATGTATGTGAGCTGGTAGGAGCCATAGTAGCACAGGTTACCCACCAGGGTGGTGTCGCCGCCACTCCAATTGGAGGCATAAAGGGCATCGTTTTTGTGGTGACGCCACATGCGGGGATAGAGCGGGGCTTTCTCGTACTGTGCACGGGTGATGTATGACCTAAAGTCGGCCAGTGTGGAGGGATGGTTCTCGTTGATGGGTGTGCCAGCTGCCGAGCGGATGGGGATGATGAGGTAGGGCGACAGCCCTATCAGTCCGAAGAGCAGCAGGCAGGGGACCATCGTCCAGACACTCCGGAGCGGCGGCAATTGGCCAGACTTTTTGCTTTTGCCCAATCTGAACAGGAACAGCAGCAGGAGTACTGGGGTAGTGAGCAGGGTGAGCAGATGGGTGCAGACACCAAGGCCAAGCAGCAGGCTGACCAAGAGCAGCCAGCGTTGCGCCTGCCTACGGTCGGCGCAGCGGTACCACCGCAGCATGGCCCACAGGATGGTGGAGGCAATAAGCATGGCCAGGCTGTATACCTCGCTTTCGACTGCAGAGAACCACGCCGTGTCGCAAAAAAGGTAGCAAAGCGCCCCCACCAGTGCGCCTACCCTAATCCCATGCCCCGCAGGCTTGAGCAGGAGGATGGTCCAATACAGGAACATGACGGTGAACCCTCCGGCTACCGCCGAGAGCGCATTGCAGCAGGGGGCCACCCACTGGGGATTGCCAAACGAAAACCAAGTGAAGGCATGAGCCAGCAATTGGTAGAACGGGGCACCGGGCGGATGCCCTACCTGAAGGAGATAAGCCACCGAGATAAATTCACCACTGTCCCAAAAACTGACTGTGGGCTCAAGGGTAAGGAGGTATACCACCGTGGCGGCTGCGGCCAGAAGCCACCCTGTTACCAGTTCACCACTGACTTGTTGAAGATGTCTTCGCATAGCTCGGTGACGATTTCTTCTGTCAGTCCCTGCTCGACTGAGGAGAAGTCGCGCGAGGCAGCATAATCCTTGAACCGCGAGAAACTCTGCTCAAAGTCGGCCTTGCTGTCAAAGCGATTGGTAAACTTAACCTTAATAGTGATAGTGAAGCGGTTGGTGGCCACATTGTCGTCGCTGCCAATGGAGGAGGCGCGCGTGGTGTAGTCGGTTATCTCGCCCGATATCTGCAGGTCGCCGTCGTCGCCAATGACATTGAGACTGGTCTGCGACGAGAACATTTGCTGCAGGCCGTCGTATATTTTCTGGCTCAGCTGGGGGTTGACTGTCGAGGCATTGTTAGGGAACTGGGTGATCGAGATGGTCTTGGCCTCGGCGGGAATGGATGCGCCCGTAAAAGAGTAGCCGCCCGTACAGGCAGCCACGCCCAGCGTCCCGACAAGGGCGAGCGCAACGTACACTATATGGCGTATGCCTTTCACGATTGAGACATTAAACATTCTGCGAGTCGTAGTCAATGTGGATTTCATCCTGCAACTGCCATAGCATATAGGACGACTGCTGCTCCATGTACTCGAGAATGGACACCTTGTGGGTGAGGTCGGTGATGGCAGAGATTTCGGCCACGATATCGTCTATCTTCTTTTTCAGATTATTATCCATTATGCAAAGGTTTATAATTTGCTGCAAAGATACAACTTTTTTCTCAAAAGCCATGATTTGGGATTTATTTTGTATATTTGCACCTTAATCAATTATCAAGAAAAGGATATAATACCGTACGCTATGAAGAGGTTACGAAAATTCGTCACACAAGCCATCTCGTGCGCTGACCCCTACTATCAGGTAAAGTGTATTGATCGCCAGAAGCTAAAAGAGTATCGTGAAACGCAGGAGTTTAAACCATTGTCGGCTGAGAGCAAACGTAAAATCAATGAGTTGTGGGGAAGAAATTCCGAATGGTTCGAATTCTACAATACAATAGGCGACAGAGAAAGAGTCCATCTCTATTTTCCACACCTCTGGTTCCATATATATGTCGACAGCAAGCTGAACCAATGGAGCCTTTGTGCCGCGTTGGATGACAAGTGCCTATACGACTACCTTTTCTACGATGTCCGCAGACCTAAGACTGTAGTCAGGATATGCCGCGGACATTATGTCAATGAGCAAGGCAGGTTAATCAGCCTGGCGGATGCCGTGGCGGCGTGCAAGGCGGTGGGCAGCGTGATAATAAAGCCGTCCTACGGTTCTTCAGCAGGGAAAGGTATCGTGTTTTGGCGAGAGGGGAGCGACATTGACATTGAAAAGGTGTTGCGCGACAGCAGGGACGACATCGTGCAGGAGCTGATAACACAGCACCCCTCCATATCGCAAATCCATGCCGAGAGCGTCAACACCGTGCGTATCATGACCATGACCACCGAGAAGGGGGTCGAAAAACTCTCGGCAATCATACGCTTAGGCGTGGGCAAATCGAAGGTGGACAATTTTTGCCAAGGCGGTATAGCTGTCGGCATCGATGACAACGGTAAACTGAAAGACAAAGGCTACGATGCTGCGGGCAGATGCTATGACAAGCACCCCGACGGTGCCGACTTCCGCGGTGTGACTGTGCCGGGATTTCAGAAATGCCTTGCCATTTGCCAGGCCACCGCTCCCCGCTTTATGCGCTACAGCCGTCTGACAAGCTGGGACTTCTCTACCGGCGCAGACGGGGAACCCATACTTGTGGAGGTAAACCTCTGCTACGGAGGACTGAGTTTTCACCAACTCTGCAACGGTCCCATCTTCGGCAACGAGGAGAACACCCGCAGGATGATCAAGCAATTCTATAAAAGATAACGCCCGATAGGCTAATCCTCCACACCCCCAACTGCACAATCAACCGCCCCCTTAAATGACACGACTGAAGTATTGGATTGTGGCCGACACCCAGTATGGAGTACACTCGCCCTTTGTGTTCGAGATGTACCGTAAGGTGCTTTTTGCCAGTGTGGGGCGACCGCTCCGGGGCAGGATGTGCCAGGGACTGACCACAGAGCAGGCGGCCATGGTGGCTGCGGCTCCGCGAAAGGATAGGACCTACCACGAACTGGTATACAAACTGCGCGACCACTATGGGCTCAGCGTGCTTTGCTACGACGAGGACGAGGCCGTGCTCCAGCCTGCAGCCGACGGCAGCCAGCCACAGCCCCCCAACGGGTTGGAGACCGTCAAAGTGGTGTGCCGCCCCCACCGGTGCCACGCCCGCGAGCTGCGCTGGTGCGCGCAGCAGGGAAACGAAAAGTACAATGTGAGCATCGACCTATTCGATGCCGGGGTGCTGATGATGCACCGCGGACAGAGCCGACAGCATTTTGTACTGCGGTAAGAACTATAGAAAAAACTGACAAATCTATATGATATGAACAAAATGACTTTGAAAATGATGGGTTGCTGCATTGTAGCGGCGTTAATGGCCGCATGCTCCGACAGCGGCGAGACACCCAAGCCCCAGGCCTACCTGCGCATTGACATGCCACCCCACTCCTACAGCCTGTGCGACACCTCCGCCCTACCCTTCACCTTTGAACTCAGCAACCTCGCCTTGGTGGAGTGGAAAAAGAACCAACCCGCCGACAAATGGTTCACCGTAACCTACCCCAAATACAAGGGATACTTGTTCATGACCTACAAGCGCATCAGCGGCCCCAACAGCCTCAGAGCCCAAATCGACACATCCTACAAATTCATCGAAGGCCACTTCTCCTTCTCCTCGGGCATCGACGAAAACAAGTTCGTAGACCGCCAGCACCGCCTCTACGGCACCACCTACCACCTCAAAGGGCAGAACGTGGCCAGCACCTACCAATTCTGGCTAACCGACAGCACACACCACTTCCTCCGCGGCGCGCTCTACATCGACTGCACGCCCAACAACGACTCGCTGGCCCCCGTACTCGACTACCTGCAAGAGGACATTAACCACCTAATCGAGTCCGTACGATGGAAATAAAGACCATCCACCTACTGCTGCTACTGCTCCTCGCCATGGGCGGCGCACAGGCGCAGTCGTTCACACAGCGCGAGGTCCTGCTACCCATCGTAAATGAACCCCGGCACGACACCATGCAGCTTGCCGGAACCCTGACCATGCCCAACGGAGCGACAGAAAAAGTGCCGGCTGTAATCCTCATAACCGGCTCCGGCGCACAAAACCGCGACGAGGAGCTGATGGGCCACCGCCCGTTCAAGGTAATAGCCGAATACCTTTCGGCACACGGCTACGCCGTGCTGCGGTGCGACGACCGCGGCGTGGGTGGCTCAACGGGCGACATGGCGCACGCCACCGCCTTCGACTTCGCCTCCGACGTGGAGCATCAGGTGGAGTATCTGCAGTCGCAGGCTTCCGGTTTAAACATCGACCCCGAACGCATATACCTCCTCGGCCACAGCGAAGGGGCCACCGTGGCGGCAATCGTGGCCGCCAGTCGCGCACCGTCACCCCACCCCGTGGCCGGAGTGGCCATGCTGGGCGGCGCAGGCGTGGACGGCAAGACCATACTGCTGCAACAAAACGAAACCCTCTTCCGCCTGCGGGGACTGCCCGACACCCTCGTCCAGCGCCGGCTGGCATGCATGCACGACATCTTTGCCACCCTCGACACCCTTACCCTCGGCAGCCAAGCCGACACCCTAAAAACCATCAACCTTGCCCTGCGCCCCCTCTTCAGGCAACACAGCCAAGGCCTCAACAAAGAGCAGAAACAACAGGCCGGCCTCACCATAGCCGAATGCTACGGCTGGGCCATGACTGCGGCATCGCCGTGGATGCGCACATTCCTTGCCCTCAACCCCGCCGACCACATTGCCCAAATGCGCTGCCCCCTGCTGGCCATAGGAGGCGAAAAAGACAGCCAGGTCGACGCCAAGCAAAACCTCAAAGCCATCGCCGACGCATGCCGACGGAACAACATCCCGCACGACACCGTCCTGCTGGCCGGCATCAACCACCTGGGGCAAAAGTGCACCACAGGCTCCGTCGACGAATACGCCACCCTCGGCCAGGCACCCGACCGGCAAGTGCTGGACGTGCTCCTACGCTGGCTCGACAGCAAATCCCGCCCCCAAACGCGCCGGGACGCCGATTGACGCCAACCGTCCACACCCTCCCCCATCCAAACCCGAAAACCACGCACCGCCAACCCGGCCGCAGGGCAGCCCACAGACTGCCCCATCCTCCCCCGCCCCGACCCCGACGCCATGCCGTTCCTTCCTTTGCAGTTATTCCACAGTTATTCGACAGTTATTCCTCCATCATGGAAGAACTGCAATGCAAATGCAAAAAAAAGGGAGAGGAACGAGCGGGACGAGGTCGGGGCAAGCGCGACCAAACAGCCTGTCACAGCCGTCCCGGCGGCAAAGCCTTGCACGCCCCTGCCCCAACGTGCAGGGAAAACATGTATAACGGCAGGCCAACAATCGGGGTTCCCCATGGTTATGGGCTCTGGTTCAGTAGCTTAAAGTCTGATGGAGAAAATAAATTTGTCTATATCGATTATTTTCTTTATTTTTGCAAAATCAACAAAGTAATGTATTAATAATTAAAACATTGGATATGTCGAAGTTACTCCTTTTAGGCGACGAGGCAATAGCCCAGGCCTTTATCGATGCGGGCGGCAGTGCCATCAACAGCTACCCCGGCACCCCCTCCACGCAGATCACCGAATACGTAATAAAATCGAAAGAAGCAGCCCAAAAGGGCATACGCGCCAACTGGTGCGCCAATGAGAAGACCGCCCTCGAGGCCTCGATAGGCGTGGCCTACGCCGGCAAACGCGCCATGACCTGCATGAAACACGTGGGACTGAACGTCTGCGGCGACCCCTTTATGAATGCCTCCATCATCGGCACCAAGGGCGTCATCATTGTGGTGGCCGACGACCCCAGCATGTTCTCTTCGCAGGACGAGCAGGACAGCCGCTACTATGGCCACTGGGCCATGATTCCCATGCTGGAGCCCAGCAACCAGCAGGAGGCCTACGACATGGTCTTCTTCGGCTACGAACTCAGCGAGAAGATGGGTACCCCCATCCTGATGCGCATCCCCACCCGTCTGGCCCACAGCCGCGCCGGTGTCGAGCGCCGCGAGCCGCTGCCCCAAAACCCCATCTCCTACCCCACCGACCCCAAGACCTTCGTGCTCCTGCCCGCCAACGCCAAGGTGCTGTATCGCGACCTGATCGACAAGCAGCCCAAGTTTGTGGAAAGCTCTGAGACCAGCGGCTACAACCAGTATATCCCCGGCACCGACAAGAGCCGCGGCATCGTCACCACCGGCATCGCCTACAACTACCTGCTGGAGAATTTCCCCGGCGGCAAGTGCCCCTACCCGGTGGTAAAGATTACCCAGTATCCCCTGCCCACCGCCATGCTGAGCAAGCTGTATGACGAGTGCGACGAGATACTGGTGCTCGAAGACGGACAGCCGTTTGTCGAGGAACATATCAAGGGATGCTTAGGCAAGGGCAAGCCCGTGCACGGCCGTTTGGACGAAGTGATCCGCCGCGACGGCGAGCTGAACGCTGAGAAAGTGGCCAAGGCCCTCGGCATGACCGTGGCCAACGGCCCCGCAGTGCCCGAGGTGGTGACCAACCGTCCTCCCGCCCTGTGCGTCGGTTGCCCCCACATCGACAGCTATCAGGCCCTTATCGATGTGATGAAGAAATATGAGCACGGCCGCGTGTTTGGCGACATTGGTTGCTACACCCTCGGTTTCAACATGGGCGCACTCAATACCACTGTCTGCATGGGTGCCTCCATCACCATGGCCAAAGGCGCTTCCGAGATGGGCATCTTCCCCTCGGTGGCAGTTATCGGCGACGGCACTTTCGGCCACAGCGGCATGACCGGCCTGCTCGACTGCGTCAACGAGAAGGCCAACGTCATTGTGATGATTCTCGACAACGACATCACCGCCATGACTGGCGGCCAGCCCTCGAGCGCCAACATGAAGCTCTTCAACATCTGCAAGGGTCTCGGTGTCGACCCCGACCACATCCGCCACATCGTTCCCCTGCCCAAGAACCATGACGAATTTGTCAAGATTCTGGAAGAGGAGATTGCCTACGACGGCGTGAGCGTCATCATCCCGCAGCGCGTGTGCATCGTTGAGAACAAGAAACGCATTGCGGCCAAGAAATAATATTTTATCTGGAAAAGATAGTATTACTATACTAATTAGAAATAAGAAACAACAATGAAAAAAGACATCATACTTTGTGGCGTAGGCGGCGACGGCATCGTCTCCGTAGCCAAAATCATAAGCGACGCAGCCCTCAACCTGGGCATGAATGTCAAGCAGAGTGAAATCCATGGTATGTCGCAGCGCGGCGGCTCGGTGTTCAGCCACCTCCGCATCAGCAGCGAGCCTATCTTTGCCGATGTGATTCCCGAAGGCAAGGCCGACATCATCCTCAGTTCCGAACCCATGGAGGCCCTGCGCTACCTCCCCTTCCTCGCCCCCGACGGCGTGGTCATCACCAACAGCGACCCCTTCATCAATATCAAGAACTATCCCGACATTGAGAAGGTGAACGCCGAGCTGGCAAAGCTGAAGAAGTGCGTCAGTTTCAACGCCAACGCCATTGCCAAGGACCTCAACGCCCGCGGCAACATGGTGCTGCTCGGAGCCGCCGCCCCATATCTTGAGATTGAGTTCGACGAACTGGAGAAAGCCATCAAGGCCATCTTCGGCCGCAAGGGCGACGCCGTGGTCGAGACCAACATCAAGGCCATCCGCGCCGGCCGCGATGCGAAGTAGCATACACTGATTAATCTCAATAAGAAAGAGGATGCCTTTGTGCGGCATCCTCTTTTCTGTTAGAACAACTTGATGCACCACAATTCCCTGAAGAAGTAGTAAATGTTGGTAGTCTCAATATCGACAATCCGGCGATTGAGCAGGTCGAGTGTGACAATCACCAGTCAGTATCGGGGGATGGGGAGCAATTACTATAAAGTGCCTGTGTTTTTTGTATTATTTTGAAAAAAAAGTGTATATTTGCAATAGGAACATGGCTTGCACAATAATAATAACACTCTAATACTCAAATGCAATGAAAAAAATATTATCATTTTTAGGAAAAGTCTTGCTTGCCATAGCAGTGGCATTTCTACTGATTTTGGGTGCACTACAGATGCTGAAAGAGAAGGCAGGTGAAGGGGATGGTGTGCTGGACAGCTTGGCTGAAATCCATAAAAACGACTGGGTGGACTTGGGGTTGCCCAGTGGGTTGATGTGGGGGAAATGTAACATAGGCGGAACTTCGGCGGGGGAGACAAACTTCCTGTATGCCTGGGGCGATACGGCATATAGGAGTGGGGATTTCAGATGGACTACCTATCGGTTAACCGAGGGTGACCGTGAATCTAACAGTCCTTCACGCTATGGTTCTACTTCTACAGATTATGGAAAGCTCCTGAAATATTGCACCAACCAGAAGTACAGCAAAAGCGGTGTGGCAGACAATCTCAAAACACTCCAGCCCGAGGACGACGCAGCCACCCTTGCTTGGGGTAAAGGCGCCCGCATCCCCACCCCAGAGGAATGGAAGGAGCTGAAGGAAAACACCACCCAGAAGTGGATAACCCTTGATGGGATTGACGGTATGCTTTTCACCGGAACTAACGGCAACAGCATTTTCTTGCCCGCCGCTGGCTATAGCCAAGACGGATGGTTGGAAAGCTTTGGCACTTACGGCAGTTATTGGTCAAATACGCTTGGAGACCGCGACATGGAATTATCCAACTCGAGCCATGAAGTTTTTGCTACGGTTGATGCTTCGTACACAGCACAGTGCTTCGATTTTAATTCGGACAAACGATTCTGGTCAACAACCAGTTTCCGCTACAACGGGTTGTCAATCCGGGCCGTACGTTCCACAAAATAGAACTGGACATATAAAAGCATGTCTTTTAAAAAGCATCTCGGCCGATGACAACCGTTATGCACCATAGGGCTTTAGTGCTGGCAATGGGTCTGTTGTTGGGCATTGCCAATCCTCTTCGGACTCAGAACTGGCGAGAAAGCCAAGGTTTTGTGCATTCCTATGACGAGCCTATGCACATCACCAAACAGGGACAGATAGTCATCCCACGCATTGCCGATTCAGTTGAGTTCCGCACGGCACGACTGCTGCACAAATACTTCCCCGACTATACTATAATAGAAGAGCCACCGCATTCCGATTCGCTCTACTCCTTCTTCAACCCGGATTACGACCAAGTTCTGCCTGCAATCTTTGTCGGCAAGACACAGTTGGCAGAAAAGTGCCTCACCCGTAAGGAGGAGATACGCAACGACGGTTTCCGCCTGAAAAGCGATGGGAAGCTGGCCATCATCTACGGTGTGCAGGATATAGCTGTGTATTATGGTGCCGCACGTCTGCTGGAACTGAAAGGCTACCGCATGACGCACCATCAGATTCCCGATGTTGCTCCTAACATCCTGCCCGGACTGCCCATTGTTGACGAAGTGAACAACCCCTCCTTTGCCTATCGCGAGATATGGTACTATACCCCACACCATAGTGAGGATTATGCCAACTGGCACGCATTGCACCGCCGCATACGTGTAGATGAAAGTCAACAATACATCTGGGGCTATCAGGACTCCGGCCCCCTCCGTTGGGGAGACAACATGTATGTCCACACCTTCCAGAAACTCATCCCTCCTACCCGGTATTTCGACCGCCACCCCGAATGGTTCTCAGAGATAGGCGGCCAGCGTGTCCGCGACGGGCAACTATGCCTCTCCAACCCCGAGGTGCTGGACACCCTCTGCGCCAACCTCGCCACCATGATGCAGCAGCAACCCGAAGCGCAGATATGGTCCGTCTCCAACAACGACAACTACAACGTCTGCAAGTGCCCACACTGCCGCCACGCCGACTCCATCTATGGCGGCCCCAGTGGCACACTCATCCACTTTGTCAACCAAGTGGCTCGCCGTTTCCCCGACAAGACCATCTCCACCCTTGCCTACCAGTTCACCCGCCGCGCACCACAGCCCGTGAACGGCCATATACAGAAACCCGACAGCAATGTCAACATCATGTTCTGCTCCATCGAGTGCGGACGTCAGGAAGCCATTGCCACGGCCCCTGCTGAGGCATCTTTCCGCAAAGATATGGATGAATGGGCTGCCCTGACCGACAATATCTACGTGTGGGACTATGTGGTCCAGTTCCGCAACATGTGGGACCCCTTCCCCAACCTCCACGTCCTACAGCCCAACCTCAAATACTTCCACAACCACGGCGTACGCCTCATGTTTGAGCAAGGAACTGGTGCCAACAACATGACCTCGTGGATGGAACTGCGCCAATACATGCTGGCCAAGCTCCTGTGGAACGTCGATGCCGACCCCGACTCGCTGCTGCACGACTTCTGCCTCCACCACTACGGCCTCGCCGCTGACCCCGTTGAGACCCTATACCGCGAAATGCACCGCTCCCTCATCGCCTCCGGCCAGCGATTAGACATATACGGCTACCCCGTCGATGCAGCCACAGGCTACCTATCACCCACGCAGATTGCCAAATACCAGACACTCATTGCCGCCGCCTACGACAGCATCCGCCACTACAACGCTACAAACGCCACCTATTACCCCCTCTATGGCATCACCACCGACCAGGTGGTGCGCGACCGCATCCGCTATCTCGAACTCTCCCTCGACTATGCCATCCTCGAACTCACCATGTCCGGCTTCCTGCCCATGGATAGCACATTCGTGCCTCGTGCCAACCGCTTTGTGCGTGACGGCAAACGCTTAGGAATAAGCATTCTGCATGAGATGGGATATACGCTTGACGAGTATCGGGCAGACATTGAGAGTTATATACATAAGTGCTATGGATTGAATCTGGCAAGGAATTGCCCTGTGACATTAAAAGCTCAGCCTAAGGAGCAGTATTTCTGTGGTGGAGGAGCAGGGCTTACCGATGGGCGAGGAGGCACGCTCGACTACCGCCACTCGTGGTTAGGCTTCTATGGCGACACGTTGGATGCTGTGATAGATTTAGGTAAACGGCGACGTGTGAATGAGGTGAGGCTGGATTTTTTCTTCTACCCCCTTTCGTGGATATTCCTACCACAGCGGGTAGAGTTCTATCTTTCCAACAATGGGCGCCAATGGCAACTGGTTGACACCCAACGGTGCCCCAACCCCGAAGCGCTGGCCATGCCACAGATAAAAACCTACGCCACTTGGGGCCTGAAAAGGCGTGCGCGATATGTGCGTGTGGTGGCCGTGCCGCTGGAAACCATACCTGCATGGCATCGCGCCACGGGCAACCCCGCCTGGATTTTCACCGACGAGATAATAGTGCGGTGATTTTTCTTTCATGTCGGAAAAAAAGTGTACCTTTGCAGCCGTTTTTTCGACTCAATAATCTATGTTAACTACAGTACACATCATCGGAATCCTCCTCACCGTTGGGCTGTTGCTTGCTGTTAGTATCCAATCCGGCCGCAAGGTAAAAGACGCCCGCAGCTTCACCACCGGGGGGCGTTCCGGCTCGTGGATGGTCTGTGGAGCCATCCTCGGCACACTGGTGGGCGGCCAGTCCACCATCGGCACTGCACAGCTGGCCTTCAGCTTCGGTGTCTCGGCGTGGTGGTTCACCATCGGCGCCGCCCTTGGCTCGCTGACTCTGGCCCTGCTCTATGCCCGACCGCTGCGCAACAGCGGCTGCACCACCCTGCTCGAAATCGTGTCACGCCAATATGGTCGCCGGGCCGAGACCGTAGGCTCCCTCCTTTTCCTCATCGGCATCTTCATCAGCATCATGTCCCAAGTGCTCTCCTCCTCGGCCATGGTCACCAGCCTTTTCGGTCTGCCCTTAGGATGGGCCGCCGCCATCAGCGCATTGCTCATCATGCTCTTCGTCCTCTTTGGTGGCATACGCAGCGCAGGGGCAGGCGGCATCATCAAGCTGGTACTCCTATATGTCACCTCCCTCGCCGCCGGAGCCGTGGTGTTGCATTTGGGCGACGGGCTGGGTGGCATCATGTCCAGCATCGAGCGCATCTATGCCAACCCACTCGTGGCCGACCTCAACGACATCACCGACGCCGAAAGCATCCACCGCCGATATGGCAATCTCGTGGCACGCGGTCCCCTCAAGGACATCGGCGGATGCCTGTCGCTCATGCTCGGTGTCGTCACTACGCAGACCTATGCCCAGGGCATCTGGTCCGCTGCTTCCTCGTCCAAGGCCCGTCGTGGCGCCGTCTACTGCTCGCTCCTCATCCCCATCATCGGAGCCGCCTGTGTGTTGGTGGGCATGTACATGCGCGGCCATTATGTCACCGCTGCCGAACTCGCCGCCCTCACCGCTGCCGGACACCAACTACCCGCCGGCATCGGGGTGATAGAAAGCTCCCTCCAGGCCTTCCCCGACTTTGTACTCAACCACCTGCCCGCTTGGATTGGCGGCATTGCCCTCGGAGCCATGCTGGTCAACATCCTGGGCTGTGGCAGCGGCCTCACCCTTGGAGCTGCCACCATCCTGGTGCGCGACGTCTACGCCAACCTCTTGGTACTGCGTAACCGACACAGGAATGCCCACATTCAGACCACTTCCGCCCCACAGCCCATTCCCGCCACCGATGCTAAAGCATCACGCCAGCTGCTACAGACTCGCCTTTCCATTGTGGGGCTACTGGTCCTGGCCGTTGTCGTAGCCCTCTCGGTGCGTGGCACCTTCATCAACGACCTTGGTTTCCTCTCTCTCGGTCTGCGTGCCGTGGCCCTGCTCTTCCCACTCAGCTTTGCCCTGTTCCTGCCTGGGCGCATACAGCCCAGCCGCGTCGTCCCTGCCATGGTGGCGGGAACAGCCGCCATGCTGCTGGCCAAATTCCTCGCCCTTCCGGCAGACCCCATCTACTACGGCCTCGGCCTCTCGCTCGTCATCCTCCTCAGCGGCTTGCGTCGCAAAAAAGTGCCTTCAAGAAAAAAATAGAAAAGGGGATATAGTCATATTACTGGCTTTCCACCATCTACACCCCACACTGTCAGCACACAACCGGAGAGGTGGCTCTCCTCTTGTATACCCTGTCAGTGAACAGTATGCTACTGTGCTATCTGCCAGTCCTCGATGGTCCAGGTCTGGATGTCGTAGTTCACACCCACCTTCACCGTCGGGCAGCTGTCGGTGGCAAACTGAGCGGCATAGTCCTTTTGCTCTATCTGCGCAAGGGCTTGGGCTGCACTGCCCTTCACCTTGAACTCGAAGATATAGATGGCTTGGGGGCAATGGACTATCATATCCACCCTGCCGGTGCTGCACTTGACCTGGGTCCTCACATACACGTTCAACATTGAGAGGATAAGGTAGAAAGTGTACTCGTAAAAGCCCTCCTTGGTGGCCGCATCCTGCAGTTTCTTTTTGAAGCCCTCAACATATGGCACCCCGGCGAGAAAGGCCTTCAGCTCACGTAGGGCCTGGTCGATGTTACCACCCTCCAGCGCAGTCCACATCTTGTAGGCACAGCCAAGTTGGACTTGGTCATTACGTAATCCCGAATATACGGGCAGAAGTCCATTGGCGAACCCTACTCGCACCTCTTGATTGGGGATACTTAGGATGTAGCCCTCAGACTTTCGGTTGTATCCTTTTATGGTGAGATAACCCGCTTGGTAAAGCAATGGAAGGGCATTGGTAAGCGTCTCCGTCGGGGCGTAGAAAGCCGACTCCGAGGCTTCAATCTCCTCCATCCTTGTGATGTCGGTGCCGAAGCGTTTCATCTGGTTGAAGAGGAATGTGGGCGTGCCACTCTCAAACCAGAAGTTCTTTATCCTCTTCTGGGCAAAGCAGTTCATCAGGCTATAAGGATTGTACACCTCTTCCGAATCCTCGGAGAAGTGATAGCCATCGTATTGCAACTCTAAAATCGCCTGACAGGGACGTTTCAGTCAAAGCATATCATACTGGGCGGCAACGCCCGACAACTCAACCACCCTTTCGGGACTACAGTCTGGCTGTTGCAACTTCGATCCCCTAAATTCCAGTTACAAGTGCAACACTGAGTAGAAAAAAAGAGTACCAGAATTTGGTACTCTCAGGTAAAATGACTACTTTTGTGTTGTCAAATGAAAAAATATAATCACATTACCAAAGAGCA
>Ga0310697_10000915_pt1 | contig 36993 bp, 28 predicted proteins | sample 172DNAGHGlowgp2_FD_203883 | JGI IMG/M metagenome (GOLD analysis project Ga0310697, IMG submission 203883) | Sheep rumen microbial communities from Palmerston North, Manawatu-Wanganui, New Zealand - 1728 DNA GHGlow gp2 (v2) (version 2) | ecosystem: Host-associated > Mammals > Digestive system >... | reverse complement strand
ATATCGGGGATCTCTGCTTCAAAGGGCTCCGGGAAGACGGCATCGCGGAGATCGGATACGGGATTCTGGAGGAGCACCAGGGGCAGGGCTATGCCACGGAAGCGGTTCAGGCGGCCTGCAAATGGGCATTTGGCCATGGGTCAGTTAAATCGCTGGAAGCGGAAACAGACGCAGGAAACGCAGCATCGCAGAAAGTCCTCCAAAAATGCGGCTTTCGCCTCACCGGGATCATCGGAGAGGAGGGGCCTCGCTTTTCCCTTGCCCGGATGGAAGTGAAAAACAACATCCTGACGGAGGAAATCTTTCTTATGCTGTATGCCTCGGTCGGCTGGGAGTCTCCCTGCAGAGAGCAGGTCCGCCTTGCCCTCAAAAACAGCCTGGCGACTTTCACGGCGCTGGAGAACGGGCAGCCTGTGGGCATGGTGAGGCTGATCGGCGACGGCGGCATGTCTTTCTATATCAAGGACTTTGCCGTTCATCCGGATTATCAGGAAAGAGGAGTCGGCAAACTGCTCCTTCACGCGCTGGAGCAGTTCATCCGGGACAGCATCGCGCCCGGCTGGGCGGTGAGCCTGGAGCTCATCAGCACAAAAGAAGCGCAGCCCTTTTATCGAAAGATGGGCTTTGAAGAGCGCCCCTGCGCGTGGGACGGCCCCGGCATGATGAAGATGCTTCGATAGCCTTTGGATGGTGACGTTTATGGAACAGGAACTTACAGTCAACGAAAAAACATACCGGATCCTTTGCCTGCTGGGGAAAGGCAAGGGTGGGTATTCTTATCTCGCGGAAAGCGATGGACGGCCGGTGGTGGTCAAGCAGATCCACCACGAGCCCTGCGATTACTATACTTTCGGCAACAAGATCGAGGCCGAACTGCGGGATTATGAGCGGCTGCAGAATGCCGGGATCCGCATCCCCCGGATGCATGCCGTGGACAGGGACGCCGAGCGGATCGTCAAGGACTACGTCGAAGGGCCAACCGTGATGGAACTGGTACAAGCCGGCGCATCGATCGAGCCGTATCTGCCCCAGGTGCGTGACATGGCGTCAAAGGCCATAGCTGCCGGGCTCAATATCGACTATTACCCGACCAATTTCGTCGTGCAGGACGGACTGCTTTGGTACGTGGATTATGAGTGCAACGATTACAGCGAGCAGTGGGACTTTGAACACTGGGGCATTCAGTACTGGCAGCCCAGGGTGAGCTTCCGCGGCTACCGTGACGAGGATTACGAGGCGGTCTGCGATTTTCTGATCGAATTGAATCAGAAGGACAGAACGCACATCAACTGGAACTGGGCGCGCTTTGAGTGGATGATGGAACATCCGGAGTTTGACGTAAGCGCAAGGGCCTCCATCGGGCTGTACCCGGAGATTCTGGACTACGCCTGCCGGGAGCTGAAGGACGATTCCGGGCTGGCTGTCGCAATCAATCAGGAAAACGCAGCGGAAATCAGAGCGGCTGAGCTGGCCGGATTCGAGCGGATCGATCAGAAAGAGACGATCATGGAGCTTTCCCTGGACAGAGATTTCTCGTCAAAGCTTCCCGAGGGACTGCAGCTTCGGGAAATGGATCAGATCGCGGATCGGGAAGCTCTGGAATGGCTGTTCTGGCAGGGCTTTGATCATGGGGACGATCGGGAAGCTTTTGAACGTTCGCTGGATCACGTTCCGCACGTCCGAAGGCATTTCAACAAAGCCTTATGCCTTTCCGCCGCGGATCCTTCCGGAGAGCCGGTATCGCACTGCTCCCTCTGGTTTCATCCCGATACGGACTACGCCTATGTAGAGCCGGTCTGCACGATCCCGGGCTGCCGCGGGAAAGGGATCGCCGCCGCGCTTCTTTCGGAAGCGTTTTCCCGCGCAAAAACTTTAGGCGCAAAGAAAGCCTACGTGATTTCCGATCTTCCGTTTTACGAAAAGCTGGGCTTTGAAAAAACGCAGCATTACTCGTTTTACCGGAAAGCATAAAACTCTCAGTCCGGTCTTCCTTTGAAATAGCGTCAGGACAGATCTGAGCAGAAACTGACAGGACAATTTCCGCTTTGCGGGATACAATAAACCCGTCAAGGAAAGGAGGCGGCGGCAATGGAGTGGCTTACCAGTATTCGTACGGCAATCGAGTATATGGAGGCGCATCTGACCGACAATATCAGTGCGCAGGATGTGGCCGACCGGGTGCATCTTTCCCCATTTTTCCTCCAGAGGGGCTTTTCGCTGATGACCGGCTGCGGAATCGGAGAATACATTCGAAACCGCAGACTGTATCAAGCGGCACGGGACCTGAAGGAGACAGAAGACAGGGTGATTGAGATTGCCCTTCGGTACTGCTATGAAACGCCGGAGAGCTTTACAAAAGCATTTTCCCGTTTTCACGGTGCGACGCCTTCCCAAGTCCGTGAAGGGGCCGCCGGAAAAGTCTTTCTTCCCCTGACAATCAAAATATCAGTACAAGGAGGCAGTCAAATGGATGTTAAAATCGCTCCCATGTTTCCGTTCAAGGTCATCGGCTTCCAGAAGGTTTTCGATCATGAAACTGCTTATGCAGAAATACCGAGGTTCTGGAACGAAATCTGTGAGAAGTATGCAAACCGTGTATATGCGGGAAATGCACCGGCGAATCCCTATGAGCAGGCTCTGGTGGACAACGGCATCGGGGAATACGGCGTCTGCATCGACGATATCGGCGGAGGCAAATTCCGCTATCTGATCGCAGGCAAATACACGGGTGGAACAATACCGGAAGGAATGGTGGTCTACGAGTTTCCAAGGAATGAGTGGGCCGTATTCGATTGCTTCGGTCCATGTCCGCAGACCCTGCAGAGCGTGAACACCCGAATCTTCCGGGAATGGCTTCCCGGCAATCCGGATTATGAGCTGAGCGGAAATGCAACGGTTGAGTGGTATGACTGTGTAAACGGAGAAATGACGGACCCGGACTATCACAGTGCGATCTGGGTGCCGGTGAAGAGGAAAAAGTAAGCATATTAACAATTACAATACCATCACGTAAAAAGGAAGAGGATCTGCACAGCTAATGCAGATCCTCTTCCTTTTTACGTGTCAATCCTGCCAGCCGTATGCCCAAATCAGTCTGTTTTTCAAAACTGTTTTATGAACACCCCGGCTGACGGGCTACTTGTTTAAGGCTCGACGATCTATTTCACAGAATATGAAGACGCGGCGCTTTCCCGGTCAAAAGGATGTTGATGGCATTCTCGTTCAGTTCCCGCCCAATCACCGTGATCACGGGAAGGCCCTGCTCCGCATGCTCCACCTGCGTCGCATGTGCTGTGGCGTTCAGCTGGAACCAGCCCTCCCCTTCCGGGAAGACACCCTTAACCCGCAGGATACGGCCATAGCCGGTGTCTGCAAACAGCGTCCGTGTTTTCTCCCGTAGCGCGACCTCATCCAGCGGAAGATTCAAAAAGGACAGAGATTGAAAGCCGCCCGCGCCGATCAGAGACTTTTGATAGTCCGGCGGAAATGCGCCGCAGCGCGAGAATCTCTCATAGTCCTCCCCCGTCAGGCTGTCCCAGTCACGCGCCAGCAAGCGGTCGGAAGAGATGGTTACCGAATGGATCGCTGTAAGCGCGCGCTCCAGGTGGCTCAGTGTACTGTCTCTCTCTTCTTCGGAAGCTAGCTGCACACGACTCAGTATGACGCAGCCAGCACAGGCCGCCTGGGAGGCCAGAAAGAAGTCCTCCTCCGGGAGACTGTCCTCCGGGAGCTTGGCGTCCACAATGCATAGCACGTTCCCGACCGATAGCATACGGTCCAGCGGCGAATCGGCCAGCGTGTCGTAAAACTCATCCATGTCGAAAACGCCGGAGGGCTCGATCAGGATGCGGTCATAGCCGCACATGGCCATCGCCAGCAGCTTTGTCCGAAAGCGGCGGCGGTGACAGTCCGTATCACAGGAGGCGGCCAGCGTCTCCAGCTCACAGCGCTCGGAGCGCAGCGGGTTTAAGAGCGGCAGATCCACGTTCACCGCGCCGTGGTCATAGACCAGGATGCCGATCTTCAGCCCCAGCGAGAGCAGATAGCGGGCGTAACGGAGTAAAAACGTGGTCTTCCCGGCGCCGAGAAAGCCGGTGATCAGATCGACGGGGATCATGCTCAGTTAAAACGCACCACCAGGTGGGCAAAGCGGTAAATGAACTCCACGAACTTTTCTCCGCCCTTGCCGGGAATGCTGACAAAGCGCAGCAGGGTCTTGTGTCGGAAGTAATTGGCCCACTTGTAGTCAAAGCGGCGGCACTCCTCCCAGAGCTTTTCCAGATTTTCGTCCGCCTCGGCGTTCTGGTTCAGGCGGGCATAGAGGATGGAAATGCCGAACATGATGAACATCTCATGCTTGAGATAGTTGAGCTTGCGGCGGTCTTTGATTTCATCCAGATGGAAGGCTTTGAAGCAGAGCGCGGTCGCCTTCAGCTGGTGGGTATAGCGGCGCTTCATCACGTCCTCCTGCACCGACTGGCCCTCGCGGCCTATGGTGTAGAGGTAGAGATCGGTATTCATGTAGTACATTTTCTCCACATAGCGGAGATTGCCGTAGACCATGAGGTTATCTTCATAGAAGGTCTTCTTCGGCAGCACCAGGCCGGTCCTGCGCAGAAGATCCGTCCGGAAGCAGACGGTGTGGATCATCAGGATCTGATCGACCATGAAGGGCCGGGTCTCCGCCCAGGTGAACACGCGGCCCGCGGGCAGCGCGTTGGAGAAGTTGATGGAGCGGTCGCCCTTCCCGTCCGCATGGACATAGTAATAGTTCGTGAGAAACAGATCCACGCCGCCCTCGCGGTCCACACGCTCCAGCTCGTCGAGAAAGCGCACAAAGTCGGCGCTGAGCGCATCGTCGCTGTCCACGGTCTTGAAGTACTTGCCCGAGGCGTGGCGCAGGCCCTGGTTGATGCCCTCGCCATGGCCGCCGTTTTCCTGGTGGACGACCTTTACGATATCGGGGTATTTTTCGGCAAAGGCGTCGGCGATCGCGCCGGTATTGTCCTTCGAGCCGTCATCAATGATGATGATCTCCACCCGGTCGCCGCCGGGCAGAATGCTTTCAATGCATTGTTCCATGTAATCCTGGGAGTTATAGCAGGGAACGGTAACAGTCAGAAGCTTCATTCTTTTCTTCCTTTATATCGTATTTACAGGCTTTCCACCTTGCTGAGCGCGGAGGCGATGACCGCGTCCATGTCATAATAGCGGTACTCGCCGAGGCGGCCGCCGAAAATGACCTTGCTCTCTTTCTCAGCCAGCTCCTTATAGCGCTGATAGAGCGCTGTATTCTGCGCGTCGTTCACGGGATAATAGGGCTCGTCCCCCAGCTTCCACTCGGCGCTGTATTCCCGGGAAATCACAGTCTTCGGCTGGGTGCCGAACTCGAAATGCTTGTGCTCAATGATGCGCGTCCAGGGCGTCTCCCGGTCCGTGTAGTTGATGACGGCGTTACCCTGGAAATTGGGGGTATCCAGCACTTCCGTCTCAAAGCGGACGCTGCGGTACTGCAGCGGTCCAAAACAGTATCCAAAGTAGCGGTCCACCGCGCCGGTATATACCACGGTTTCGGCCATGGCGTCATAGTTTTCCTTATCGGCAAAGTAATCCACGCCCAGGCGGACTTCGATCCCGTCCAGCATGTTCTCAACCAGCTTCGTATAGCCGCCGATGGGGATGCCCTGGAAACGTGCGTTAAAATAATTGTTGTCAAAGGTCAGGCGCACGGGCAGGCGCTTGATGATAAAGGCCGGCAGCTCCGTGCAGGCTCTTCCCCACTGCTTTTCCGTGTAGCCTTTGACCAGCTTTTCATAGATATCAGTGCCGACGAGGGAAATCGCCTGTTCCTCCAGGTTTTTCGGCTCCGTGATCCCGGCTTCGGCGCGCTGTTCGGCAATTTTCGCCTCCGCCTCCTGCGGAGTGACGACGCCCCACATCTTGTTGAAGGTATACATGTTGAAGGGCAGCGAATACAGTTCCCCGTGGTAATTGGCCACCGGTGAGTTGGTATAGCGGTTAAACTCCGCAAAGCGGTTCACATAGTCCCAGACCTTTTTGTCATTGGTGTGAAAAATGTGCGCCCCATATTTGTGGACCTGAATTCCCTCCACATTCTCGGTATAGACGTTGCCGCCGATGTGACTGCGTTTTTCGATCACGAGCACGCTCTTGCCGCGTGCTTTCATCTCATGGGCAAACACCGCGCCGTACAGTCCTGCCCCGACGATCAGATAATCGTACATCCTGTGTTTTCCTTCCCGAACATGCCGTTATATAGATTCCTGATGCATCATACCCTGTTTCCCGCGAAAAAGCAAGGAAACCGCATGAAATTCATACGGTTTCCTGCAAAGTGTCTAACAATTGCTGGATAAAGTTTCCAGCATCAATCAGATGGCACTGCGGCCGGCGGCCTTGCGGGCCTCGTTGAATTCGGCGCGGATCTTTTCGTCGCGCTCTTTTTCGGCCTTGCGCTTCTCAGAAGAAAGCTTGGCGACGCGGGCGTCTTCCTTGGCCTTGGCATCCGCCTGCTTCTTGAGCTCAGCCTGGTAGGCCTCCTCGCCTTCCTCGATGCGGATCTTCTCCTCGGCGGAGATGTACTTCCGGCCCTCGGCCTTGGCGGCAGCCTTCTGGTCAGCGACGATGGCCATGTGGTCGATCTTGGAGAACTTCTCGACGCCCATGAAGAGGAAGATCACAAAGATGCCGGCATAGCAGAGCGTCTCGCCGCCGATGAAGACCCAGGGCATCGCGGCGCGGAGGGTCTCATTGGTCTGCAGGGTAGCCACATCGTAGTGGGTGGCAGAAAGAACCATGTTCAGGACACCAGTGGTCAGACCGGTCATGCCGGCGATAATGGCGCCATAGACCGTCATGGAGAAGCCGTCGGTCCGTTTGCCGTTGACCGCCTCCTGGTGGTCAAAGATATCCGCCAGCAGCGCCAGGGACAGATACATGGCCGGCGTGGAGCCCAGGGCCTTGATGACAAAGGAAATGGTCACAACGATAAAGTTGGTGGGGGCAAACATGCCGATCACGCCGCCGATCACGGCAACCACGGCACCGACCAGGATGGCCTTAGCCTTGCTGCCGAGCGCGTTGGCAAGGGGCAGAGCGATGACCATGCCGACCGCGGTGGGAATGGCGCCGATGATGGCAAGAGTACCCTGCAGCTGGCCGCCGTAGGCCACGGTGTAATTGCCCATGGCGTCGGGGAACATGGCCGTGCAGAAGTAGTTCTGTGAGACGTTCTTGATCATGCCGCCGAACTGGTACAGGAAGAAGAACACCATCATGATGATCCAGTACTTGTCCTTGGAGCAGATCTTCCACTGTTCCCTGGTGGAGAGGGTGGGCTTGGCCTCGGTCTCCTGCCCTATGGTCTCCTCGGTCACGCGCTCACGGGTGAAGAAATACTCGATCAGAACGCCGATAGCAGTGATGATCAGCAGGGCGATGACAAAAACCTTCCAGTGGGCATAGCTTGCGCCGGAGTCGTAGATGGCGGCGCCGCTCTCGTCCACATAATAGAGGATCTTGCCGGCGTCGTTCATGACGGGAGAGCCCTTGCCGCTCATGTCATAGACAAAGAGCAGATTCAGGAAGAAGGGCAGGAACATGGAGCTGATACCCATGGCGGCCAGCATCGTGGCGTTGGAGATCGTAGCGAGCAGACCGCGATCCTTGCTGTTGCGGGTAGAAAGGGAAACCAGACCAGCATGCGGGGTGTAGTACATGGGATAGGCGAAAGCAAACCACAGGTTGTAGCCGATCGCGATGCAGATCAGCGCACCAACATGCCAGCTGTCGCTGTTCGCGTTGTAGGGGGAGAAGACAAACAGGAACAGCAGTGCAAGCAGGCTGATGGGAAGGCTCAGCAGGAGCAGCGGGCGGGCCTTGCCGTTTTTGGACTTGCAGTTGTCCATGAGCTTGCCGACGAGAATGTTGCCGATCACGACAAAGATCACGGAGATCACGGGCAGCCAGGTGAAGAAGGCGCTGGCCCAGGTGTTGATGTGCAGCACATCGGACATGTACTTGTTGAAGTAGTTGGACAGCACCGAGTTTGCCAGCAGGGCAAGCGTGGGGCCGACCAGGTAGCCGATCGCGCCTTCGGGAATCAGGGTCACGTTGTTTTTCTTGATCAGACTGGGCGGCAGCTTGTCAAAGAAAGATCTCAGTTTTGATTCGCTCATCATTTTTCTCCTTTTCTATTTTGTTACCCAAGGGAAAAGAATTACACAGTCATTCCTCCGTCACAGAGACTTCGCCGTCCTGCATCGTGATATGCAGAAGCTTATCTCCCATGGGGAAGCGGCAATCCAGCTCCCGGAAGAAGCCGGGAGCAGGTTTGACCTCGTACTCCATGCCGCCGGGTGTGAGCGCACGCAGCCCCACAAAGTAGCGGGCCAGCAGATAGATGGGACTCGCCGCCCAGGCATGGCAGAGAGACTTGCCGAAGGGATCGCCGTACATCTCGTACTGCTGCTCCAGGGGCTTGGACGGGTCATATTCCTCCCAGAAAGTCACGGCCCCCAGGCGGAGCATGCCGCCCCAATAGGCTCTGATCGCATCCATGACCTCACGCAGACAGCCGAGACGGCACAGGGCCTCCAGCTCAAAGAAGCGGAAATACGGCGTCGTGATCGCGGGGATTGCATTATTGAAAAGCACAGATGCCGCGAGAGTTTTCTGCCGCGCCGGATCGGCGATGCCGAAGAGGATCGCAAAAATGTTGGCGTGGCGCGTCACATGACGCCTGCCGGAAGTAAAGGAATCGATATAGGCCTGCTGCTCCTCATCCCAGAAGCAGCGCTCGATCTCCGTGAGCAGTTCGGCGCGAGCGGCGCGGTACTTCTTCCCCGCTTCGCCGGGCAGCAGCTTTCCCATCAGCTCATAACAGGCGGCGAGCAGCATCTGCTCGGCGCAGAGCGGGCCGTCCCGGTCGAAATCCGCCCAGTCCACAAAAACCCAGTCGCGCTTGCGGCCGATGATGAAACCGTGCTCCTCCCGCTGGGACATGCAGAGCGCCATCATGCTCTCCATTTTCGGAAGCATGGTCTCCACGAAAGCCCTGTCGCCATGACTGTCATAGCTTGCGCCTATACTCAGGATCCAGAGCAGGGAGTAATCCAGGATCGTATTCACATGGGTAGTGACCGGGTCGTTGCCGCGCAGGGCGATCAGCGTGCGCTTTTCGATCTCCTCGTCCGCCGTCAGATAGCGGTTTACAAACAGGCTCTGATAGGCGTCCCCGCCCCAGATCCACTTGTCTCGCTTGATGCCGTCCAGGAAGAAGGCGCCGGAACAGAGCATAAAAGTATGCGCTGCGACGGAAAAGATGCGGTTTAGCTCATCATCGTCGGAGTGGAACTGCGCTTTTACAGGGATATCCACGTACTGGTGAATGGCTCGCGCCTGATACTCCCCCGCTTTTGCTCCGGGGAGAAAGGCATAGCGCATCGCCTGGCGCGGGCAGCGCCGAGTCACGGAATCCGGCGTGCAGTGGAAATAGCAGTTCACCGTATCCAGCGCTTCCGCCCGGGACTCGCCCAGATACACCGTAGGGCAGCCTTCGCCGGCAAGCTCCAGCGCGGCGGTAAGCTCCGTTTCAAAGGAGAACAGGAGCCCGCCCTGTGTCTCCTCCACGGAGACCGGCTCATATCTTTTTTCCGTAAAGGCCCAATCCGCAGGATCGCGGGCAGGGTTCGTAAAGTAGCGGTTAAACGCGGCCGGAACCGGGTCGGAAGCATAGTCCTCTACCGTCCAGCCCCCGTCGGAAAAGATTATCTCGCCCATCACATAGATGGACGGTACGCAGGAAATGCAGGCAATATGGACGGAGATCCTGTGCCTGCCGGGGGCGCAGGAAATGCTTTTCCCAAAGGGATGCTTCTCCTCATCGAGCTGCACATATCCCCGGCTGTCCGCCGCGCCGAAGACAGTAAATTCCGCCGCTTTCTCCAGATCATACACGCGGCGAAAAGCAACCCGGTTGCGAAAGCCCTCGCTTTTCCAGAAGGCAGGCCACTCACAGCCGCGCTCAACACGGGAAAAATTCTGCTTCATCGCGTGATAAAGCTCAAAATCGCCGGGATACCAGAGCCAGAAGCATGTTTTCTCTGTCATAAACCGTTAGTTCCATTCTTGTTTTGAATTATCCTCTCATCATAGAATACTGGAGAATCACGAAAAAAACAAGTCCAAAAACGGATTGTTTCGTGAATTGCGCACATTCCGGCATGAACGGTAAAAGCGAGCGTTGCAAAGTTCCGCTTTTTGCGGTATAGTGAGCCCGATTCCAATGAATTTGAGGTTTCTGATATGGCTCTGATTTCCATCATAGATGATTTTCACCCCCTGGGCAACGCCAAACTGCTGGACCGCGCCGCGCAGTTAAAGCCCACGCTGCGCCATGCCATTCGCCAGCCCAAAGGCGGCTTCAAGCTCCGCGAGCGCTACAGCGCCGAAGAGGACGAGATCGTCCTGCAGGAGCTGCCCCACCTGAAGCTGGGCAAGGGCGAGAACCTTTGTCTGGACTTTGGGGATCACATGGTGGGCTATGTAACGCTGGATCTGTCCTATTCCGGCAGCCATCCAGATGCCCCGGCCTTTCTTAAGCTGAAATTTGCCGAAAACCGCATGGAGCTGAGCGAGAACTCCCAGGAATATGACGGCTGGCTTTCCCGCAGCTGGATCCAGGAAGAGTATATCCACGTGGATCTGCTGCCGGCCAGCATCGTTCTCCCCCGCCGTTATGCTTTCCGCTATCTGAAGATCACCATGCTGGACACATCGCCCAAGTACAAGCTGATCGTCAAGCACGCGGAATGCATGACCGAATCCTCCGCAGACTGGGAGAATGTCGATGCCCTCCAGAGCGGAGACGCCGATCTGGACCGCATCCACGCCGCAAGCCTGCGCACGCTGGGCAACTGCATGCAGGACGTGTTTGAAGACGGGCCCAAGCGTGACCGCCGCCTCTGGATGGGCGATCTGCGGCTCCAGGCCCTCACCAACTACATCTCCTTCCGCAATCTTGACCTTGTCAAGCGCTGCCTCTACCTCTTCGGCGGCAGCCGCTTCCCCGACGGGCGCGTCAGCGCTGCCGTGTTCACCGCGCCGGATGTGCAGGCGGACGACACCTTCCTTTTCGATTACGCGCTGATGTTCGTTGTCGCGCTGGAAGAGTATCTGCAGGAGACGAACGATCGGGAAGCGCTGGATGATCTGTATGACATCGCCATGCAGCAGATCGAGTACGCGCTGCGCCAGGTGCAGGATGACGGCACCCTCAACGAGCAGGCGGTGAAGGACAGCTTCATCGACTGGTGCGATGATCTGGACCGCGGAGCCTGCGCGCTAGGTGTGCTGATCTTCGCCCTGCGCTACGCGAGACGGCTCGCCCGCCGGAAAAACGACTGGTCTCAGGGCAGCTTCCTCATGCAGCAGCAGGACGTCCTGCGGAAAGCAGCCCTCAGGAACTACTGGAGCGAGGAAGAAGAACTCTTTGTCTCCAACGGACAGGTATCCGCCGCCTCCCAGATCTGGATGATCCTGGCCGACGTGATCGATCCCTCTCAGGGCGCGAAAGCCATGGAGCGGGCCATCAGGCGCAGCGAGGTCCCCATGGGCACGCCGTATATGCACCACTACTATGTGATGGCGCTGCTGCGCGTCGGGATGCGGCAGGAGGCCATCGAGCATCTGAAGAGCTACTGGGGCGGCATGCTGGACGCCGGGGCCGACACCTTCTGGGAATGCTGGGATGGGAAAGACCCCGCCTTCTCCCCCTACGGCGGCAGTGTGGTCAACAGCTACTGCCACGCCTGGAGCTGCACGCCCGCCTATATCATCGAACGCTATCTGCTGACGGGCAGCGAACCGGAATAACCGTTCATGCCGTTTCGGAATCTGTTCACGAAAAAACATTTGTCCTTCCGCAGTGATGTGATATAATTATCATACATCACTGCGGAAATTTAATCTGTAAAGGAGCAAAACCGGAATGAAAACAAGACAGGCCTTCAACCCCTATCTCCCCAGCTGGGAATATGTCCCTGATGCAGAGCCCCATATCGTAGATGGGAGAGTGTATGTCTACGGCTCCCACGACCTCTTCAACGGCATCAACTTCTGCCTGGGCGACTATGTCTGCTGGTCCGCCCCCGTGGACGATTTGGGCAACTGGACTTACCACGGCTGCATTTTCAAGCGCGAGCAGGATCCCGCCGCGCCGAAGATCCGCGTAACCAACGGTCTGGCCGCGCCCGACATGGTCGTCGGTCCCGACGGTCGCTATTATCTTTACTATTTCATGGGCGGCACCAAGATGATCTCCGTCGCAGTGAGCGATTCTCCCGCCGGCAAATACGAGTTCTACGGCTATGTCAAATACCAGGACGGCACGCCCATCGGCAAGCGCGGCGAGCCCTTCCAGTTTGACCCCGGCTGCCTGAAAGACGACGACGGCCGCCTGTACCTCTATACCGGCTTTGCCTTCGGCGGAAACCCCATCCTGCTGGACGGCTCCCAGCCCACGAAGAACGGCCCCATGTGCTTTGAGATCGACACCAGCGACATGCTGACCGTCGTGTCCGGCGATGAGCTCAAGTACATCGGTGTGCTGACCGGTGAGGCCGCCAAGGGTACGGCTTATGAGGAGCAGCCCTTTGGTGAGGCAAGCTCCATGCGCAAGTTCAACGGCAAATACTACTTCATCTACTCTTCCCTCAACAGCCACAACCTGTGCTACGCCGTTTCCGATTATCCCGACCATGGCTTCGAGTACGGCGGCATCCTGGTCTCCTGCGGCGACATCGGCCTGCCCGGCGTGCCCGATGTGAACCACGCCCGCATGTGCACCGGCAACACTCACGGCTCACTTATTGAGATTGAGGGCAAGTACTACATCTTCTACCACCGCCACTCCAACCGGAAGCAGTCCTCCCGCCAGGCCTGCGCCGAGCAGATCCGCTTTGAGGACGGCAAGTTCTATCAGGCAGAGATGACCTCCTGCGGCTTAAACGGCGGCCCCCTCGCCGGCAAGGGTCACTACCCCAGCTATATTGCCTGCAATGTCTACGGCAAGAACGGCACTGTTTTCATGTCCATGCTCAAGTACCGCAAAGGCCTTAATCCCTTCCTGACCCAGAAGGGCGGCGACCGTGAGGAAGGCCCCGACCAGTATGTCTCCAACTTCTGCACCGACTGCACCGTCGGCTTCAAGTATTTCGATCTGCGTGAGACGAAGAAGATCACTGTGAACCTCCAGGGCTACGGCAACGGCTGCGCCGTCACGGTCCGCACCCAGGAGCACGGCGAGCCCATTCTCCGCATCCCGGTGGAGACCTGCACCACCGAGAAGGGCTTCACGGGCGAACTGCCCGCCGGCCTCGGCGAGAAGGAAGCGCTCTACTTCTCCGTGGAGGGCAAGGGCGGCACCTTCGACTTTGTCTCCTTCGACCTCGCGTGATTTGATCCCGGGGTCACTGAGAAAGGACTCCCCTATGATTACCCAGAGCTTTGACCCCGCGAGCCTCGAAATCGTCCGCGCCGCGGACACGATCCGGGCGGAGGAAAAGGCGCTCGCCGCGCCTTTTCCCATCCGCAGCTTTGTGATCGTCTTTTCCGGTGCGCTGATCCGCCTTTTGCTGGAGGATGGTCTGATTGAGCCGCTAGATGAGCGTCTCACCATAGGTTCCGCCGCGTTCAAAAATCCCATCTATCGGATCTGCGGTACCGATATCGGCCTTGTCCTCTCTGGGATCGGCGCGCCGATGGCAGCTGCCATTGTAGAGGAGCTGCTGACGCTTTTTCCCTGCCGCCGCTTTCTCGTGTTCGGCTCCAGCGGGGCGCTGGTGGATCTGCCGGAGGGAAGAGTCATCGTCCCCACAGAGGCCTATCGCGACGAAGGCTGCAGCTATCACTACGCAACGGCATCGCCCTGGATCCGCATTCGCTGTGCGGAGCGCCTCGCTTCGCTGCTCGACCGCCTCGGCGTCCCCTATGTTCTGGGCAAGACCTGGACCACGGACGCTTTCTATCGGGAAACGGAGAACAACAAGGCGCAGCGTGTAAAGGACGGCTGCGTCTGTGTGGAGATGGAGTGCAGCGCGCTGCAGGCCGTCTGCGACTATCGCGGCGCGGAGCTCTATCAGTTCGTGTATACGGCCGACTCGCTGCACGGCACTTGGAGCCGGCGCATCCTCGGCGAACTGGAAAAGGATATGCGTCTGCTCTATTTCGACGTTGCGCGTAAACTGGCCGAAATGCTGGAAGCGGAAGACGACAACTAATCAACAGATAACAAAAAATCGGCACCGAATTGGTGTCGATTTTTTGTACAAAGCTTTTTTCAGACCGCGCCGTTCTCCGCGCGCCACTGGGCGTAGGCATCCAGCTCCGGTCCAGCCAGGGCAAAGGCGGCCACGAAGACGGCCAGATCATCCGCATAGCCGACGATGGGCGTCTTGTCGGGAATGAGATCCTTACCCAGCAGCAAATAGATCACGGCTGCCACAAGGCTCACGATCACCTTGGGAGAAACAGCGGTGTACTCCTTGCGGATGTAGCCGCGGATCATGGAGATCATCAGCGGCAGGCGGGACACATACTCGCCCACAGTGGGGATTTCCTTCATTTTATTCTCCAGCTGCTGCAGCAGCTCCTCCACCTTGGCAGGATTCTGCAGCAGTTCCTCCGCCTGCGAGGTATAGTTTGCGAGGATCTCTTTGGCTTTATCCAGATTGAATTCGTTCATGGTATCCGCTCCTTTTCTGTTTGTATTTTTATTATAGTCTCATTTCCATGAAATACAAGCGCTTTCGGTCATTTTTGCTGCCTACTGCTTGCATTACGGGGCATTCTGTGAGAAGATGGGAGTGAATCCAGAACAGGAGAACAGGCATGGAACGCATACAGATCATCCATCCGATCCCGCCGGTCTATGACAGCCGCAGCGAGGTATTGATCCTCGGCAGTTTCCCCTCGGTCAAATCCCGCGAGGCCGCATTTTTCTACGGTCATCCGCAAAACCGCTTCTGGCGCGTGCTCTCTGCTGTTTGTGGAGAAAACGTTCCCAACACCGTGGAAGAAAAGACAGCCCTGCTTCTTAAGCGGCACATCGCCCTGTGGGACGTGATCGCCTCCTGCACGATCGAGGGTTCTTCCGACAGTTCGATCCGCGACGTGGTTCCGAATGATCTGCGGCCGATTCTGGAAGCCTCGGGTCTGCGGCGCATCTTTGTCAACGGGAAAACCGCCGCAAGGCTGTATGAAAAATACATAGAACCGGAGCTTGATATACCGGCTGTCATCCTGCCCTCCACCAGTCCGGCCAACGCGGCCTGGAGCATGGAGAAGCTTGTGGAAGCCTGGTCCGTGATCATGAAGTAAGGAGTACGCCGTGCATTTTGTTGACGCTAAGAGCATCCTGAGCGCGAATAACGGCATGAACCTCTACCGCGGCTGCACCCACGGCTGCATCTACTGTGAGTCCCGCAGCAAATGCTATCAGATGCAGCACGCCTTTGAGGATGTAGAGGTCAAACGTAACGCCCCGCAGCTTCTGGAGCAGGCGCTGCGGCACAGGAAAAAGATCTGCATGATCGTCACCGGCGCTATGAGCGATCCCTATATGCACTGCGAAGAGACGCTATGCCTTACCCGCCGCTGCCTGGAGATCATCCGGCAGTACGGCTTCGGCGCGGCCGTGCAGACCAAGTCCGATCTCGTGTTGCGGGATCTGGATCTTTTTCAGGATATCAACCGGAACGCCAAAGCAGTTGTACAGATGACCCTGACCACCATGGACGAAGGGCTGTGCAGGATCGTGGAACCCAATGTCTGCACGACAAAGCGGCGCGTTGAGGTGCTGGACACCTTACGGGACGCCGGGATCCCCACCGTGGTCTGGATCGCGCCGATTCTCCCCTGGCTCAACGACAGCATGGAAAATCTGGACGGTCTGCTGGACGCCTGTCGGGACGCAAAGGTGCGAGGCATCGTGTGCTTCGGCATGGGCCTCACCCTGCGGGACGGGAACCGGGAACACTACTTTGAGGCGCTGGACCAGCACTTTCCCGGGCTCAAGGAGCGCTATCTTCAGCGCTACGGGCTGGCCTATGAACTGCCAAGCCCCAATGCGAAGGTGCTGGAGGCGCATTTTCACCGCCGCTGCGCAGAGCTGGGAATCCTTCACACGCCGGAAGACTGCTTTGCCTTCATCGGCCAGCTGGACACCCCCTGGGAACAGATGACGCTGGAGCTTTGAGCCGCCGGCCCGCGAAGATTTGAGGCGACGAGCCTGTGAAGATTTCTGTTGACGAACGGGATAGAATGTGATAAACTATCATCCGCTGGTCAAATGCTGGTATAGCTCAGTCGGTAGAGCAGCTGATTCGTAATCAGCAGGTCGTGTGTTCGAGTCACATTACCAGCTCCATTTTTCAGAGGTTGAAACGGTAAGTTTCAGCCTCTTTTTATATTATTCGGTACTTTTCTGCATTTCATGTCGTTTGCGTTTTTGAATGGTTTCTCAGAAAGTCATACAAAAGCCCACACGAAGCTTGTAAAACACGCCCAAAAAACCGGCACATGAATTGTGCAATGTGTTGCCTTGTATCGCGCAAAAACGCGCAGTACAATACAAAAAACAGCCGGGAGACTATTCCGGGCGAAATGTGCAGCAACTTGTCAGTCGCATTTATGTTTCGGGTCAGGATGGCGGAATACCATCGAAGCAGCGCAGGGAGGGAGCGGAGATGCAGATCATTCAGTATATTGCCCTGGGATCCTTGCTAATTTACATGGTATACCTCATCTACTATCACGTTTTACCCATGGCCTATTTCCGCTTTCTGCTTTACAAAGCGCTCAAAAAGGGCGTCTGCACGGGAATACGGAGCTGGGACGGGAAAATCACCGCCTCATATCTGAAGGACGGGAAGGTATGCCGATATACCAAGCAGATCGACGAAGAAGTTCCGGATCGATTTTTGACAGCATCGGCATGCAGAACGCTGAAAGCGATCCTCTCCGATATTGAAAACGGTGGTGTCTGAAGAGACAGCTTCTATATTTAAAAGTCCGGAGATCGTTTGATCTTCGGACTTTTCGTTTATCCCAGTTTTTTCTCCATATCCTGCAGGGATCGCCAGAGGAAGAAGGCGCTGGCGGCCAGGGACATGACTTCCGCAATCGGGAAGCACCACCACACATTATCAAGCACACCGGTCTTCGCCAGCAGCCAGGCCGAGGGGATCAGCACCACGACCTGACGCAGAATGGAGACGAAGAAAGAAAACATGCTCTTGTCAAGCGCCTGGCAGACGGAGCCCGCTACGATGCAGAAGCCCGCGAACAGGAAGCTCACGCTGATCCGCCGCAGGGCGGGAATGCCGATGGTGAGCATGCTCTCCGAGGGGCTGAAGATTCGCAGCAGCGGCCCGGGAATCAGCTGAAAAGCTGTAAAACCGAGCAGCATGATGATCGTGGCATAGAGGACGGCATACCGGATCGTACGGTAGATGCGGTCCTTTTTTCTTGCGCCGAAATTATAGCCGATGATGGGGATCAGGCCGTTATTGAGGCCGAAGATCGGCATGAAGAAAAAGCTCTGCACCTTGAAGTATACGCCATAGACGGCGACAGCCGTGGAGGTAAATCCGATGAGAATGATATTCATCAGGTAGTTTGTCAACGATCCGATGCACATCATCAGAATCGAGGGGAAGCCGATCCGGTAAATGTCGCCGATAATGTGCCAGTGGGGGCGGATCTCCGAGAGACTAATGGGGAGCTCCCGGTTGCGGGTGAGTTGGAACAGGAAGCCGACACCTGCGCCAACTGCCTGCCCGATCACCGTTGCAATGGCGGCGCCGGCCGTACCCATGGCGGGAAGCCCAAGCCAGCCGTAAATAAAGATCGGGTCAAGAATGATATTGGTCACCGCGCCGATCATCTGCGTCCACATGGAGAGGCGGGTCTGGCCGGTGGACTGCAGGAAACGCTCTACGCAGATCTCCAGATAAACAAAGAGGGAGCCGACCGTCACAATGCGCAGATAATCAGACGCATAGGCACGGATGCTCTCAATGCTGGTCTGAGAGCGGATAAACGCATCGCCGAAAGCAAGGCCGAGGCCCGCGATCAGCACCCAGCAGCAGATGCTGAGAAAGATGGCCGTGCCGGCAACGCGCCCTGCGCGCTTGGGGTCTCCTGCTCCGAGCCCGCGGGAGATCAGCGTGCTCACGCCGACGCCTGTGCCCGTGCCGAGACCGATCATGATATTCTGGGCGGGAAAAGCCAGAGACAGGGCAGAAAGGCAATCCTCTGCCACACGGCCGACATAAATGCTGTCCACCACGTTATACAGCGCCTGAACCAGCATGGATAGCATCATGGGGATCGCCATGGAGAGAAGCAGACTGCCCTCAGGCATCTCCCCCATTCTTGCAGAATCCAGTCGATGTTGTGTATTTGCCATGATTAACTCCTTCAGCCGCAGCAGGCGGCCAATCCTTTCTTAGAAACAGCCATGGCATTATAGAGCAATTCTTAAAAAAAGGCAAGAAAAAGCGCCAACAAACAGAAAGGATCTGTCTGACGGCGTCAAAGTGCAAAGTATTACGATTTGTTTTCATCGTTTACAGTCTGAAATCAGTCTATCAGTTTAATTCCAGGTTACAGCAAATTGTCCAAAAAATAGTTACAAAAAAGCGGCGGATTTGTGGGTACAGAGCTTTAATCTTGGCAAAATTTCGGTTACATAACCATTTGAAATAATAATACTCCAAATAGTTATCAACATTTTCAACAGCTTTTTCAACACATGAAAAAACTAGTATCTTCAAGACTTTGCTGTTTAATTGTGAAAAAATGTCGAAACCGCAAAGTCCGGCTGGTTACGAAACATTAACAAACTTTGGTTTACATAAAGTTAATATCGGAACAGCTGCATGCCGCCCAGATCATTGATGGAGGCATAGGTATCTCCGGCGACGATGATGTGATCGAATAAATGGATGTTCACCAGATCCAGCGCTTTATATACCTGTGTAGTGACGGCGCTGTCCTCCCGCGACATTCTGGGGCTCCCGTCCGGATGATTATGGGCGAGAACCACATAGGAGGCCTTGCTCTTCATTGCGATCTCTACCACACGACGAATGCTGAAGTCCACCATGTTGACCGTTCCGCGTGCAAGCTCCACACAGTTGATGACACCCATCTTTGAATCCAGGCAGATCATCAGGGCCACTTCCTCCCGTTCCATATCCAGGCGCGGACGGAGATACTGCGCCGCTTCCCTGCCGTTGCGGATATACTGCACCTCACTTGCCGCGGCAACACGGCTGCGCTTTACGATCTGCGGCGTCAGCAGGATCAGAGCGGCTGCATTCTTGCCGATCCCCGGCACCTCGCAGAGCTCCTGCTCCGAGGCGGCAAATACGCCATCCAGCGAGCCAAAGCGATCGAGCAGCGCATGGGCGATCGGATTGGTATCTCTGCGCGGGATCGCGTAAAACAGCAGAAGTTCCAGGGCTTGCAGCTCATGAAAGCTGTCAAGCCCGTGTGTCAGGAACGTATCCCGCAGGCGCTCCCGGTGTCCGTCATGTGTTGCCATGCCTCTTTCTCCTGTTTTTGATTTGGTTTGCCGCGAAGTCGGCTTAGAGATCCATCGTCGCGTAGGCGTTCAGATCGCTGCCTGCAGTATGGCCAGCAAGATACTCATAGTATCCCTGTGCGCCGATCATGGCGCCGTTATCGCCGCAGAGACGAAGCGGAGGGACAAAGAGCTGAAAGCCGTTTTCTGCAGCCGCTTTCTGAAAGTCTGCGCGGATGCGGGAGTTGGCCGCCACGCCGCCCGCGACGACGACCTTGTCATAGCCCAGTTCCTTCGCCGCCATCACCGTGCGGGGCACCAGACTGTCACTAACCGCCTTGGTAAAGGAGGCGGCGAGTCCGGCCCGGTCGATCTCCTCGCCCTTCTGCTCGGCGTTGTGGACAAGATTGATCACCGCGGTCTTCAGGCCGGAAAAGCTCATGTCATAGGGGCTGCCGTCCACATGGCCGATGGGGAAAACGTATTTGGTATCGTCCCCGCCCTGGGAGAGCTGGTCGATGGGCTTGCCGCCGGGATAGGGCAGACCAAGCACGCGGGCGGTCTTGTCAAAGCACTCCCCTGCCGCATCGTCCCGCGTCGCGCCCAGGATCTTCATATCGGTGTAATCCCGGACGTCCACCAGGATCGTGTTGCCGCCGGAGATGGCAAGGCAGAGGAAGGGCGGCTCCAGCTCGGGATAGGCCAGGTAATTTGCGGCGATGTGGCCGCGGATATGGTGCACCGGGATCAGCGGCACGCCAAGCGCCAGCGCGCAGGATTTGGCAAAGTTGACCCCCACCAGCACGGCGCCGATCAGGCCCGGCGCGTAGGATACGGCCACAGCATCAATGTCGCCCCGCTCGATGCCGGCGGCCTTGATGGCCTTCTCCGCCAGGATGGAGATCGACTCCACATGGCAGCGGGAGGCGATTTCAGGCACCACGCCGCCGTACACGGCGTGCAGATCCGCCTGGGAAAAGATCTGGTCGGTGAGAATCTTTCTGCCGTCTTCCACGACGGCCACTGCGGTCTCATCGCAGGTGGATTCAAAGGCAAGAATTTTCAAGCAAACTTCCTCACTTCAAAGTACAAGTCATTAACAGCGCGTTTTCTTTCGGCGCGTCATAGTAGTTTTTTCTAAGCCCCACAGGGACAAATCTCTGCGCCGCGTACAGGCCGATGGCGGCCTCATTGTGCTCGCGCACTTCCAGCGTCACAAAGCTCAGGTCACGTTCAGAGGCTCTGTGCATGAGTTCCTCGATCAGTTTTGTTCCGACGCCGCGGCGGCGGGCCTCCGGCGCAACAGCCACGTTGGAGATATACCCCTCGTCCAGCACGGTCATCATTCCAACATAACCGAGGACAACGCCATCTTCCTCGGCAGCGAGGAAAACATGCATCTCATCGGGAAGCTGGGACTCCAGCTGCATATATGTCCAGGGGACAGAAAAGCACATCCGTTCCAGTTCCTCGATCTGTGCAAGATCTTCCCGGCGGACATCGCGGATCAGGAGGGCCATCTCAGTGCGCCTCCGCCCAGCTATGGCCGCTGTGCACTTCCGCCGTTAGCGGGACGGACAGATGCGCCGCGTTCTCCATCTCTTCCTTAAGAAGGGCACTGACCGTTTCCGCTTCGTTCTCCGGGCACTCCACGATCAATTCGTCGTGCACCTGCAGGAGGAGCTTTGCCTGCAGCCCTTCCGCCTTCAGCCGGTCATAGACCCGCACCATGGCGATTTTGATGATATCCGCGGCCGTGCCCTGGATCGGCATATTCAGCGCGACTCGCTCGCCGAAGGAGCGGACGTTGAAGTTGGAGCTCTTCAGCTCCGGCATTTCGCGCCTGCGGCCGTAGAGTGTGGTCACATAGCCGTCCTCCTTGGCCTGTTCCTTGATATGCTCCATATAATCCCGCACGCCATGGTATTTGCTGAGATAGGCTTCCATATAGGCCTTGGCCTCATTGGGCCAGACGCCGATATCCTGGGCCAGGGAAAAGGCGGAAATGCCGTACACGATGCCGAAATTGACCGCCTTCGCCCGGCTTCGGAGCGTGGGTGTGACCTCGGCAAGAGGCGTATCGAAAACCTGCGAGGCCGTTACCGCGTGGAAATCCTCCCCGCTGAAAAAAGCCGCCTGCATGGTCTTGTCATCGGAAATATGGGCCAGAAGCCGCAGCTCGATCTGGCTGTAATCCGCGTCCACCAGCACCTTGCCGGGAGAAGCAACGAACATGCCGCGGATCTGGGCGCCGAGCTTCTTGCGGATGGGGATATTCTGCAGGTTCGGCTCCCGGGAAGAAAGCCGCCCGGTGTCCGTGACCGTCATCTGGAAGCTGGTGTGGATCCGCCCGTCCGCGGATATGACCTTCAGCAGACCGTCCGCGTAAGTGGATTTGAGCTTCGTGAGCATGCGGTATTCCAGCACCTCGTCCACGATGGGATGCTTGCCCCGCAGCTTTTCCAGCACATCCGCGTTGGTGCTCCAGCCGGTCTTCGTCTTCTTGCCGGAGGGGAGCATCAGCTCTTCAAACAGCACTTCCCCCAGCTGCTTCGGCGATTGGATATTGAACTCCCGGCCCGCGTGGGACCAGATGCTCTGCTGCAAACGCGCAATGTCCGCGTTCAGGCTCTCGCCAAAGTCATAGAGCGCCTTGCGGTCCACCAGGAAGCCTGCGTGCTCCATATCGGCCAGCACGCGGCAGAGCGGCAGCTCGGCTGTCTCATAGAGCGCACGCATGCCGTATTCGTCAAGCTTCGCCTGCAGCGCGGGAACCAGGCGCCAGATGGCCTCCGCGCCGCTGCTCTCTTCCCCGAGATAGCGGGCGCTGATGCGTTCCAGCCCATAGTCGCCGCCGGTGGCGTCAAGCAGATAGGCCGCCAGCGCCGTATCGAAGGTAAAGCCGTCGATGGGAAGGCCTTCCGCCAGCAGCAGATTCATGAGTTCCTTTACATGATGAGAGATTTTCGGCTGGTCCGCCGCAAAGATCTCCCGCAGCAGGTCGTTATAGTCTTCTCCGCATGCATTCCAGGAAAGATCGTATACGGTCTTTCCGTCACAGATTTCGATCCGCTCCAGGCTGTCCAGCGGCAGCACAGCCAACGGCTGTTTTTCTGCAAGGATCGCCCGCAGCTGAGAAATCGCATCCGCTCCCAGCACAGTCATGCGCGGAAGCTGCTCGGCCTGAACGGCCTTCACGCTCTCTTCCGAAGGGGCGAGTCCCCATTTCTCGATAAACTTATGAAAGCCCAGGCGCTTCATGAGGTCATAGAGCTCCGGGCGGTAGTTTTTGTCCCAGAGGTTCTCTTCCGGATGAAAGGGGATCGGCACCTCGCGGAAAATGGTGGCCAGCCAATAGGACATCCTGGCGCTCTCCTCCCCGGCCGCCAGCTTTTTGCGCAGGCTGTCACGAATGTCCAGCGAGTCGAGCTTCGCGTAAATCTCGTCCACCGTTCCGTATTTGCGCACCAGATCCAAAGCGGTCTTCTCACCCACACCGGTGACGCCTGGGATATTGTCGGAGGTATCGCCCATCAGGGCCTTGAGATCCACCATGCCCTTCGGTCCGAATCCGTATTCCTGCATAAAGGTCTCGGGCGTGTAGAGGATGGTCTCGGTCTGGCCCATGCGGGATTTGACATTGCACACGGTGGTGCCCTCGCTCACCAGCTGCAGGCTGTCCTTGTCGCCGGTGACGATGACGCATTCCCATCCCGCTTTCTCGCAGATCGACGCGGCGGTGCCGAGAATGTCGTCCGCCTCGTAACCCTCCAGCTCATAGCGGCGGATGCCCATATCGTCGAGGACTTCTTTCAGAATCGGTATCTGCACAGCCAGTTCCTCCGGCATACCCTTGCGCTGAGCCTTGTAGCCCTCGTAAGCCTTATGGCGGAAGGTGGGCGCTTTCAGGTCAAAGCTGACGCAGACCGCATCCGGCTTCTGCTCGTCCAGCAGGCGCTGCAGGATGGCAAGAAAACCGTAGATCGCGTTCGTCGGCGTGCCGTCCGGCGCATTCAGTTGCCGGATGCCGAAGAAGGCGCGGTTTACAATGCTGTTGCCGTCCAGTATCATAAGTTTCATAGTTGTCCTCACTTTTCTCCGCGAAGTCGAATGATCTCATCACGCAGCTGCGCCGCAATCTCGTACTCCAGCATCTGGGCCGCCTTGCGCATCTTGGCCTCCAGGGAGTCGATGAGTTCCTTCCGCTCCCGCTCGGTCATGCGCACGCCGTTTGCCTTGGTTACTGCGGAAGCATCCGCTGAAATCTCGATCAGATCCCGCACGCTCTTGACGATAGTCTTCGGCACGATGCCGTTTGCTTCGTTATAGGCCATCTGCTTTTTACGCCGGCGCTCGGTCTCGTCGATACAGGCGCGCATGGATGGCGTGACCGTATCGGCATACATGATGACCTTGGCCTCCGCGTTACGCGCGGCGCGGCCGACGGTCTGAATAAGACTCGTCTCGCTGCGCAGAAAACCCTCTTTGTCAGCGTCCAAAATCGCCACCAGTCCCACCTCGGGAATATCCAGGCCCTCACGCAGGAGGTTGATGCCCACCAGCACGTCAAACTCGCCCAGGCGCAGGTCGCGGATGATCTCCATACGTTCGATGGTGCCGATGTCGTGGTGCATGTAACGGCAGCGGATGCCGATGTTGCCCAGATAGGTAGACAGGTCCTCCGCCATTTTCTTGGTCAGCGTCGTGACCAGCACGCGCTGGTTCTTTTCGATCTTGGCGTTGATCTCCCCGATCAGATCGTCGATCTGCCCTTCCACAGGGCGCACGAAGATCTCCGGGTCCAGAAGGCCGGTAGGGCGGATGATCTGTTCCACGATCTGGCCGGCCCGCTCCCGCTCGTAGTCGCCGGGCGTGGCGGAGACATAGATCCGCTGGTGGATGCGCTGCGTAAATTCGTCGAATTTCAGCGGGCGATTGTCGAAGGCTGAGGGCAGGCGGAAGCCGTACTCCACCAGGGATTCCTTGCGCGCCCGGTCGCCCCGGTACATGGCCCGCACCTGCGGCAGCGTCGCATGACTTTCGTCGACGAAGAGCAGGAAATCCTTCGGAAAATAGTCCAGCAGCGTCAGCGGCGGACTGCCTGGAGCGCGGTTGGAAATCACGCGGGAATAGTTCTCAATGCCGCTGCAGTAGCCCAGTTCCTGCATCATCTCGATGTCGTAATCCGTGCGCTGGCGGATGCGCTGGGCCTCGATGAGCTTGTTGTTGGCCTCAAAGTATTTCACCCGCTCGTCGCACTCAACGCGTATGCGCTCAATGGCGGCGGCAAGCTTTTCTTTCGTGGTCACATAGTGGCTCGCAGGATAGATGGCCGCGTGATTTAAAATGCGGGTCGGCATGCCGGTGACCACGTTGATCTCGCTGATGCGGTCCACCTCGTCGCCGAAAAACTCCACCCGGATTGCACGGTCGTTGGAGTAGGCGGGAAAGATCTCCACCGTGTCGCCCCGGACGCGGAACATATTGCGCTCAAAGGCAATGTCGTTTCGCTCATAGCGGATATCGATCAGCTTTCTGAGCAATTCGTCAAAATTCCGCTGCTGGCCCGGGCGCAGGGAGATGACCATGTTGGCGTAGTCGATGGGGTCGCCCAGACCGTAGATGCAGGAGACGGAGGAAACCACGATCACGTCCCGCCGCTCGAAAAGGCTGGAGGTCGCGCTGTGACGCAGGCGCTCGATCTCGTCGTTGATGGAGGCGTCTTTCTCGATAAAGGTATCGGTGTGTGGAATGTAGGCCTCGGGCTGATAGTAGTCGTAATAGCTGACGAAGTACTCCACCGCGTTTTCCGGAAAGAACTCCTTAAACTCGCTGCAGAGCTGGGCAGCCAGGGTCTTGTTGTGGGCCAGCACCAGCGTCGGCCGGTTGAGCCGCGCGATCACATTCGCCATGGTAAAGGTCTTGCCCGAGCCGGTCACGCCCAGCAGCACCTGTTCGTCCAGCCCGTTCTCCAGGCCCATGACCAGATCGTCAATCGCCTGGGGCTGATCGCCTGTGGGCTTATAGTCGGAAACAAGCTTGAATTTGTCCATGGCAGTCTCCCGAGAAAGTTATTATCAGGTTATTATACCATTCTGAACAGGAAATCACAAGAGATTCCTTGTTGATTTCCATGTGTCCGCTTCGTCTGAAGTCCCTCAAATTTTCAGGATTCCGTGAAAAATGACAATTGCAGTTTGCGGCAAACAATGATAGTATGTAGATTGAGCGAGAAAGCTCTTTTATCAAGTCATACAGGGATTCCTGTTTACTACCCTATCAATTGGAGGACAGCATGAAGAAAGTGCAATTTACCGAAACCGTGCTGCGGGACGCAAACCAGAGTCTGGTTGCTACGCGCCTGCCCTACGACAAGTTTGAGCCGATCCTGGATACCATTGACCAGGCCGGTTTTTATTCTGTCGAATGCTGGGGCGGCGCGACATTTGACGTGTGCCTGCGTTTCCTGGGCGAAGACCCCTGGGAGCGGCTGCGCAAGATCCGCGCCAGAATGCCCAACACCAAGCTGCAGATGCTCCTCAGAGGGCAGAACCTGCTCGGCTACAAGCATTACAGCGATGATGTGGTGCGCCGCTTCGTCCGCGCCAGCGTCCGCAACGGCATCGATATCATCCGCATCTTTGACGCCCTGAACGATCTGGACAACCTCAAGGTCGCCGTGGAAGAGACCGTCAAGTCCGGAGCCATGGCCTCCGGCGCGATCTGCTACACCACCTCCCCGGTCCACACCCTGGACAAATATGTGGAAATGGTCAAGGAACTCCGGCAGATGGGCGTTTCCTCCATCTGCATCAAGGACATGGCCGGTATTCTCTCCCCGCAGAGCGCCTATGATCTCGTCTCCGCGCTGAAGGACGCGGTGGACCTGCCCATCGTCATGCACACCCACTGCACAACCGGGCTTGCCTTCATGACCTATCTCAAGGCCATTGAGGCCGGTGCCGACGTGATCGACACCGCCATCTCCCCCTTCTCCGGCGGTACCGCTCAGCCCGCCACCGAGACCCTCAACTACACGCTGAAGGAAATGGGCTATGAGACCGGCCTGAACGAGGATGCGCTGCTGAAAATGGCAGACTTCTTCAAGCCTGTCCGCGCCGACTTCCTGGCCGACGGCACGCTGAACCCCATCTCTCTCACCACCGACACTCAGTGCCTTACCTATCAGATACCGGGCGGCATGCTTTCCAATCTGCTGAGCCAGCTCAAGATGCTGGGCGCGCTGGACAAGTTTGATGAAGCCCTGCTGGAGACCCCGCGGGTCCGCAAGGACATGGGCTATCCCCCGCTGGTCACGCCTACCAGCCAGCTGGTCGGCACCCAGGCCGTTCAGAACGTGCTGGCCGGGGAGCGCTACAAGATTGTGGGCGCGGAGATCAAGGCCTACTGCCGCGGGGAGTACGGCAAAACGCCCGCCCCCATTGATCCGGAAGTGCGCGCCAAGATCCTCGGTAATGACAAGCCCATTGAGGGCCGCTATGCCGACACCCTGCCCGCCGACGTTTACGAAAAAGCCGCCGCAGAGCTTGGCGACACCGCCCGCTGCGAAGAGGACGTGCTCAGCTACATTGCTTTCCCGCAGGTTGCGGAGAAGTTCTTTGCAGAGCGCAAGGCGAAGGAAGAGCAGGTCTGCCGGTACAGCATCGTGGCTGTGGAGGAATAAAGCATGACTTTTCTTGACGCCTGCCTCTATTCCCTGACCGGTATGCTGGTGGTGTTCTTCGCCCTGGTGCTGCTCATGTGCATCATCAAGGTCATGACCGCCATCGGCGACGCCGCCGAGAGCCGGAAGAAAGCCGTTCCCGCCGCTGTGGCGGGCATTCCCGCGCCGGACGTGCTGGGCGAGAGCTTTGAACTCAAGGTGACTGGCCCCACCGCTCCCGGCTCGGCCGGTGCGCTGAAGCTCTATGACACCGACCCGCGCACTGCCGCCATGCTCATGGCCATCGTGGCCGACGAACTGAAGGCCCCGCTCAACGAGCTGCGCTTTCTGTCCATCAGAGAGATCAAGGAGGATTCCGAGAAATGAAATATAAGATCACGTTAAAAGGCCGCACCTACGAGGTGGAAGTCGAGCGCGGCGAGGCCATGCTGATCGACGAATATGATGCCGTCGCGCCGGTTCCCGCGGCAGCCCCTGCTGTCCCCGCCGCTCCTGCGGTGGCTCCCGTACCCGCTCCCGGCCCCGTGGCCGCCGGCACGAACGTAGACGCCCCGCTGCCCGGCAATGTGCTGAACGTAAAAGTCGCCGTCGGCCAGGCCGTGAAGGCCGGCGATGTGCTGGTCATCATCGAGGCCATGAAGATGGAAAATGAAGTCGCCGCTCCCTGTGACGGCGTGGTCAAGCAGATTGTGGCCAACAAGGGCGCGGTTGTCGCCACCGGCGACACCCTGCTGGTGATCTGAGGAGCTGCCGATGAGTATAATGGACACCCTGGGCAGGCTTGCCCAGACCTCCGGCTTCTACATGCTGGCCTTCAACTGGCGGCAGCTGGTGATGATCGTGATCGCCTGTGTGCTGCTGTACCTAGGTCTTGTAAAGAAATTCGAGCCGCTGCTGCTGGTGGGCATTGCCTTCGGCATGCTGCTCACGAACCTCCCCGGCTCCGAGATGTATCACCCTGAGCTCTGGGACGCTTATATTGCAGGCCAGCTCCGCCTGACGGACATCATCCATGACGGCGGATTGCTGGACATCCTGTATATCGGCGTCAAATCCGGTCTCTATCCCTCGCTGATCTTCATGGGTGTCGGCGCGATGACGGACTTCGGTCCCCTGCTCGCCAATCCCAAGAGCCTGCTGCTGGGCGCTGCCGCTCAGCTCGGCATCTTCGCCGCTTTCCTGATGGCCATCGGTATCTTCGGCTTCGCCCCCAATGTGGCCGCCTCCATCGGCATCATCGGCGGCGCTGACGGCCCCACCGCCATCTGGCTTACCTCCAAGCTGGCTCCGGATTATCTGGCTCCCATCGCCATCGCCGCCTATTCCTACATGGCGCTGATCCCGCTGATCCAGCCGCCCGTGATGCGTCTGCTGACCACCAAGGAAGAGCGCGAGATCAAGATGGAGCAGCTGCGCCCTGTCTCGAAGAAGCAGAAGATCCTCTTCCCCATCGTGGTCACCATCTTCGTCTGCCTGCTGCTGCCCTCCGTGGCCCCCCTGCTGGGCTGCCTGATGCTGGGCAACCTCTTCAAGGAATCCGGTCTGACCGACCGCCTTTCCGACACCGCGCAGAACGCCCTGATGAACATCGTCACCATTTTCCTGTCCACCTCTGTCGGCGCCACCGCCGTGGCGGACCGTTTTCTCAGCCCGCGCACGCTCTTCATCATCGTGCTGGGTCTGATCGCCTTTGAGTTTGCCACCGTTGGCGGTCTGCTGCTGGGCAAGCTCATGTGCAAACTCTCCGGCGGCAAGATCAATCCGCTGATCGGCTCCGCCGGGGTGTCCGCTGTTCCCATGGCCGCCCGCGTCAGCCAGCTGGAAGGCGCGCGCGCCAATCCCTCCAACTTCCTGCTGATGCACGCCATGGGTCCCAACGTGGCCGGCGTCATCGGCTCCGCCGTCGCGGCAGGCTTCCTGCTTGCCGTTTTTGGAGGATAACGTCAGACGAAACTCGCTCCATTCCGTTTCCGCGGTATCCGTAAGCGCCGCGAAAACTGCATATCCGCTCCTTCCGTCTTCCTTTCCAACTCGAACCCGCTGCGCTGGGCTTCGAGTTGGGAGACGGGGAGACAAATCTCTCTCCCTTCTGTTTCCGCGCTTCCCTTCCTTTATTGTTTCTTATGATATCGTAACAATATAAACAGGAGGCCACGCCTATGAGAAAGACCAAAATCATCGCGACCATCGGCCCTTCCAGCGAGTCCCCGGAGGTTTTCCGGGAAATGTGCCTGGCCGGCTTGAACGTCGCCCGGCTGAACTTTTCCCACGGCACCCATGAGGAGCATCAGAAGAAGATCGACATGATCAAGGCCGTCCGGGAGGAACTGGATCTGCCCATCGCCATCATGCTCGACACCAAAGGCCCTGAGTACCGCATCCGCACCTTCAAGAATGGCAGCATCACCCTGAAAGACGGCGACAGCTTCACTTTTACCACCCGGCAGATCGAGGGCGACGAACACATCGTCTCCGTAAGCTACGCAGGTCTGGTGGACGATCTCGATGTGGGCGACCGGATCCTCGTGAACAACGGCCTCGTTATCTTCCAGGTAGAGGAGCTGGAGGGCACTGAAGCCCGCTGCCGCGTGCTGACCGGCGGCGTTCTCTCCAACCGCAAAAGCATGAGCTTCCCCGGCAAGGTCATGAAGCAGGCCTTCCTGAGTGAGCAGGACAAGGCGGATCTCAAATTCGGCATCCGCAACGGCGTCGACTTTGTGGCGGCCTCCTTCGTCTCCAGCAAGCAGGATCTGCTGGATCTGAAAGCTTTCCTGCACGAAAACGGCGGCGATGGCATCGACGTGATCGCCAAGATCGAGAACCAGCACGGTGTGGACAATATTGACGAGATCTGCTCCGTCTGCGAGGGTGTCATGGTCGCCCGCGGCGATCTGGGTGTGGAAGTCCCCTTTACCGAGCTGCCCGCCATTCAGAAACACCTGATCACCAAGTGCCGCATGCTGGGCAAGCGGGTCATTACCGCCACGGAGATGCTGGAGAGCATGATCAGCAATCCCCGCCCTACCCGCGCCGAGATCAGCGACGTGGCCAACGCCGTCTACGACGGCACCAGCGCCATCATGCTCTCGGGTGAATCCGCCGCGGGCAAGTACCCGGTAGAATCCATCCGCATCATGGGCGAGATCGCCGAGGAGACCGAGCGGCACATCGACTACGTGGATCAGTTCCACAGCAAGCATTTCACGATCCACAGCCGCGTGGACGCCATCTCCCACGCCGCCTGCACCATGGCCATAGACCTGAATGCCAAAGCCATCGTCGTCACCTCTCTCAGCGGCCTGACCGTGCGCATGGTCTCCCGTTTCCGCGCACCGATCACCATCCTCGGTCTTGCCACCAGCAAGGCCGCCTGGTACAAGCTCTCTCTCTCCTGGGGTGTGCTGCCGGTGCTGACGGAGCAGTTCCCCAGCATGGAAGTTCTGAACTACTATGCCGTTCGCGCCGCCAAGCAGGTGCTGAATCTGCAGGCGGGTGATACCATCGTCATGACCGGCGGCGACACCAGCGGACGGATCGGCAACACCAACGTGATTCGCATCGAGAGCATTCCCTGATTCGCTCTGATATTTCCATAACGCTTAGCTCCCTGGCCTTTGGCTTGTGGGCCTGAGACAACTCTGAAAGCAAACCGATTTGAACAAGCGACTTACAGAGTCAGCGGCAAAAAAGGAAGAGGATCTGCATTTAAAATGCAGATCCTCTTCCTTTTTTCGCTCCCGATCGTACGAGGCCGGGTATTTGCAGCGCTCTTCTTACGGAACGCTGACAGAACTGATATCGCCATAGCTTCCATAGGCCAGCGTCCTGTATTCTTCGGGAGCGGCAGCGGCAGTATTGTCCACAAATGCGCATACCTGCACCTCATATTCCCCGGTCGCAAGGCCGCTGATGACAAGATCGGTACGGCCTGACGCAAAGGGAGCGGAGTTCCAATCATCGCTTCCCTTCATCCGGTACTGCGCTTCATATCCATCCACACCCGTATCCGACAGATCTGCAACGGAAAGATGGATCTCACCATCTTGCGCCGAGAGGGAGATGATTTCCGGGGTTTCCGGCACAATGGTGAAATAGTCGACGATCGGCCCGGGGTCGTCGGGGTTCACGCCGGAGCCGATCCCCGTGATCTCGATCCGGCCTACGCCGCAGCGGAGGTTGTCATAGTAGGCAAGCTGATAGTGAACGTCCTCCGTCAGCAACAGTCCGTTGTCGCTAAGCGCCATCACCGGAGGCGTGATCTCCGCGCCGGTATACGGCGGATTGAACGTCAGGGCGGTTGCGAAGGCAAGATAGCCCCGGCTGACCTCGACCGGGAAAACCGTTGTTCCGATCCCCTCCGCCGTCACCGAAAGCAGCGCCGTTCCGGGGGCTTTGGCGGTCAGGACGAGCTTTGTCCCCTGCTCCCTCGGCTCCGCTTCCACAATGCCTTCCGAGCCGGGCAGCACCTGCCATACGATGGACGGATTCCCGACGTCAAAGGCCTCAACCCCGGTAAACTGCAGGGAATACGTATCTGTATTGAAATCTTCCAGCATGCAGAGCGACTCGGCCGAATGCGCCAGTTTCAGCCTGACGTCGCCCTCCGTCCGATCGCCGAAGGCCTTGATGGGAAAATTATCGTAAGACAGGAGGAAGCCATCTGTCTCATCCCCGGTCGACTTTGCGCCGAGCCAATCATCTGTGACCGCTTTGAAATCCCGCCATTGCCCATCCTGGCAGAAATAGCTTTCCCGTTCATTGAGGATGACCTTCTGGTCACTGACGCCGAGAATGTCTCCCGTTCTGGGCATAACGGCGTTATAGCTCCCGTCCTGAGCGGTCAGCGTCACCACGGCCGAGAAATACTGGCCCTTCTGCAGGAAGATCCCGTCGATGGGGATGCGGTGGAAGCCGGCGTCGTCGAAGACAGCTGAGCCTTCCGCCGCCAGCAAGCCGTCTTCCGGCGTCTGATAGTCGTCCCGGAGAAGGTAAACCTGATACTGCACGGTGGTTTTTTCCGCGGGGGTGATACAGGAGATCGCGCGGAGCATTTTGGAGTGATCCGCCCGGAACACATTGGCCATGGAGACTGGCTCGTCATAGCTTTCGCTGTTCAGGGAGTTTACCTCCATGTAATCGTGCTGATCCACGCTCTGGGCCGCCGGGGCGATATCCAGCTCCAGGGACACCGGATCGCTGAGAGAATGGTCATAATACGAGATCCAGAAATAGCCGGTATGCCTGCCTTCCTCATTTTCGATCCCCCAGGTACCGCGGCCGTAGGCGGGGAATGCCTCTTCTGCCGATCCCCAGCTGTTTTTGGCCAGCCACGCGCCGTCAGCCGGGGGCTGATGCTCCGCCAGGAAGTTCTCTTTGGGATACGCATCGTCCCAGCCGATGATGGTCACGGCGTGATTGAACTCGCCGTAATCCCAGGCGTAATGCGCCCAGTTTTCGCTGATATATTTCCCCGCTTCCCCCGTCATCGTCTGCAGGTTATAGGAATCCGCGTGCAGACCGATCATCACGCCTCGCTTTTCCAGCAGCTGCAGCTTGATCGCTTCCGTGGCGGCTTCGTTATAGGAATACTGGCCGGCGGCGTCCCGCCCCGCGGGGGTGGGGAGGAAATGGGAATCCGTCAGGACATAATCCTGATGGAACCGGAATTCCTCCGGGATGGTCCAATCGTCTTCCTCGCTGTAGCAGAAGTTCCGGAAAGCGCCGTCCACATATTCCTGGGTGGTTACTCGCTCCCTGCCGTGATATTCAAAAAACTCCCCCACATCCGCGGATTTCGGATGCTCATCGGAGGGTCCGATGCCCTGGGCAAAGGCCTCGATGGCCATGACTGTCGTGCCCCCGGCGTAAACCTCAGACATGTCCGCGGGATTGACCGCCCCAAGCCCCTCTCCGTTCTGTGGGCTGGAGGGATCGTTCAGCTGCATATGGGAAAAATAGGCCAGCTGCTTTTCGGAGAGATCCATGGTCTTCCAGGCATCCGGTTCATCGGCATACACAGAGCCCAGGAGGCTTGTTTCCGCGGCGGCAATGGCAGCAAATGCCCAGCAGGAGCCAAAGGGATACTGCAGTCTGATCGGAGTCACATAGCAGCGGTCGCCGACGCCGTCTCCATCCGTATCGACGCTTCTCAGATCAAAAGACGCGGGTATTTCTACTGCGCGCTCCGCAGCCTCCGCTGCGGAAGCGCCCACCGGGGACCCCGCCGTCAGAAGCATGCCCATAACCAGAAGCAGCACTATCGTTTTTCTCATTCTCAACACATCCTGCCTTTTCCGGGACATCCGCTTTATAGGTCAAAGAAGAAACGCATCATTCAGGCGGTTCCCTCGTTGTCAGCCGTATTTCTCTCGGGATTCTGCTTTTTAGGCTTGCGTAATCCGCGCGTGAAACAACTGCCATGATTTAAGTATTATATCATATGATATAACCGGATGCCAGATAATAATGCCGATAATCTTTGCTGTTTTTGGACTGTACGGCAACCTTCTTTTCCGATTTGTCTAAACAGAAAAACGAAACGGCATGACCGATGGTCATGCCGTAAACACTATAATACGTAATACAACGCCCGGACCATTCGGTCCGGGCGTCTTCGGTTTGCAGTGAAATTACATGAGGCTGCGGTATAGAGCGGCGATCTCCTCGACGGAAGTGTCGCGGGGGTTGCCCGGGCAGCAGGCGTCCGCGAAAGCGCTCTCGGACAGGAACTGCACGTCCTCGTCCTTGACGATCTCCTTGAGGTCGGCGGGGATACCCACGTCGGCGCCCAGCTTCTTGACGGCGGCGATGGTTGCCTTGGCAGCGTCCTCATCGTTCATGCTGTCAATGTAGGGAACTTCCATGGCCTTGCCGATGGCGCGGTAGCGCTCGCCGGCGACGGGCATGTTGTACTCCAGGCCCAGGGGCAGCAGGATCGCGCAGGCGACGCCGTGCGGGGTGTCGTACAGGGCGGACAGGCCGTGCGCCATGGAGTGGACAATGCCGAGGCCCACGTTGGAGAAGCCCATACCGGCGATGTACTGGCCCAGAGCCATACCCTCGCGGCCGACCTCGTCGTTCTCGACGGCGGCGCGCAGGTTCTTCGCGATCAGGTGGATGGCTTCCAGATGGAACATATCGGAGATGGTGCAGTGGCCCTTGGTGATGTAGCCCTCGATGGCGTGGGTCAGAGCGTCCATACCGGTGGCGGCGGTCAGGGGCTTGGGCATGGAGTACATCATCTCGGGATCGACCACGGCGACCTCGGGGATGTCGTTCACGTCGACGCAGACGAACTTGCGCTTCTTCTCCACGTCGGTGATGACGTAGTTGATGGTGACCTCAGCGGCGGTGCCGGCGGTGGTGGGGACGGCAATGGTAAAAACGGCATGCTTCTTGGTGGGGGCAACACCCTCGAGGGAGCGGACGTCGGCGAACTCGGGGTTGTTGATGATGATGCCGATGGCCTTGGAGGTGTCCATGACGGAACCGCCGCCCACAGCCACGATGCAGTCAGCGCCGAATTCCTGGAAGGCCTTCACGCCGTTCTGGACGTTCTCGATGGTGGGATTGGGCTTGATATCGGTGTAGAAGGTGTAGACGATGCCCTTGGCATCCAGCACATCGGTGATCTTCTTGATCTCGCCGGACTTCACAACGTGACGGCCGGAAGCGATGAACGCGCGCTTGTAGCCGCGGTTTTCAAGCTCGTTGCCGATCTCGGCAACAGCGCCGACACCATGATAAGATACGGGGTTCAGAACGATACGATTCGCCATTTTTGTAATCTCCTTTTCGTTAATAGTTTGGCAGATTTCGGTATATATCAGAGCATACCCATGAGAGTATGCTCATGATAGTCTTACATTAGTCGTGTTTCTCAAAGAGGAACTTCTCGGGCAGATTGACCTTGAAGTCCTTAGCCAGGTGACGGAAATCATCGGGCTCGATGGTCTGGCGCTTGTAGGGCTGCATGGAGCGGACCTTAACCAGGATCTCGGCGCTCTTCTCCACGGTGTGCATCAGGCCGAAGGTCAGATCGAAGTCCTCGCCGGAGCAGAACATGCCGTGATGGGCCCAGATCGCCACGTCGTACTTCTTCATGAGTTCGGAGGTGGCAACGGCGATGTCTCTGCCGCCGGGAACCATCCAGGGCACCACGCCGATGCCGTCGGGGAACACGACGGGGCACTCGGTAGCCATCTCCCACAGCTCGCGGGTGAAGGCCTCGTCGGTCAGGGGCAGCACGAAGGTCAGAGCGATGGTGTTCGCCGGGTGGCAGTGATAGATGACGCGGTGACGGCCGTTGGTGGCAATGACCTTCACTTCGTGGTTCATCAGGTGGGAGGGCAGCTCGCTGGTGGGACGGCCGCCGTTGACGAGACCCCAGCAGATGCGGTAATTCTCGCCCTTGTCGTCCAGCTCGATGATGCAGAAGCTGTCCTCAGGCTTGATGGTCACGTTGCGGAAATACTTGCCGGAACCGGTGACGAGGAAGTACTCCCCTGCCAGTTTGGGCACGGAGGTGCCGATCTCACGCCACTCGCCGGGGTGCAGCTCTTCGCGGACGGACTCCACTTCCTCGGGCTTGATGCGGTAGCTCAGGTTGCCGCCGTTGCGCTCATGCCAGCCCTGCTGCCAGCCGTCGTCAGCCATGCGCATGAAACCTTTTACAAATTCAGCGTCTAAAACTTTCATGACAATCTCCTTTATATTTATCTGGTGATAATATCCACGGGGACGTTGAAGATCTTGGCGACCTTCAGGATCGTATCGATCCAGCGGCCGGAAGCGGCTGCCATGTGGTGGGTGGGGCCCGCCTCGCTCCACTTGTTGCAGAACTCGCGGGCGCCGCAGGTGAAGCGGGTGCGCATATTGGTATCGCCGAAGGTGAAGATGGGGCCGGGCTCGTTCACGCCCTCAGCCACGACAAACTTGAAGTGGCCGTCTCGGTCCTGGGTGATGCCGAGGTAAGTCACAGGGCCGGTCGCGGGATAGAACTGGGTCAGGTAGCCGCCGCCGGTCTTGCCGTGGAAGACGGGAACGATCTTCATTGTGGGCTTCTTGGCCTTGGAAATGTCCGCGTCGCCGGAACCGGAGTGGCCGATGATGCAGATGTCTTCGTTAAAGTCGATGGAGTACATTTCACTGAGCTGGCCCATGCCGGAGATGACTTTCAGGATGCCCATGGCCATGGCGACCTTGATATCGCCCTCAACCGCGCAGGCAGTCCCCTGCTTGATGAGCATGGAGAAGGCGGGGATCAGCATGGAGTCGAGCTTTCCGGCCACGCCCTGGGCAAAGCCGTCGTAGTGGCTGGCCACGAAGCCGAGCTGCTCGTCCCTGACCCACTGCTCGAAGGCCACAACGTACTTGGCCATGTCCCACACGGTCTCCACCGTGGCGCCGCCCTCGATCTCGAAGGTATCCAGAATGTCCTCGGCCTTTGCGCGGATGGCGGCCTCGTCGGTGATGTTGTCCGCAATGGCCCACATCTTCTCCCAGTCAAACTGCTTGGTGTAGAGCCACATCCGGTGGTAGAGGTTGGTCTCGTCGATGTAGAGATCCATCATGCCGGGGTACGGGCGGCCGATCTGCGCCAGGTTCGTGTCGCGGAATCTCCGGCGCACCTGCGCGGCCCTGCACCAGTCGGCAATCTCGGCGTCCACGGCGGGGTCACCGCCCTCCACAACGCCGGTAA